>Ga0316209_1001158_pt1 | contig 30791 bp, 31 predicted proteins | sample 6monopyrite_MG_FD_204945 | JGI IMG/M metagenome (GOLD analysis project Ga0316209, IMG submission 204945) | Microbial mat bacterial communities from mineral coupon in-situ incubated in ocean water Damariscotta River, Maine, United States -... | ecosystem: Environmental > Aquatic > Marine >...
GGGCCAGCCTGTCGTGCGGTGGCTTTCGAGACCGCGAAGGGTTCGATCGGACTACGGATTCTCGGCTGGGCAGCAGCCCGATCAAACAATGTGCGCCCTCGGCTCCGCCCTACCGCATCTCCGCCGCAGCAAACCCTTCGTTCCCAATCCGAGGAAGCAGTTCCGTTCGGCCGATCTGGCGAATCAGGCTCGCGATGTCGAGATACACGCGTTCGTTCGTGATGAGGTCGCCGTCGAATGAGAAGACGGCGATGACGGGGACGCGGAAGGATTGGCCGGTGGGTTCGAGGCCCATGAAGGGGCCTTCGTTTGTGCCGAGGAGGTCGAACTCGGAAATGATCGTGTCGTCGTCGGCGACGTGCATACGGACGTTTTCGTGGCGTTGGTCAGGGAACGAGGTGCGTTGCGCGGTGTGATAGGCGCGGACGGCATCCTGGCCTTCGTGGATGCGTCCGAGCGGGACGATTTCGTAGCGGGGGACGTCCTTGAACGTGGCGAGACAGGCATCCCAGTCGTGATCGATCTCGGACTGGAAGTGAACTTCCAGCAGGTCGAGTCGTCGTTTGCGCTGCTCTTCGTCCATGGGGTGTACCTCCCTGTCTCCTTATCGGTCCCTTAGCCGCGCAGCCTAACTCGGGAAGTTCTGTCCTGACCATTCTTCGCTGAGGGCCCAAAGCTTGTCGGCGGCTTCTTCATCGACGGCCCATGAGACGACGCCGAGGCTTGCACCAGGCTCGTCGATGACGGGGGCGACGTTGCAGTCTTCGCAGTAGACGCCGCCTTGATTGTCGAGTTCGGGGCTGGTTGCGCACCAGACGGTGGTGGCTGCGCCGGCTTCGAGGGGCTTGAATTTCATGGGCTCGCCCTGCGGACGGCTGCTCATGAGTTCCTTGACGTCATCGCCGTCCATGTGGCGGGCCAGTTCCGTGTGGATCGCGCCGGGGTGGACGGCGTAGCTGCGGATGCCTTTGTTCTTGAAGCGTTTGTCGAGGCCGACGCTGAAGAGGACGTTGGCGGTTTTGGCCTGCCCGTAGGCGGTGAACTTGTTGTACTCGTCGCGTTCGAAGAAGGGGTCATCGAAGCGCAGGGGCGAGAGGCGGTGGCCGCCGCTTGAGAGGTTGACGATTCGGGCGGGGCTGCCGGCGGCGATATTGTCGATGAGTCGGGCGGTGAGGACGAAGTGGCCGAGGTGATTCGTGCCGAGCTGGGTATCGAGGCCTTCTTTGGTTCGATCGAGGGGGCACATCATGACGCCGGCGTTATTGATGAGGCGGTCGATTTTGGGGAAGCGGGCCGCGATGTCGTCGGCGCCTTTGCGGACGCTGTCGAGATCGAAGAGGTCGAGTTCGGCGAGTTCGATTTCGGCGTTCGGGACGGATTCGCGAATGGTCTGCGCGGCGGCTTCCCCTTTGGCGCGGTCGCGGACGACGCTGACGACGCGGGCGCCGCGCTTTGCGAGGACCCGGGCGGTTTCGACGCCGAGGCCGGCGGAGCCCCCTGTGAGGACGACGGTCTTACCGCTGAGGTCGATGTTCCCGGCGGCTTCTTCGGCGGTGGTTTCGTCGTTGAACGGGTTGGCCATGGGTGGGGGTCCTTTCGGGATCTCAGTTGGCGATTAGAGCAGGCAGGGCTCAGAGGATAGGGACTTCGCCCGATTGAGGCCCGCGCGCGCGTTGCCGTTTTAGAGGTCGGGGAATCCGGCCCTTTGGCCGCGAGGTGGGCTCGGCTCGGGTCCGGCGGGAGAATGGATGAATGACGACGTCGTAGAGGGCGCTTCGAGTCGCGGCGCGGCGGGGGGAGACATCCGCTTCGGCGAGGTGCCGCAGGAACTCGTCGAGGCGTGCCACGTCAAGCTCGAGGCTCTTATGGCGGAGCGCTCGGATGCATCGCCCCTCTATCGGAAGCTTCGTCAGGCGCTTGTTCGCGAACGCCTTTCCCTGCCCGTGATCTCGACGACGCTCACCCGGGTGTTGAGTTTGCTCGGGCAAGAGGACGTGGCGATCGACGATCTGGCGCTCGCGGTGGAGACGGATCCGGCGCTCGCGACAAAAGTGGTCGGCGTCGCGAATAGCGGGTTCTATGGGGGCATCGATTCGATCGGCTCAGTGCGTGACGCGTTGATGCGGACCGGACTCGAGCAAGCGAAAAATATCGTGGCGGGGGTCGCGATTCGTTCCTCCGTGTTTCAAGCCCAGGGCTTCGATGAGCTGATGGACGAAATCTGGAATCGTTCCCTCGCGACGGCGATCGGTATGTCGGAGCTTCTTGTAGAGGACCCCGTCTTTTCCGAGTCCGCCTTCTTGACGGGACTCGTTCATGAAGTCGGACGCATCGTCCTCGTCGCAACGGCGGCGGCTCCCCTCGCTGAAGCAGGGAAGTCGCCTGATGCCGCGGTCGTCGAAGCGGCGGGCGATGCGATGCGCTGTGAGTTAGGCGCAATCGCGCTGTCTTCGTGGACGTTCAGCGACGAGATGGTCGAGGCCGTGACCTGGCAGGAATGCCCGGAAGAGAGCCCTGAAGAGGCGCGCCCCCTGACAGAGGCGCTCTACGCGGCGGATACCCTCGTCAATCTCAAAGCCCGGGGCTGGAAGCCCGGTGAGAATGCCGAAGCGGATTCTTTGGTCGAAGAGCTGATTGCGCCCTTTGGTGTCGATCTCGCGCGCTGCGAGGAAATTCTGCTCGCGATCGAGGGTGGGCTCGCCGCGTTTACGAAGCTGATCTGATCCGCGCGCATAACGCGTGTGGGACGGGTTATCCGCGGGGGAGGTCGCGGGCGTCGATGTGGGCGAAGGCGATTCGGCGCCGGTTCCAAGTATAGGCGAGAGCGATTCCATCGTCGTCGGCGATGATCGCTGGGTAGGAGAACTCGCCGGCTTCGCGTTCAACATCGATTCGTGCGGGCCAATGCTCGCCGTTGTCGTAGGAAAAGAGGATCGAGAGCGGGGTCCGCGCGGCCCAATTCCCCGGGACGGGATTGCAGGCGAGGGCGAGAGTGCCATCGGGAAGGCGCGCGAGATCGAGGCCGGAGTTGTTATTCGGGAGCGTGGTTGCGTGAGATCGACTCCAGGTTCGGCCATCGTCGATTGAGTCGCTGCGATGGATTGTCCCGTCGGTGCTTCGAAAGAGAGCATGAACCTTCCCGGGCTCTGATTCCCAGAGAGTCGGCTGAATGATCCCTTTGCCTTTGAAGCGCACTCGGTCGCGGGGAACGAGGGGTGTGCGGTCCCAGGCGTCTCGACCGTTTGGACTTCGGTCGAAGAAGGCGTCCCATCGCCGCCATCGTTCGATGGAGGCCCCCGCGAGCCAATCTCCGGAGGCGAGCTGGATCGGTTTGTTCCGAACGGCGCCTCGGCCACCCTGGGCGTCGCCATCGGCGGTTTCGAGCGGAACGGCCTCGCTCCAGGTCTCGCCTGCATCCTGGGAGGTCTGGGTCCATGTCACCCAGTGGCGGATGCGTTCGCCGATCTTGAAATGGAGAACCAGCGATTCGCCAGATTCATCCAGGGCGAAGAGCACGGGGTTCCAGTGTGCTTCAGCTCGAACCTTCGCGATCTGTCGGGGAGGTCCCCAGACTCTTCCGCGTCGCGCTGCCCAAATCGCGACGTCTTCGTGGCTCTCCCGCGTCCCGCCGAACCAGGCGGCGAGATATCCGCCGTCAGGAACGCGCACGAGTGTCGCGGCGTGGCATTGCGTGAAGGGGCGTTGGTCCCCGAAGACATGCTCGATTTCGATCGACGCGGGGGCATCGGAGGATTCACTCTTCTGTGTCATATAGGCGATGGACTTCCGGCTGCCCGCGTTAGGTATTTCGCTCGGAGGCGTCATGCCTCAGCGGTATGTCAAGGAGGTTTCACTTCTCCGCGAGCCGGAGCAATTTCGAGGGGTTAGTGCCGCGTCGGCAGTCTGGCACATCCCGAAGAGCCCCGGGGTGAACTCGAACCTCCCGCCGAGCTCGAACTCAGTAGAAAACACCATTCTTGATAAAACGTGATCAAGCGGGCTTCTCCCTACTTGGGTGCAAGTGATACGTGGACGATAGGCAAGGTCACCTACATCCGATTGTGCCAGGAGCCCAACATGATCAAGACCGGTAGTGACATTCTGTTCCAGGAGCCGAGCTGCGACACGCGTCGCCTGCGTCGTTCCGTCGTCGTGGACGTATCTGCCGACGAATTTTCGATCCAGTTCGTCGCCGAGCCGTTCGCTTTCGAGCCGGACCAGGAAGTCCTGATGTATTTCAATGGCAAGCGTGAGTTCATGCAGCAGGTCGGCCGAATCAAGGCGATCTCGGAATCCGATGCGGAATCAGAAGACGAGAACGCGACGACCACCGCGACGTACACGATCGAACCCGTGGGTGATCCGATCTCGGCGGAGAGTCGGCAGAACTATCGGGTGAGTGCGATCAGCGCCGATCTCCAGGCCCACGTTGGCAATGAAGATTGCGTCGTTCAGGATCTGAGTTCGACCGGCTTCGCGGTTCTCGCGAGCGAGGAGTACCAGCTCGGCCAGACGATCGAGGTCTCGATTGCGCACGACGAAGAGCAGTGTCACGGCGTCGCTTCTATCCAGAGTATCCGGGACTTCGGTGCCGGTCGGATTCGCTACGGCATGCGCGCCATTGAGGAAGATCCCCACACGGGAGAATTCCTTCAGGTGCTTCAGCGCATCTCACTCGCAGTCCAGCGTGAGCAACTCCAGCGCAGCGGCGCGGCGGTCTAGGGCGCACCGCCCCAACGTCTTTCACACCACTGCAACTCGTCCCGTCCAGGACGGACCGATTTACGGGGGAAACTCCGTGAATCGGTCCAGGGATGGGGACGGGGAAGAAACGAGGCGGAGAGCCCGGCCTAACGTCCCTCGAATTTCGGATCGCGCTTTTCCAGGAAGGCCATGAAGCCTTCCGTGGCGTCCTCCGTTGCGGTGCACATGGCTTGCGCCAGAGCCTCGATCTCGAGCGCTTCGCTCATCCCGACTTCGCTCGCGCGATGAAGACTCTGCTTGATCTGTGTGAGCGCAATCGGCGCCCGCGTAGCAAGGGTCGCGAGCCTTTCATTTGTGGCGTCATCGATCTCCGCAGCTGAATAGACCTTCGTCACGAGGCCGATCCGTTCTGCGTCGACGGCGGAGACCCAATCGCCGAAGAAAGCGAGCTCCTTAGCGCGCTGCAGGCCGATCAGCCGAGGGAGGAGCCAAGACCCACCACAGTCGAGGCCGATGCCCCGTTTGACGAAGATCTCCGCAAAGCGCGCGTCCTCACTCGCGTAGACGAGGTCGCAGGCAAATGCGAGGTTCGCGCCCGCGCCTGCTGCAACCCCTTCTACGATGGCGATAACGGGCTTCGGGAAGTTGTGCAGCGTTCGGATCGTATCGCCGTACACGCGGTTCATGAGATCGAGGGTTGCCGCCGCCGGGGAGGAGGGGCGTGGGGCCTCCTTGCCGTCCGGGGCGAGGTCGCCGCCGGAACAGAATGAGCCGCCTTCGCCGCGCAAGGAAATGACGCGGACGTCGGGATCGGCTTCGAGGGCGCGCAGGGCGCTCGCGAGCTCCTTCGCCATGGTTGGGCTGATCGCGTTTCGCTTCTCGGGTCGCGCGAGGGTGATGCGCGCGATGGCGTCGGTGATCTTCAGGCGGATGGTTGCGTACTGCATGTGGCTTCCTTTATGCCGCGGCGCCGTGCGACACGACGGCCTAGCAAGGGGTCATCATTTTTCGAGCGACCCGAGCAGTCGGTAGAGCACGTCGCTTCGATCGTGCTGACTCGCGAGATGATCCTCCGGGATGTCCCACCAAGCGTCGCTGGGAATCGGAATCGACCATTCACCGATCGCCGTGCGCTCCGCGATTCTCCACGGTCGGCCTGTGCCGTCGTGGGCATCGCGTCGCTCGAAGCGATCGAGGTAGCGGAAGCCCGTCGCAAGGTTCATGAAGGGCCGCGCATCGTCGCTGCGATGGAGCGAGACGCCATAGGTTTCGCTCACCGCGCGATCGCCATCGACCTCGATTAGGACGTTTCCCACGAGGTGCATCGTGAAGCGATACCGCGCCGTGAGCTTGTCGACCCAGGCGATGTATTCATCGATGGTGCCTTCGAAGCTTCCGTGATGATCCATTGCATCCGGGTGGTAGCAGCTGCGGACGAGGTCGAAGTCGCGGCGATCGATGCCCCGGCAATAGCGGAGCACGGTGTCTTCGATTTCCTGCTTGTCGAGCAAGGCGGTGAGGCGAGGATCCATCTCAGGACCCTAGCAGCCACAATCGCGACGCTCAGGCGGCGTCGGCGTTCTCGTCTGCCGCGTCCTCGGGATCCACGCCCAGCACGCGCCGGCGATAGGCGTCGGGCATGAAGAAGGCGAGCCACCAACACGTCGTCGTGACGAGCGTTGTGCTGGAGAGGATCGACATGGGGAGCGACGAGAGGATGGGGACGCCGGTGGCGCGGATCGCAGCGATCGAGCCTATGGAGAGGACCGAGCATGCACTCGCGATGGCCCAGAGCAGGAAGCGATGCGTGGTCTCTGCATTCGCGAGGCCGAGCTTTTCGCGGCGCTTCATGATTCGGTAGTAGCGGAAGGATTCGAAAGCGTTCCAGGCGTAGATGGCCAGAATCGAAATCATCAGGGCGAGGGCCCAGCTCTGAATATTGGCGATCATCGCTTCGCGAGTGGTGGCGGCCATGACCGAAACCGCGCAACCGATTCCGCCGACGACACCGAGCGCCGCGAGTACAAAGGAGAGCAGGGCGGCCCACCGATTGCCGGGGCGAAAGACGACGTACGGAAAACGTCCGAGTGCGCTCGCACCGACGATCATGCCGATCGCACCGATCGCGAAGAGCAGGGCGCCTTCGTTCGTCATCTCGAGACCGGGGGCCCGACTCGCTCCCGCCATCGGGTAGCCGACACAGAAGAGCCCGCCGAATGCGACGGCGAGGAGTTGCTCCGGAACTGCGCGGGTCTTGCGCGCGAGCGCAAAGAGTCTTGCGGTGACGAGCCAACCGACGATGACCGAGAGGAGTCCGGCGATCCCTGCAAAAAGAGCCATACCGAACCTATCGAACATTTCGCGCCCTAGCCTGAGCGGTGCGGGTGCGGGAAGGCTCCGCCGGGACGTGATTTTCGCCCTTGCGAATGGTTCAGCTGGGGCGGAAAGCGCAGCCCCTAGCGGAATCGAGGGGCTATGATTCTCGGTCTCGATGGTCGGGACCCGCTCCGCGCGGAGAAGTCCCGACGTCGAAGTCCGAGTCCCTCTTTATTCTTCTTTGTCGAGTGCGTCCCACCCGACGCTTTCAGGAGTCCCTGTGCCCGCGAGCAATTCCCTTCGTTTCGGTGTCATGTTCGGTTATTGGCAAGCGCAGCCGCATCCGAATTTCGTTGAGGTCGCGCAAGCGGCCGAAAGCCTCGGTTTTCATTCCGCCTGGAGTGCGGAGGCCTGGGGCTCCGACGCGTTCAGTCCGCTGACCTGGATCGGGGCGCACACGACGAAGCTCAAGCTGGGGACGTCGATCGTTCAGATCTCCGCGCGTACGCCCGCTTCGACGGCGATGCAGGCGCTGACCGTCGACCATCTGACGAAGGGCCGGTTCATGCTAGGCCTCGGTGTTTCGGGCCCGCAGGTCGTCGAAGGCTGGTATGGCCAGCCCTTCGCCAAGCCGATTTCGCGAACCCGCGAGTACATCGACATCATTCGTCAGATCATGCGGCGCGAAGAGCCTGTGCAGAACGATGGGCCGCACTACCCCTTGCCCTACAAGGGAGAAGGTTCCTGGGGAATGGGTAAGCCGCTCAAGTCGATCACCCATCCCCTGCGCTCGGACATGCCGATCTATCTCGGCGCAGAAGGTCCGAAGAACGTCGCCCTCGCCGCCGAAAAATGTGATGGCTGGATTCCGCTCTGGTATTCGCCCTACCGCGAAGAGGTCTACGCGGATTCCCTCGTCGATGCGCCGGATGATTTCGACATCGTACAGGGCGTGACGGTCAACGTGACGGACGATCTCGAGTCCGCGTTCAACGCGCTTCGCCCGATGCTCGGCTTCTATGTCGGCGGGATGGGCGCGAAGGACCGCAACTTCCATAAGGAGCTGATGGCGCGGATGGGCTTCCCCGACGAAGCGCAGCAGATTCAGGACCACTTCCTGGCCGGACGCCGGGCGGAAGCGATCGCTGCTGTCCCGAATGAGTTCATCGATGAGATCGCCCTGGTCGGTCCGAAGGATCGCATTCGGGATCGGCTGCAGGCCTGGAAGGACAGCAAGGTCACGACCATGCTGCTTCACGCCGCGGACGCGGAGTCGCTCAAGGTGATGTCGGACGTCGTGATCGACGGGTAATTCGCGCGCCTCGCGCTGCCTCGCCCGCCTACGCAAAGCGACTCACAAGGACAAAGGAAGACCCATGGACTACGGCTATTTCGGATTCAATCTCGGTGCCCTCGACAACCCCGATTCGATGGAGCGCGTCGTCGTCTCCGCCGAGCAGCTCGGTTACGAGTCGATCTGGACGGGCGAGCACGTGATCTTGATCGATCCCCAGGAAGCGCCGTCGCCGGTTCCGCCGGAGTCCGCTTTCGTCGATTCGGTGGCGAGTCTTGCCTTTGCCGCCGCCAAGACCGAACGGATCAAGATCGGAAGTGGAATCATCCTCCTGCCCCAACGCGATCCGATCGTGCTCGCGAAGGAACTCGCGGGGATCGATGTTCTGTCGAAGGGGCGCTTGTTATTCGGGTTGGGCGTCGGCTACGTGCCGGGCGAGTTCGAGGCCCTCGGGATTCCCTTCGAGGAACGGGGCCCGCGCGCGACGGAGCATATCGAGGTGCTCCGCACGCTTTGGACCCAGGAAAAGCCGAGCTTCGATGGGAAATTCACGAAGTTCTCGGGCATTCAGTCTCGGCCGCTGCCCACGCAAAAGCCCCATCCGCCGATCATTGTCGGTGGGAACTCGCCGCCGGCTTTCCGGCGTGCGGTTGCGCAGGGCGACGGTTGGTACGGGTTCTTTGCGGACGTCGATGCGGCTGCAGCCTCGGTCGCGGCGCTCGAAGAAGCCGCGAAGAAGACCGAGCGCCCGGACTCCCTCTCGAAGCTCACGATCACGGTTACGCCGCCCGGCCCGATCGATGCGGATACAGCGCGTCGCTACGAGGACGTCGGTGTCGATCGATTGGTGCTGATGCGCGGGTTCACCGACATGGGCGCCGCGCCCGGACAGGAGATCGATGACGCGATCGTCGGCTTCCTCGAGGACCAGGCCAAGGAGCTCGGAATCGGCTGAGGTCGGCACCGACTCGCGTCGCGTTCGCTCCGTTCCGTGGGCGTCTCATTGGAACTCGGGGTGAGTTCGTCCGTAGATTGCAGCAGGCACCGGTAGGGATTCGTCCCGAGACGTGCGACTCTCTTTGATTGTCACTCACCTTGAAATTGGTTTTCGGGGCCGGGAGACCGATAAAGGGGCTCATTCCCTGCGTGAACGGAACCGGACATGAGAGCAATCCTCGTCACCCTGAACGTCATCGTCTTGTCGAGCCTGGTGGCTCTTGCACAGACCTGGCCGCCGGCCCTCTTCGCTTTTCTGGCGATCGGTCCCCTCTCGGCATTGAGCCTTTGGTCGGTATCGAAGGGCGGTGTCTCCGTCCGCACGATCTTCGTGACCACGGCCTGTGCCGCGACGACCGGATTGATCTGCGCCGCCTACTTCACGCCGATGGCCTTGTATGGCTTCCTCTTTGTCGGCCCGATCATTCTGCTCGGTACGATCGACATGCTGCAGACGAAGCGTGCCATTCGGCGCAATTTCCCGGTCATCGGGCATGCGCGATATCTCATGGAAGAGATCCGCCCCGAGATCCAGCAGTACTTTATCGAGTCGAATACGGACGGTCGCCCCTTTACCCGGGAAGATCGCTCGCTCGTCTATCAGCGTTCAAAGGGCGAACTCGACTCGCTGCCCTTCGGCACTCAGCGCGATGTGTACAAGCCCGGCTATGAGTGGCTGACCCATTCGATGTCCCCGGCGACGCCGCGGAATATGAATCCGCGAGTGACGATCGGTGAGGGTCGATGCAAGCAACCTTACTCGGCTTCGATCCTGAACGTATCCGCGATGAGCTTCGGGGCGCTCTCGGGCAAGGCGATCGAGTCTCTCAATCGCGGCGCGGCGGAAGGCGACTTCGCCCATAACACGGGCGAAGGATCGATCAGTCCGTACCATCAGCATGGTGGGGATTTGATCTGGCAGATCGGCACGGGCTATTTCGGTTGCCGTGACGAGCACGGGGCTTTCGACGGGGACAAGTTCGCCGAGCGCGCGGCCCTCGAACAGGTCAAGATGATCGAGATCAAGATCTCGCAGGGGGCGAAGCCCGGTCACGGCGGCATTCTGCCCGCCGCGAAGATCACGGAAGAGATCGCCGCGATTCGCGATGTACCGCTCGGCCGAGATGTGATCTCCCCTCCGGCGCACTCCGCGTTCTCGACGCCGATCGGGCTCCTCGAATTCGTCACGAAGCTGCGCGAACTCTCGGGAGGCAAGCCCGTTGGCTTCAAGCTCTGCGTGGGGAAGCCGCGTGAATTCTTCGCTGTTTGTAAAGCGATGCTCGAAACGGGAATGGTTCCCGACTTCATCACCGTCGATGGCGGCGAAGGCGGAACGGGCGCTGCGCCCTTCGAATTCTCGAATAGCCTCGGCAGTCCGACGATCGACGGTCTGACCTTTGTGCATAACGCGCTCACCGGAATCGGTCTGCGCGATCAGATCAAGATCATCGCCTCCGGCCGTGTCGTGAGTGGCTTGAGTCTGAATCGATATCTGGCCCTGGGCGCGGACCTCTGTTATTCGGCGCGCTCCATGATGATGGCGATGGGCTGCATCCAGGCGCGCAAGTGCAACAGCAACGAATGCCCGATCGGGATCGCCACGCAAGATCCGTCGCTTACGGCGGGCCTGGTCGTGACGGAGAAGTCGCATCGCGTCGCGCGCTATCACCTAGAGACGGTGCACGCCGCCGTCGAACTCGCCGCCGCAGCGGGTCTCGAAGCGCCCTCGGACCTCAAGCCCTGGCATATCATGCGCCGCGTCTCAGAACTCGAGACCAAGCACTACGGCGATCTGATCGGCTTCATCGAATCGGGAGCTCTGCTGCGGGATGAGCTGCCTGAGAAGTTCGTGCGGCCGTGGGAATCGGCGACCGCGGCGAGCTTTCAGCACGTGGATGAGCTCTCGGGGAACGATGCGACGGCATCGTCGTCGCAGGCGGTTTCGAACTCCGCCTGAGCGGTCTCGCACCCAGCCTGGAAACGACCGGGGAGTCCGCGAAGCGCGCGCAGTTGAAAACCGCGCGCGCTCCTCTGAACTTGCTTTCGCTTCTGACCTCGCTTTGGCTTCTGACCTCGCTTTCGCTTAGGGAAGCGGGTCGAGCAGGAGTTCGGTGCGGTCGTGTTCGATCACGCCCCAATCGCCCATCTCGTCGGCGCCGAGCTCGCGCTCTACGATGCGCATGCTGCCTTCGCGAAATTCGAAGCGCGTCCACATGCCGCCGTGGTCGGATTCGAATTCGAAGAAGCTGCCGGGCTCGATATAGGGAGCGATCGGTTCGAAGAAGCGAGCGATCGCGCGTGCCGGCAGCTCATCCATCATGCCTTCGCGTCCGCACCCGGACACGCCACCGTCGGGCATCTCCTGAACCACGAGATGCTCGCCGAGTCCCGTGACAGTTCGAACGAGACCCGCGAAGCTCGAGGCCGCAGCGAAGTCGCGATAGGCAGCGGGGCGTTCGTTGATGCCTCGCGACATGAAAACCTGTTCCGAGGGGAAGGCGGCCTTGACCGCGGCGACCGCGGCGCGTTCGCCTGCAGCGGTCATTCGGAAATGTGCTTTTTCAATCCAGACGGCGGTACCCATCTTTAATTCTCCGATACTCGTCCCCGGGATTTCATCCCGTGGGGTGGGGGGCGGCCTTGACCGAGCGCGAGCGCAAGGGTCTGCCGATACCCGACGCGTCGGACTTCCGTTCGCTTGCCTTGAGCCCGCGGACGTTGTTCAGCAGGAGTTCCGTATCCCATCGCCCCATCCGCGCGCGCCGACTACGCTTCTTTCCATCGGCTGTTGGATCTCTGCCGACGTGTGATGTGAAGTTGCCGTTCGGGTGCACATCGCGTGATGTGTAGTTCTGCGCTCGACGTCGCGGCTGAATGCGCGATGCTCGCGGATGCCCCACTCCTGATTTACGCACTTGTCCATCTATCGCGGAGCCTGACCATGCGAGTAGAACTCGACGAAGAAACGCGCAGTGGCTTGCCGGCACATTGGCAGCAAGCTTTCGATTGGACGGAGCGTCGTCTCGGCGGACGCGTTGTCGCTTGGGAGTCGCAGCCGCGATGGCGCCCCGCGTGTTTCTTCGAACTGGAGAAGGACGGCGAGATACTTCCTCTCTATTGGCGCGGTGCTCGCGGCGAGTTTCACACGAGCACGCGTCCCCTCGAACGTGAGATGCAGGTCATCGAGATTTTCGAGCGACACGGCGTGACGGTCCCCCATCCTTATGGCATTTGCGAAGAGCCGCCCGGGCTCCTGCTCGAGAAGATCCCCGGGCGCTTCAGTCTTGATCGCGCGAATGACGATGCCCATCGAGCGAAGATCATCGACGAGTACCTGTCGGATTTAGCGAAGGTCCATGCAATTCCCGTCGAGGAGTTCGAAGCGATCGGGTATCGCCGGCCCGCGGATCCCGCGACGAGCTGCATGGGCGAGACGACGGGCTTCGAGCGGAGCTATCGCGCGGGGAAGAGCGCGCCGGATCCGATGATCGAGTTTCAGTTGGCGTGGTGTAAGCGGAACGTGCCCCAGGATCGAGCGGAGACCAGCTTCCTCGTCTGTGACTCCGGCCAGTTCATGTTCGACGACGAGGGCCTAACGGGTCTGCTCGACTTCGAACTCGGCTATATCGGGGACTACGCGGCGGATCTCGCAGGCTTCCGTACCCGCGACCTGACCGAGCCGATGGTAACCCCGCTCGCGGACATCATGCATCGGTATGGCGAGATCAGTGGTCGTGAAGTCGATCTCCGCGTCGTGGATTTTCATACGGTGCGCTTCGCCTTGCTGAACCCACTCTCCGTGGCGCATCAGGTGACGAATCCAGTGCCGGCCGCGAACTATGTTCAGTATCTCGGTTGGTACGTCTGTTATGGCCGCTGTGGCCTCGAAGTCATGGCGAACATGACCGGGACCGAGCTCGAGAAGCCCGCGCTTCCGAACGAACGTCCGTCCCGACGAAGCGCCGCCGCCGCGCAGTTGATCGGTTTGCTCGATCCGGAAACGGCCGGGGACGATGGCGAACGCGCCTACGAACTCGATCGGTTGCAGCGCTCAGCAATCTACCTCGACCGTTCCGACCGGCTCGGGCCGCAGCTCGAAGCCGAAGACCTCGACGATGTCGCCCAGTTGCTCGGCAAACGACCGTCGACCTGGCAGGAGGCGGATGCGCAACTCGAGGAGCTTGTTCTGGCGTCTGGCCCTGAACGAGACGACGAATTCATCCGCTACTTCCATCGTCGACTCTGCCGCGAAGAGTCGCTTCTTTATCCCGTGCTGCGCGAGCAGCAGGACGCGTCCCTGCCTCCGCTCGTGTAGCGTTCAGGATCGCGTCTATTCGCCTCAATCAATACCCGATTCAAGAGAATGCCCAGGAGTCGAACCATGTCGAATGAATCCCCCCTCGCCGGTCTGCGCGTCGTCGATCTTGCGGATGAGAAGGGTGAGCTTGCGGGGCGCCTCCTCGCGGACCTTGGTGCCGAAGTCATTCGCGTGGAACCGCCCCAGGGCGCACGCTCGCGAAGTCTTCCTCCCTTCGACAGCGAAGGGCGCAGCCTCTACTTCGCCTATCGCAACTCGAATAAGCTCGGGCTGAGCCTCGACCTCGAAGCGGACGCCGACCGCGCGAAGCTCGTCGATCTGCTGACGCGCGCGGATGTGCTCATCGAATCCGAGAAGCCCGGACGCATGGCCGAACTCGGCCTCGCTCCGGAACAACTCTCGGAGGATCATCCCCACCTGATCGTGCTCTCGATCTCGGACTTTGGGCAGACGGGGCCCTATCGGGACTGGGCGGCGACGGACTCGACGATGTCCGCGATTTCGGGAATGCAGTTCAAGGCGGGGCTGCCCGATCGCGAGCCGCTGCTGTCGCCCGGCGCCATGTGTTACGACATCGCCGGTATTTTGGGCGCCTACTCCGTTCTCGCCGCCTACTATCAGCGCGAACGAACGGGCTGGGGCCAGACGATCGATCTCTCGGTGCTCGAAGCGGTCGCACAGCAGACCGACTGGTCCTTTTCGAATTCGACGATGGCGGATGCCCAGGGTTCGGACGCGCCGCAGACTCGCGTGGGCTCGGGGCCGGTCTATCCGATCTTCCCATGCAAGACGGGCTACGTCCGACTCGTGATGATGGCACCGCGCCAATGGCACGCGATGCGCGAATGGCTCGGCAATCCCGAGTACCTGATGGATCCGCTGTACGACTCGTTCTTGGGGCGCATGGGAATCCTCGACGCGCTTGCGGTCACGATCGGCGATCTCTTCGCGACGATGTCCCATGAAGAGGTTTCCTTCGAAGCGCAGAAGCGAGGCATCGTTTGCACACCCGTCCTGGCACCGAACGAAGTGATCGAGAACGAACACTTCCGCTCCCGCGAAACCTTCCGCAACGTCGAGTATGCGAAGGGCGCCGAAGGACCCGTCGCGGCCGGCTTCTTTGAGCTCGACGGCGTTCGCCAGGGATACCGAACCCGTCCGCCGGAAATCGGTGAACACACCGAACAAATCGCGGGCGGCCTGTGGGCCGATGCTCGAACGGCGCCCAGCGGCGATCGACCGGATCCCTCGCGTCCCTTCGAGGGGCTGCGAGTACTCGACTTTGGCATCGGCGGCGTCGGCGTTGAAGCCGCGCGGTTCTATGCGGACTACGGCGCGGACGTGATCAAGGTCGAGAGCCGAACCTACCCGGACTTCATTCGCGTCGTGATGTCGACGGAGATGAGTGCTTCTTTCGCGTCTTCGAATCGCAGCAAGCGCGGGCTCGGTGTGAACATCAAGTCGAAGGAAGGGCTCGCCCTCGTTCAGGAGGTCGCCAAACATGTCGACGTCGTGACCGAGAACGGTTCGACGGGCATGATGAGCGCGATGGGTGTGGGTTATGAGCAGCTCTCGAAGTTGAATCCGTCCCTCGTGATGGCGAGCAGCCAACTGCTCGGCAACCACGGCGCCTGGGCGGATTGGATCGGGTACGGACCGAGCACCCAGCCGATCGGCGGCCTTGCCTATCTCTGGGACTATCCGGGGAAGGACACGCCGGCGGGTTCGACGTCGATCTTTCCCGACCATCTCGCCGGGCGATGCCTCTCGCTGGTTTCGCTCGCGGCGATCATTCGGCGGCTTCGCACGGGCAAGGGCGGACACGCTTCCGTCGCTCAGGCAGAGGCGGTCGCGAACATGCTCGGCGATCAGATGCTCAAGGCGGGAATCGAGCCCGGCAGCGTTCAGCCGACGGGCAATCGCCGAGAGCGGGGAGCGCCCTGGGGCTCCTATCCCTGTGCGGGGAGCGACGAGTGGGTGGCGATCACGATTCGGAACGACGACGACTGGGAGCGACTCGCAAACGCGCTCGGCGGGCCGGAATGGATGAAGGATGCGACCTATGCAAGCGCCGAAGGGCGACATGCGGCGCACGATGCGATCGACGAAGAACTCTCCGCGTGGACGCGGGGCATGAGCAAGCGTGCTGTGACCGCGACGCTCCAGATGTTTGGTGTTCCGGCGGCGCCGATGTTTACGCCGCGGGATCAGCTCGGCGATCCGCACTATCAGGCCAGGGCATACCCGCGCTGGCTCGATCAGCAGGGGCTCGGCTGGATGGGCTTCGAAGGGCCCGCCTTCCACACGAGTGGCATGAAGGATATTCACTTCTTCCAGGCGCCGCTGATCGGCGAGCACACGCGTGAGGTTGCGCGAGACCTTGGCGGTCTCGACGAAGAGACGATCGAACGACTGATCGCCGAAGGCGTGCTCGAAATCTCTGAGAGTGAGGCCTAGAGACCCGCCATTCCGAGATCGAGATTCGCTGACGTGATGCCGCCATGGATATCCATGATCGAACCCGTGACGAAGGCGCTTGCCGGTGACGCGAGATAGAGCGCTCCGAGGGCGATGTCTTCGGGTTCGCCGAGTCGCTTGAGCGGGGTCGCTTCCACCATGGCGTTATGTACAGCGTCATTCGTCAGCACGGATTCGAGCGCCGAAGTCGCCGTCGACCCGACGGCGATCGCGTTCACCCGAATCTTCGGCGCGAGGTCCTCCGCGAGCAACTTCGTGAAGTGGGTCATCGCCCCCTTCGCCGTTCCGTAGGCCGTGAAGCCCTTGCCCGTCATCTGGCCGATCGACGAGGAGATGTTGACGATTGATCCGCCGTTTTCCTGCATGTGGGGAACGGCCGCCTTCGAGAGGGCGAAGGCCGTTGTGACGTTGAAGTGGAACGCGCCGGCGAAGTCCTTTTCCGACGTTTCGAGGAAGCCCTTCGGCATGGATCCGCCGACGTTGTTGATGACGATGTCGATCCGTCCGAATTCGTCCATCGCTTTCGCCACGAACATTTCGAGGTTCTCGGTCTTGGCCGCATTGCACTGCACAACAAGGGCGCGCCGGCCGAGCTTGCGAATCTCTTCGGCGACGAGCTCGAGCTGATCGACGCTGCGCGCGGCGAGGGCGATATCGGCCCCGTTTTCGGCCAGGGCGAGGGCGGTCGCACGACCAATCCCACGGCCACCGCCGGTTACGAGGGCCACTTTGTCATCCAGTCTGAATCGATCAAGAATAGGCATCGCTCGATACTAGCCCCGGAACTCGTTCCGGAGCTAGGCTCGATCGTTCACATTCAGAAGAAGACAAGATTAGAGACAAGGAGCACAGCATGGACGACTTCAAGGGAAAGGTGGCCGTGGTCACCGGCGCAGCGAGCGGGATCGGTCTTGGCGTTGTCGAGCGATTCGTGAAAGAGGGCATGAAAGTCGTCATGGCCGATGTTGAGAAGGGCAGCCTCGATCGTGAAGTCGCGCGACTTGCGGGGGAGGGGGCGGACGTGCTCGGCGTGATCTGCGACGTGCGTGACCCGGACTCAGTCCAGGCGCTCGCAGACCGAACGATCTCTCACTACAAGGCGGTCCACGTTGTGTTCAATAACGCGGGTGTCGCTCCGGGTGGCCCGATGCTCGAGACGACGCCCTCCGACTGGCGCTGGATCGTCGACGTCAACCTGCTGGGTGTCGCTTATGGCGTGACCGCCTTCGGGCCGATCATGAAGGAAGCGGGCGCTGGACATATCATCAACACGGCGTCGGAAGCGGGTCACGTTTCGAGCGCGGTCCTCGGCATGTATACGGCGACCAAGCACGCGGTCGTCGGTCTCTCGGAATCGCTCTACCGGGAACTCGAAGGGACAGGCGTCAGCGTTCATTGCCTCTGCCCGAACCTGGTCAACACGGGAATCTTCAACTCCGAGCGAAACCGGGATGACGGTGCAGAAATGACGCCGGCGCAGACCGCGACGATGGCCCCGCTTCGCGAAGCGATCACCGAGCTTGGCATCACGCCGCAGCAGGTCGCGGGCGACATCATCGACGCCATGCGCAACGACCGCTTCTGGATCTTTACCCACGATCTGACGAAGCAGGCGTTGGCAACGCGCTACAAGGATATCGAGTCGGGAAGCAACCCGTCGAATCCCTACGAGTCCGCGGAAGAGATCGACACCTTGACCAAGCTCTCGGAACTCTGATTTCGCAGAGTTGTTAGTCAATCGCTTGGTCAGTTGACGTGCGTCAATGAGAAGACGCTTCGAATTCGTGATGAAACGAGCAATGCGCGGCCTGACTCGATGTCAGGCCGCGTTTTGTTTGTGCGACAGCATTTCGCGAAGCGTGATTGCAGACGATTGAAAGAAAGATTCGTGAGGCCTCGAATATCGTTTGACCCGCGCAAGCTCCCATGCGATCCACGATGTAGATACGACGACCGAATACGAGCTCCGATGTGCTCCACAATCGCCGTCTTGCTCATGCTCCCGTCTTTGCGGAGCTCGTGTTTCGCACTCACGCCTTGCCCCCTGCCAGCCGCAGGGCAAGTTCGGCGGGCGTCTCGTCCGACCGGAGGGGCGCGCGGAGCGAATGGAGGCGTTTGCTCCGCGCGCCTCGAACGGTTGGGCCGCTTTCCCGGTGCCTTTGATGTGGCACCATCGATCCTGTTGAACCGAGTCGAACTCGAAACGATCGATGTCGAGAAAGCGAATAGTCCATGACGATGCGTGACCTTCTGCTCGCCCGAGCAGACGATGATTCCCCGGCACTCTTCTTTGAAGACCAGCAATGGAGCTGGCGCGAATACGTACAGGCTTGTCGTGAACGCGCCGAAGCGTTCTTGGCTTGGCGTTCGCCCGGCCCCTTCCATGTCGGCGTCTTGCTGGAGAACGTGCCCGAGTATCTCTTCTTGAGCGGTGGGGCTGTGCTCGCGGGAGCCACCCTGGTCGGGATTAATCCGACTCGACGCGGCGCCGGCCTTGAGCGCGATATTCGTCATACCGACTGCCAGATCCTGATTACGGAGGATCGCCATCTCGATCTCCTCGACGGTCTCTCCCTCGACATGCCGGAATCGCGCCGCTTCGATATCGCGAGCGAGGGTTGGCGCGAGGCGCTCGCCCCCTTTGCGGGGGCAGACACGCCCGCGGTCGAAGCGGATCCCGAGGCGACGTACATGTTGATCTTCACGTCGGGCACGACGGGTGAACCGAAGGCCGCTGTCTGCTCCTCGGCTCGAACGGCTTTCTCCGGTTCGATGCTCGGTCAGATGCGATCACTCACGAGTGACGATCGCGGCTACCTCGTGATGCCCCTCTTTCATTCGAACGGTCACATGGCCGGAGTCGCGCCGATCATGTCCGTGGGCGGCTCGTGGGCGATGCGCCGGAAATTCTCGGCGAGCGGCTTCTTGCCCGATGTGCGGCGCTATGGCGTGACCTACTTCAACTATGTGGGCAAGCCCCTGACCTATATCCTGGCGACGGAGCCCGCGGCGGACGATCGGGACAACACGCTTCGCCAGGCGTTCGGAAACGAGGGCGCTGAACACGATCTGGCGAGTTTTGCGGAACGTTTCGACTGTGAGGTCGTGGACTCCTACGGCTCGACGGAAGGGGGGATCGCCATTAGTCGGACGCCGGATACGCCGGCCGGCGCGCTCGGCGTGGCACCGCCCGGCACGTTAGTCCTCGACCCCGAAAACCAGAAGGAATGTCCCCGGGCCGAGTTTGGTTCGGACGGGCGGCTGCTGAATGCGGAGGTGGCGATCGGCGAGATCGCGAACACCGAGACCGCGCGCCAATTCGAGGGCTACTGGCGAAACGACGAAGCGAACGAAGAGCGAACGCGGGATGGCGTGTACTGGAGTGGGGATCTCGGTTATCGCGACGATGCCGGCTTCTTCTATTTCGCGGGTCGCAACATGGATTGGCTGCGGGTCGACGGAGAGAATATTGCCGCGGGTCCGATCGAACGGATTCTCTGTCGCTTCGAGGAGATCGCGCTCGCAGCGGTCTACGCGGTTCCCAACGCCGACGTTGGCGACGATTGCATGGCATCCCTGATCTTGCGGAGCGGTGCGACCTTCGATCCCGCCGCGTTCGCAGCATTCCTGACAGAGCAGTCGGATCTCGGGACGAAGATGGCGCCTCGTTACGTGCGGGTCGCCAAGACGCTTCCGTCGACCGAAACGAACAAAATCCTCAAGCGCGTTCTTCGCGAGGAACGCTGGGAGGCGGAGGATCCGACTTGGATTCGGGAGGGCGATACGTACCGGCCGCTGGTCGCCGCGGATCGCGCCGCGATCCGGGACACGTTTGAGAAGCGGGGTCGGCTCGGCGAGCTTGAGCGATAGGCGAAGGCGGCGCTGGTTGCCGTCGCTAGCCGCGCATCGGCGGCATGGGCCAGAGGGGGTGTGTCGTCGTCGGCTCGACGCGCGCCTCACGTACCTCGTAAAGAGAATCTGGATCGACTTCGTTCGCACGCATCCAAGCGGCATTGCGGTCCGTCGACGCGATCAGCAGGCTCGCAACGCGATCCTCCGCAGATCGAGGGCGTTCCACGGGCTCGCCGAGCAGCTTGTCCCACTCGAGCAGCCGCGTTCCTTCCGCCGGTGACGTGTGCGCGTCGCGTTGTACCGGAATCGTCCGCCAGCCGGATTCGTCCGAATGCTTCTCCGGTTGATCGAGAACGCCCTGCGCATTCGCGTAGAAGAATCGCTGGGCGAAGCCGGACGTTGTCGCGCCGGCATCGAGTGCGCGATCGCGTCGCTTGCCGACTGCGATGTCGCAGATGAGTTCGTTCACATCAGTTCCGGTGAAGCCGATCGCGCGGTCGATGGCGCGCCCGAGATGGGGGCGAACGTCGATGACGTGAGTCGTTTCGCCGTCATCCATCAGCCCAAAGCCAATCAAGCAATCATCGAGGCCGAGGACTTCGGCGATCTGCTGACCCAGTTCGCTTGCCTCGGCCCATCGCGGATCTTCATCCGCGCGCGTCCCGGCGACGGGCGAGCCCCAGGCGGTGCCGGTGGGGAGCGTGCCGCGCAGATTGCGCATGGAAAACTGACGCCCGAGGTGGAGCATTTCGAATCGCCCCGCGCGGATGACTCCGTCGACGGAGAACTCCTCGCCAGCGACAAAGGCCTCGATGCGGACGAGATCAGAATCCGAGACCGACCTCGCTTCATCAAAGAGCTCGCGATTCCTTGGGTCACCGATCCGGACCCGCGCGACGCCCTGTGAACCTCGCCCCCCGGTCGCGGGCTTGAGCAGCGCTGAGGGATGCGCCCCGAGGAAACGGTCGAGTTCGATCGGGGATTCGAGAATGTCGACGACCGGCGTCGGGATACCCGCATTGGCGAGGGATTTCTTCCAAGATCCGCGTGCCAGTAGCGCGTTCATCCCTTCGGTGGGAATGCCGGGCAGGTCGAAGGCACTTCGTAGGGCTGCTGCCGCGCGAAGCGAGTCGGCATCGCGCGCGAGGGTCACGCAGCCGGCGATCGCAGCACTGCGCGCGAGTGCACTCACGTCTTCCACGATTGAGGTGAGGTCATCCGGTGCGCGTGTCATGAGCCGAGTCGCGTGGGCAGCGCCCGGTGCATCGGGGTCGGCGTCGAAGACGAGGGCCTCGTATCCGATCGCTCGAACGTGTTCGAGTAGGCGTGCGGCGGATTGATCGGCACCGATCTGAATCCACCAAAGGGAATCGCGATTGCTCTTCACCATGGACACTCTTTGCATCGCGCATGTCCGGGGGAGGACGGGCTACGCGACCGAATCTCGAAAGACCCGGAATACTCGTTCTATGATCTCATCGACGGATCGGCTTCCGCGCACGACACATAATTGGGTTCCTGCCCCTGAGGTGTCCAATCTCCGCGTTTAGCCCGAGTCTGTGTGGGGTGGGGTACGCTTTAGCTGACCCTCGATCACCCCAAGTTTCGGTTCAATCCCACCCAAGGAGTCCCATCGATGGAATTCATGCAGCAGCACAGTGAACGGGCTTATGCCGTCCTTCGAATCGCTTCCGGCTTTGTCTTCTTCTGGCACGGCACGCAGAAGTTGCTCGGCTTCCCCCGGTGGCGCGCCGGAGGGGGTTCCGGCGTTCGTGGTTTACGTCGCGGGTCCGATTGAATTGATTGGGGGTGTCCTGTTGATGCTGGGTTTCATGACCCGACAGGCAGCGTTCCTTTGCAGCGGCTTGATGGCCGCCGCCTACTGGATGGCGCATGGATTCAACGCGCCGCTGCCCATCCAGAATCACGGTGAGCTCTCCTTCTTGTTATGTTTCGTCTATCTCTTCATGAGCACGAAGGGGTCGGGTATCTGGAGTGTGGATGCCGCTCGAGGGTCCGCATGAGTCAGGCGCTCGCACCTCCGACCGGCCGCGAAGCGCGGCTTTGGCGTGCGGTGGCGGGGCTTGCGGAAGCTCCGCCGAGCGATGAGGTTGCCCGAAAGCTGCCGGCCAATCCGGGCTACGGAGAAAAGCTCGTTTTCGAGTTCGATGAGGCCTATACGGCCTTCGTCGAGGGCTTCGAGACGCTTCCCGCCGAAGCGCAACTTCTCGCGCTTCAGGCGGTCGACACTCAGGTTTCTTCGATGGTACGCGCGAAGGACGTCGCGCTCTGGACCGAGACCGCACGGCGTGAGGCCCCGGAGTGGCATTCCGTTCGTTCCCTCGCTGTGCGCGTGCTCGACACGTTCGCGTGGCCCTCGCTTGAGAACGGGTGAAACCTGAACCCGCTCGGCTCGTAGAACATCTATAATGAGCGCGAGGGATTTCGGCCGAACGGCCGATCGTCCAAGCTGCCGGGTGACAGCGCGCCGTAAACAGAAGGAGAGCCGACAGGAAGATGGAAGGACTCGATCCGACCGAGATCATTGCGTGCGCCATGCGTCCCGCAGGCAGCTGGCTCCATCTCCTGACGATGGTGGGCTTCGTTCTGGCTGCGCGCGCGGTGGGTAGGCCCTCCCGCTCGAAGGACTCTGTCCGCGCCTAACGCTTCTCGCGAAGGGCCGCTTCGATCGTAAGCCCGTCTCGGAGCGCACCCACATCGTGGGTTCTCAGATAGTCCGCGCTCTCTCGGGCCGCATGGAGCTCCGCCGTGAGTGTCGCCGCGCCGGCCTTGTCGATCGTCTTCCCCGTCAGGGTGCGCAGGAAGGATTTTCGCGAAACGGAGATGAACACGGGGCAGCCGAAGCGCGTGCGCAGTTCGGGGATGCGATTCAGGACGGCGACCGAGGCGAGGGGATCGCTTCCGAGAAAGAAGCCCATTCCGGGATCGACGATGAGTCGATCCTGTGAAACGCCGGCGGCGACCAGTTCTTCGAGGCGTTGGTCGAAGAAACGATCGATCGAAGCGAGCACTTCGGTCGGCGTGACACGATCCCGTGTTGCTCGGGACGCTTCGAGGAGCGAGTGGACGACCACGAGGCGCGCCTGACTCCCGGCGACGCGTTCCCGTGTAGCCGGATCGGGGAATCCTCGGATGTCGTTGATCATGGGAATCGAGTTCTCGACCGCCCATTCGAGGACCGCGGGATCGGTTGCATCGACGGAGAGGGGGAGCGGCCCCTCCTTGAGCGCAGCAAAGACGGGCCCGAGGCGCTCGATCTGGGTCTCTGCGTCGACGTGACCCGCGTCGGGATTGCTCGAAGCCGGGCCCAATTCGAGCCAATCGGCGCCTGAGGCGGCGAGTGTGCGCGCATGGTCGATCGCGGCATCGGGCGCGAGAAAGCGGCCACCATCCGAGAAGGAATCCTCGGTGATATTCACGATCGCGACGAGATCGGGGGGATTAGGCACGCCCGGTTTCTAGCACGGTCGAGCGTGGAGGTCGGTGGGGACAGGGCTCCAAGTTTTACATCGCTTTTACCGTCCTTACACACTCCGGATGCTTGATTCGGCTACACCTGCGATCACGTCAGGACGCAAGGAATGGGGTCTTCCGAATGGATGGAGCCCGACCCTCGTAGGTCCAGACCCACCCCCCGACATACGCGCCCTCGTGCGCGCGAGAGAACGCCAAATCTATGGACGCAGCGATCGATCTAGATCCGAGCGCGCTTGCCGAGCCTTCCGCCGACGAGCAGCCGACTACACAGACGAAGGACAGCAGCGGAAAGGGAACGATCCTCCGCTACACCGCTGACCGCCGCCCCGTCACCTACACCTTCATCATGCTGGCGCTCCATATCGTCGCGCTCTTTCTGGCCCCGACCTGGGTTGCCGTCGCGCTGGTCATCCCCTTCTCGATCGCGAGTATGTTCATCGCGCCGGTCAACCATCATCATCAGCATTTCAACACGTTTCATTCCTCCGTGTTGAATCGCATCTACGAAGTCGCGCTTTCGCTTCAGACGGGGATCGGTCCCTACGGTTGGGTGCTCCATCACAACCTGGGCCACCATCGCAACTACTTAAAGCAGCGCCCTCATCCCGAAGCGGATGAGTCGCGATGGACGCGACACGACGGATCGACGATGGGCCGTGTCGAGTACACCGCCAAGCTCGTGCTCAGTCATCAGATCGACATCTATAAAGTGGGTCAGCGCTATCCGCGCTATTGGCGCTCGTACCTGCTGATGAAGATTCCGGTCTGGGGCTTCCTCGCGGTCGCCTTCGCGATCAATCCCTGGAACGCGTTCTTCGTCTTCCTGCTACCGAGCTTCATCGCCCTCGTGCACACGTCCTGGGCGACCTACGAACATCATGCCGGGTTCCACCCGACGAGCCACTACGACGCGTCGACGAACCGCACGAGCCCGATCTACAACTTCCTGACGTGCAATCTCGGCTACCACACCGCGCATCACAAGCGCCCCGGCGTCCACTGGTCGCTGCTCCCGAAGATCCATGAAGAGATCAAGCACGAGATTCCGGAGAACATGATCATCCCTTCTTTTTTTGGGATGGGTCGCTGACCCATCCCAGGCCGCGGGCGCTCTTCGGAATTAGACGCTGTGCCGCGTCGTAGCTTGGGGGCCGCCACGACCTACGGAGCTGGGCGCGATACGGCCACCCGAACAGTCGGGGCGTTAGGGGGACCTAACGGCGTTGGCGGTTTTTGCGCGGGTCGTTGATCTGGTTTTCTAGGTCGACGCGGATTTCGCTGCCTTCGACTTCGACGGCGAAGCAGGGGATGGGGAAGCCGTCGGCGTGGTCGGGGTCGAAGCCGGTCGTGACGTCGAAGGGCCAGCCGTGGGCCTTGCAGGTGATCACGCAACCTGCGAAGTCGCCCTCCGCGAGGGGGAAGCCCGCGTGGGGGCAGGTGTCCTCCATCGCATGGATCTCGTCTCCGACGCGATAGAGCCCGATCGCGACTCCGTCTACGGCGACGCGGAGCCCCCGATCTGTGGGGACGTCTTCGATTCGTGCGATGGCGACAAACGGCAAAACGGCGCTCTCCTGCTACCGAGGGATCGATAGGTGGGATGAGCGCCGCATCATGCCGCAGCTCGAACCGACTGACCACGCATCTCGTCGCTCGCTTCTTCGAGGACGCGTTGCGCGAATCGAATTCGGCCCGCATGGAGCCGAACCCAACCAGATCAGTTCTTGGCGAGGGCCGCCGGGACTGCAGAGGCAGGCGTGCCTTCCGCGGTCACCACGCAGGTCTCGAGTTCCGAGATCGTCGTTGCGTGGCTGCAGTTCATGGTCGTCGGGCCGGCGAGCGCGTGGAAGAGCTTGTCGTTCGCTTGCGCGCTCTTCTCGAAGGCGTTCTCGAGCCGAAGCTCGGTGACGAGGGCGAAATCGCCGGGCTCGATCGAAGAATTCGTTTCGGGGGTCTCGGCCGAGGCCGCGGTCGTCCAGGCGAGCGCGAGAAGCGCTGCGAAAAACACTCGTGTCATGGGTCTCATTTTGGGGGGGCTCCTTTGTGTGCCCTTATCGGAGACTCGATGGATTGCTTGAGGCGATCTTCCAACTCCCTTGAAATTTATTCCTGCCAGTAAGCAGCCTCTGTGCAGTTCTGGGATGAGAGTGAAAGGAACTCGATTCGCGGTGCTCCGACCGTGGCGAAGCCCTGAGGCTTGCTCGGGAAAAAGGAGTGGGTGTATTCCACAATCACCGCAGTAGACTTCGAAGACGCGGCCGATGCCGATGCGCTGAGGCCCGGTTCCAAGGAGACTGGAATTGAAACTCTGGGACGAAGGACGCTGCGCGGGTCGGGAAGAAGCTCGCGAGTTGCTAAAGCGTATGCCCGCTCCCGAGTGTTTCGGTGCACTCATAAGCCGGCTCTGTGTGAGCAACACAGACGCAAGAGGGTGTCGTAGGAATTTTCCAGTCGCGCAGAAGCGAGGCTAACGAGCGCCGAGTCCGACACGCGGGGGCTCGCTCGGCCTGAACCGCACCCACCTGAACGCGCCCACATCGAGTGATAGGAGATTTGAAAGAATGGCTACTCACCGACTCGTCGTCTTTACGGAGCCCGTCGCCGGCAAGGAAGACGAATACAACGACTGGTACAACCGGGTTCATCTCGGGGATGTGCTCTCGGTCGATGGATTCGTTGCGGCCCAGCGGTTCGCACTCTCGGATACGCAGATTGGCGAAGGCGGCGCCCAGGCACCCAGTCGCTATCTCGCGATCTATGAAATCGAGGCGGAGGATCTCTCGGACGCACTCGACAAGCTGAACGCGGGCTCGGGGACGATGCATATCTCCGATGCCCTGAATACGGAGACGGCCAACGCGCTCGCTTTCACCGCGATCTCGGACCGGGTTACGGTCTGATCCCCGTCGATCCGCTCGGAACAGAATTTTAGATCATCCATTGAGAAGAGGAATTCAGAATGCAGGATCTCGCAGGTAAGGTTGCCGTCGTCACAGGCGGCGCAGGGGACATCGGAAAGGCGATCGTGAAGCAGCTCCTCGCCGAAGGAGCGAAGGTCGTCGTGTCCGACGTAGAGCAGGGGGCACTCGATGCGGTGGTCGCCGAACTGTCGAGCACGGGGGGAGAGCTAACCGGCGTCGTGACCGACGTCTCGGATCCGGCGTCCGTCGAGGCGCTGGCCGAGAAGGTCTACGAACAGCACGGTGCCTGCCACCTGCTCTTCAATAACGCCGGCGTCGGCGCGCCCTCCGTCAATGTCTGGGAAACAACGGTCAATGACTGGAAGTGGGTGATGGGCGTCAACGTGATGGGCGTGATCCACGGGATCCAGAGCTTCGTTCCGCGCATGATCGCGGGGGGCGAGGAAGGTCACGTGATCAACACGTCTTCGGGCGATGGCGGGATCGCGCCGATGGCGGGGCAATCGGTCTACGCATCGAGCAAGGCGAGCGTTTCGATCATCACGGAATGTCTGGCCGCGCAGTTCAGCACCCAGCATCCGCAGCTCTCCGCGACGATCTTCTACCCCGCTGGCGGTGTGCTCAAGACGGGGATCTGGAATTGCGATCGCAACCGACCCGATGAACTCGCTCGCGAGAAGCCGTCGGGCCAGCCTGAAGATCTGATGGGCGAGTTCATGAAGCATGCGGAAGAGACGGGCATGGAGATCCACTTCCAGGATCTCGATGAACTCGCCGCCGCTCTGATCGTGGATCTGAAGGCGGGCAAGTTCGTTGCGATGATCGGTGTCGAGGGTGCCGGTGAGACGTTGCGCACGCGCGCGGAGAAGATCGGTCGTGGTGAAGCGCCCTTCGATGAACATTCGCTGATTGCTTGAGGCTGCAGAGCACCGAATGCTGAACGCATGAGCGACGCAAGCGATCTCGACAGCACACAGCCAGAAAAGAGCCAGGGTTGGTACGTTGTTGGCGTACTGACCCTGGTCTATCTCTTTTCGTTCCTTGATCGCCAGATTCTCAGTCTGATGGTCGACGATCTGAAGAGCGGACTCGGGCTGACCCGGGACTGGCATGCGGGCTTCTTGATGGGGCCGGCCTTCGCGATTTTCTACACGCTCTTCGGGATTCCCTTTGGGCGTGCCGCCGACTCGCGAAGTCGCAAGCACATTATTGCGTTCGGGCTCGCTGTCTGGAGCTTGATGACGGTGGGCTGTGGCGTCGCGCGGAACTTCGTCCAGATGGCCGTGCTTCGCGTGGGCGTCGGGGTCGGCGAAGCGTCGCTTTCGCCGTCCGCCTACTCGATCATCGCGGACAACTTCGATGGCAAGCGGCTCGCCCGCGCGATCGCGATCTATTCGAGCGGGATCTATCTCGGCTCAGGGCTCGCCTATTTGATTGGCGGCCAGGCCGTCGCACTCCTCCGCGGAACGACGCCCTGGGAATTGCCAGTCCTGGGCACGATTCTCGGTTGGCAGAAAGTTTTCTTCTTCGTCGGCCTGCCGGGGCTCCTCGTCGTTCCGCTCGTACTCGCGACGATTCGCGAGCCCGTTCGTCGCGGCGTGATTCAATCGAAGACGGACCCGAGCACGACCCAGCTTCCGATGAGCGAAGTGCTCGCTTACGCGAAAGAGAATTGGAAGGCGCTGGCGACGCATAACATTGGATTCGCCCTGCTTTCGTTCTCGAGCTACGGAACGGGGGCCTGGCTGCCTTCGATGTTCAAGCGGGTCCATGGCTGGGACGTCGACCAGTTCGGACTCGTCTACGGGCTGATCGTGTTCATCGGATCGGCGAGCGGCGCGATCCTGGGTGGGGTCATCGCCGACTGGCTGACCGCCCGCGGCTACAAGGATGCAAAGGTGCGCGTCGGCTTCTTTGCGGCCTGGACCTGGTTCCCTTTCGGGATTGCGTTCCCGCTCGTTGAGAATGGCAATCTCGCGATGGCCCTCGCGGCGCCCGCGGCCTTTCTCGCGTCGATGCCCTTCGGTGTCGCGCCGGCCGCGCTTCAGGAGATGATGCCGAACAACCTGCGCGGGCAGGCGTCGGCCATGTACCTCTTCGTGACGAACCTGCTCGGGCTCGCGATCGGACCGCTCTTTCTTGCGGCGATGACCGACTATGTCTTCACCGAAGCGAGTTACGGACTCGGCGGGATCCGCTGGTCGCTTCTCTCGACGACCACCGCGGCGCACGTCATCTCGACCGTCCTGCTCTTGATCGGCATGCGCGAATTTCGCCGCGCGAAGGCGCGTTACGAAGCGAGTCTCGCCTGAACAAGGAGCAGGGGATTAGGCGAAGGACTTTCGTCCCATCCAATCCTTGATGAGCTCGACGGCGTCTTTAGCCTTCTCCGGAGCCTGGAGGTAGTAGTGGTCCGCACCCGCAATCGTGTGGATCTCCTTGTCATCATGAGAGACGGCATCGAAGAGGCGCTGGGCGTGGCTCGGGGTACAGGCGAGGTCGGCGCTGTTGCTGATCACCTGAACGGGGCATGAAATGCGACTCGCATTGCCGACACCATCCGCGCGGGAATCGTCATAGCTCCATTGGGAGAGCCAGGACCGAAGCGTCGTAAAGCGCGCCAGCCCAACGGGGCCATCGTTCACGACCTTGGGCTCACCGAGATAGCAAAGCCCGGGTTCGCGATCCGAGGGGTCGAGGCTCGGGTCGAGAAAGCGCGGATCGGCCATCGTGCCATGCACACAGAACGCGCGCTCCGGCGCCGCCAGTGGATCCGCCTTTAGTTCGGCGAGGGTCTCTTTGACCCACGCTGTGATACGGCGGTTGCGCGCGATCTGTTCGTCGCGGTAGCGAGCCAGGAAGGCCTCGTCGTAGGGCGGCTGATTCGGGTTGTCGGGGTTGTAGAGGTCGAGCTCCGGGTCCCGATCAAAGGGCTTCGCTTCGTCCGTGATCGAGGGGTCGATCCATTCGGTCAAGGTGACCGAGCGCGAAAGATGGGCGGCCAGGAGCAGGACGCCATCCGCGGGGACGAGTTCCGCGGCAACGAGATCCGCAGGATCACCGGCGGGGGTCTCGCGGACCGACGGATTCTCCGCCTGATCCTGATAGAACATTGAAAGGGATCCGCCGCCGGACCATCCGCCGAGCAAGACGCGCTCGTACCCGAACCGCTTGCGCAGATCCTTGATGCATGCGCCGAGATCGAGCACGCATTTCTCGAGGATCAGCGCCGTATCGTTTCCGCGATAGCGCGGGTTGCAATAGACGACGTGCACGCCGTTTGCCGCGAGCGAATTCACGAGCGGGAGGAACGATCCGCCGCCAATCGGATGGGAGAAGACGATGACCGTCTTCGATTCGACATCCGAGGGACGAATGCGCATGCACTCGACGAAGATCATTCCGGCGTCGCCGCCATAAACGTCCTTCATGGGGCTCTTGTCGACGTGAACGATGCCGTAGGGCTCGCGAAGGACGCTCATTCTGGGGGGCCTTTCTGGACCGGTGCGCGTGGCTCGATCGACGGAAATTGTGCAGGGGACGCGGGCACCGAGCCTACGGGACTGGCGGTTCCGTGAAGCTGACCGCCTCTGCAACCTGCTCGTCCGTCATCTTCAGGAGCTGCTGGTAGACCGCTTCGGGGTAGACCATGTGCGGCTTTGCCGGATCGTAGTCGGGCTGGATGATCGATTCGGCGGGTCGATCGAAGGCTTCCGGCTTCGCGAAGCGCGCGAGGGTTTCGGGGTCGATGCCCACCGACGCGGCCGCTTCTGGATCGAGCCAATGCTTCGGGTCGACGCCGCCGGTCGAGGTGGCGATCTCAAGCGTTAGGCCTTCGGGTCCCGCGAAGTACATGGACGAGCACATGCCGTGATCGATCGGTCCCAGAATGTTGATCCCTCGGCTGCGAATACGGTCTCGCATAGCAAGCAGCTCTTCTTCGTCATCGACGACGAGGGCGAGATGCTGAAGCGTGCCCGGCGCGGAGGGCAGGGCACCGTTCCCCGCATGGGTCTTGCCGTATTCGATTTCGAGCTCGGCGTTCGCGGGCAACTGAACGAAGGACATCAAGCAGTCCTCCGATCCTTCGAGGAAGCAGTGGATTCCTCCGGGCACACCATGCATCGGAAAGATCGCCACGAGCGGCATGCCGAGGACATCCGAGAAGAACTCGATCTGTCCCTTCATGTCCGCCGTCGAGAAAGCGATGTGATGAACACCGCGCACCTTGATCATGCTGACTCCCTGCGTCTTCGTTTTATGGTCGCCGTGGCGCGTACGAGCCGCCTACCAAAGGCTGATGATATGCCCGTCGCTTGGATCGAGGCCGCCGGTCAGGACCTCGAGATAGACCTTGCGGAGCGCTTCGGGTCCCGCGTGGCGTTGGATCACCATCCATTGTTCGCTGAACTTC
>Ga0316209_1001159_pt1 | contig 30745 bp, 21 predicted proteins | sample 6monopyrite_MG_FD_204945 | JGI IMG/M metagenome (GOLD analysis project Ga0316209, IMG submission 204945) | Microbial mat bacterial communities from mineral coupon in-situ incubated in ocean water Damariscotta River, Maine, United States -... | ecosystem: Environmental > Aquatic > Marine >...
CTTCTTCTTCGGTTTGGGCGCAGGGATCTCTTCGACCCACTTCCCGTCCTGATAGTGGGCGCGCCAGCCCGTGGTCTTGCCGTCGACCTCAGAGGTGACGTACTGCTCCTTCGTCTTCCGCGCGAAGCGGACCATCGTGGGGCGACCCTCGTGATCCGTGAGCGGCGCACTCGCCAGGAACTTGTACTTGGGATCGAGCTGATCCTCGACGCTCTTGATTTCTTCGACGAGGGGAGCGCGGGTCTCGCGATGCTTCGGGAACTGACTCGCCGCGAGGAAGATGCCCGCCGCGCCATCTCGCAAGAGATAGAAGTCGTCACACCGCTCGCACTTCAGGTGCTCCATCGGGATCGGATCGACCTTCGGCGGCGCCGGCTCACCACTGCGCAGGAGCTTGCGCGTGTTCTTGCACTCCTCGGCGGTGCAACCGAAATACTTGCCGAAGCGGCCGGACTTGAGCTGCATATCCTCGCCGCACTTGTCGCACTCGAGAACCGGCCCGTCGTAGCCCTTGATCTGGAACGTCCCCGTTTCGACTTCAAAGCCGACGCAATCGGGGTTGTTGCCGCAGACGTGAAGTTTGCGGCCTTCGTCGACGAGGTAGCTATCCATCGAAGTCTCGCACTTCGGACAATGCCGCTTCGTGAGGAGAAGCATGGCTTCCTTCTCCTCGATGTCCTCTCCATCGCCCACCGATTCGACTTCATCGCCGGACACGAGATTGATCGTGCTCTTACATCGTTCCTTGGGCGGCAGCGCATAACCCGAGCAACCGAGGAAGACGCCGGTGCTCGCCGTACGAATCTGCATCGGGCGTTCGCACTTCGGACACGGGATATCGGTGTCCGTCGGCGAGTTGAGCTTCATGCCCTTCTTCTGATCTTCCGCGGCGGTGAGCTTCTTGCGAAAATCGGTATAGAAATCGCCGAGCACCTTCTTCCACTGCTTCGAGCCGACGGCGACTTCATCGAGGGCCTCTTCGAGTCCCGCCGTAAAGCCGTAATCCATCAGGTCGCCGAAATTCTCGACGAGCCGTTCGGTCACGATCTCGCCCATCTTCTCGGCGTAGAAGCGGCGGTTATCGAGACGCACATATCCGCGATCCTGGATCGTCGAGATGATCGACGCGTAGGTCGACGGACGGCCGATGCCCCGCTTCTCGAGTTCCTTGACGAGGCTCGCTTCGCCGAAGCGTGGCGGCGGCTTGGTGAAGTGCTGCTTCGGGTCGAGCTTCTCGAGCTTCAGGCGCTCGCCCACCTGGACATCGGGAAGCGCGACGTTGCCGTCGCCCTTGCCCATCGGCGGCTGAACCTTCGTATAACCGTCAAAGACCAGAATCCGACCGCGCGTCTTCAGCTCGAAGTCCGCTGCTTTGATCGTAAGATTCGTCGAAAGGTATTCGGCGTGGGTCATCTGGCAGGCCACGAACTGGCGCCAGATCATGTCGTAGAGGCGTTCCTGATCGCGCTCAAGACCGCCGATCGTGCCGGGCTTAACCATCGCGTCGGAAGGGCGAATCGCCTCATGCGCTTCCTGCGCACCTTCCTTGCTCGAGTACGACTTGGGCTCCTCGGGCAGGTAGCGCGGGCCGAAGTCCGACTCGATGAGTTCACGACAGCTCCCCACGGCTTCCGCCGAGAGGTTCGTCGAATCAGTCCGCATATACGTGATGTGGCCCGCTTCGTAGAGACGTTGGGCGAGCATCATCGTCTTCTTCACGCTGAAGCCCATCCGCGTACTGGCGGCCTGCTGCAGCGTCGACGTGATATAGGGCGCGCTCGGGCGCGTCTTGGTCGGCTTGTCTTTCCGTTCCGCGACTTCGTAGTCCGCGGCTTCGAGGATCGCGAGGGCCGCGTTCGTTTGCTCTTCGCTCGTCGGTCGGAAGTTCTCGCCCGCCTGCTTGGCAACTTCGAGACGCAGTGCCTCTTTTTTCGCCGTCAGCGTATCCGCGTGCACTTCCCAGAACTCTTCGGGAATGAAGGCACGAATTTCCTTCTCTCGTTCGCAGACCAGGCGAACCGCCACGGACTGAACGCGGCCCGCAGACAGACCGCGCGCGAGCTTGGCCCACAGCAAGGGCGAAAGCATGTAACCGACAACGCGATCGAGGAAGCGACGCGCCTGTTGCGCGTTGACGCGTGAAATATCGAGGTCGCCCGGATCTTCGAAGGCTGCCTGGATCGCGGTCTTCGTGATCTCATTGAACACGACACGCTTGAAGCGCTTCTCGTCTCCACCGATCACTTCGCGCAGATGCCATGCGATGGCCTCGCCTTCGCGATCGAGATCGGTTGCGAGATAGACCTGGTCCGCGTTCTTGGCGAGCTTCTTCAGCTCGGTGACGACCTTCTCCTTGCCGGGAAGAATTTCGTAGGTCGCATCCCAATCCTTTTCGGGATTGATGCCCATGCGAGCAAAGAGCGCCTTTTTGGCCTGCTCCTTCTTATGCTTCTCGCGCTTCGCGGGCGGCATCTTCCGGGTCTTGGCGGCGGCTGCAGCGCGGGCCTTCGGGTCCACCTTCTTGCCATTCCCGCTGACCGGCAGGTCGCGGATATGCCCGACGCTCGATTTCACGACGAAGTCGCGACCGAGATACTTGTTGATCGTCCGGGCTTTGGCCGGCGATTCGACGATAACGAGCGACTTCCCCATGGCGTTTCGGTACGGACTCCTGGTCGTGCGACTGCGATTACGGGCTTCCGCGATGCGTGGGGGGACGCGCAATGCCAAAGCCCTTACGAATTCGTCCCCAGACGGAACGCCTTCGGTCAGAGCCCGGGATCGGATTCGAAGCGAATTTTCTTGAGACGCAGAATCCGGCCCACCCCCCGGCGGAATACCCGCTTAGCACATCCCCCCCAGTGCTCGGCAAGTCCCGACGCCGAACAGCGTCGGGGGGAAACATCCTCAACGAACGGGAAAAGCGTCGGCGGGGAGCCGGGTTGGCCCACTCAGAGCCACCTCAAGAAGCGTTTGCGAGAATCCTCCCGAACGGGGAGAATCCGCCGCGTCCTCCGGACGCACCACTCTCGCGCGCCCTGCGGGGTCCATCCACATGTCGAAAATCGAAGGCGCCGGACCCGAAAGTTCGGGCGACCCCGCATTCGACCGCCGCCTCGCCCGCAATCCGGTCCTGCTCTGCATCCATCACGCGATGATGATGACGCTGTTCCCGATGGCGATCCTGACGGTTTTCCAGCACGAACAGCTGGGCCTCACTGTCGCCGAAGTGATGCTCGTGCAGGCCACCTTCGCCGGTGCCCTCGCCCTGCTCGAATTCCCTTCCGGTTATCTGGCGGATCGGATCGGCTACCGGCTCACGATGATCGTCGCCTCGATCGTCGCGATCGTTTCGTGGGTGGTTTACTGCTTCGCGATCGGGTTCTGGTCCGTCGTCGTCGCCGAGGTCTTGATGGGTGCGAGTCTTTCACTCGTGTCCGGAACCCACTCGGCCATGCTCTACGAATCCCTCGAAGACCAGGGCAAGGCCGATGACTTCGCGCGCTGGTTCGGCCGCAGCCGTTTCTATGGGCAGATGGCGGAAGGCAGTGCAGCCCTGATCGCGGGACTGCTCTTCGCGACTTCCGTGCTGCTCCCCTTCCAACTCATGGTCGTCGTTTGGTGCATCAATCTGGGCATCGCGATCGTCATGGTCGAGCCGTGTTATGCGAAGCACACGCCCGAAAAACCCGCCGCCCATATCCGCAAGCTCATCGCGTTCGTCGTCCGCGGCGCCCCGCGACTACGGGCGCTCTTCGGCGTTGGCGTGATGATCGGTGTCGCCAACTTCATTCCCGTCTGGCTCGTGCAGCTCTACGCCGTGGACGCGGACGTCCCGATTTCCTGGCTCGGTCCCATCTGGGCCGTCGCCAACTACGTCGTCGCCTTGGGGTCCCTCGCGAGCGAGCGCGTTGGGCAGCGCGTCGGCATGTTGAACGTGCTCGCGGGTTGCTGCGGACTGATCGCACTTGGGTATTTCGGGATGGGTCTCACCTACGCGTGGTGGGGCTTCATCTTCTACTTCGCGTTCAATCTGAGTCGCGGGCTCTCGGGGCCGCTTCTCGCCCACGCGGAGCAAGAGCTCATCCCGTCAGGAGATCGCGCGGGCCTCGTCTCGATGCGCAGCCTTCTCTTCCGGGTCGCCTTCATACTGCTCGGGCCCATGGCGGGCCTGCTCGTCGACCAACACGGGCAGCATCCCGTCCTCTTGGGGCTCGGAGCGCTCCTCGTCACCGGCGCAATCGGCGGATGTATCGCCCTGGCAAGGGCACCCGCCGTCCCCCCCGCGGCTGCCGAGAGTCCAACCGAAACACCTATATAGGTATACGTGCCGCCGCTCCTCCCGCGGATTGGGGGCGAAACGCGGAGCGAATCCATATCCTGCGCAGCGATGAGCGTCCCCGCCGAAATCGCCCCCGATCCGACCGAGACCGCGCGCACCCTCGCGGTCGCGCTCGGCGGCGCATCGGGTGCGTTGCTCCGGTTCGCAGTCGAGTTGCTCTGCGCGGCGGCCCTTCCGGCGAGCCTCGCACTCACCAGCGCTCTGCTCGCGGTCAATCTCCTCGGCGCCGCGCTCCTCGGGGTCCTCGCGGGCAGACTCGAGCGACGCGATGGGAACCCGCTCCTCACGGCTTTTCTTGGAACGGGCCTGTGCGGTGCGTTTACCACCTTTTCCGGCTTCACCCTCCATCTCGATCGACTCCATCAAACGGAAGGCCAACTCACAGCAGCCATCTTCTTCGTGCTGTCCCTGGCCGGAGGCGCCAGCGGCTATTCGATCGGACGCTTGCTCGGACGACGCATCGACGGACCGAGCCAATGACCGCCACGCTGCTCTCCGTCGCGATCGGTGGCGCTCTCGGAGCCGTCGCTCGGCTCACGGTTTTGCGGTGGACCACCCGCCCGACGCAACCGGACTCGGATTCACTCTGGGATGGTCCCGCTCGGGCCACGCTCCTCGCGAATCTCGTGGGCTGTCTGGCCCTCGGCCTCTATCTCGGCACCGACGCGTCCGGTCCTGTCTGGCTGGACGCGTTGACTGTCACCGGCCTCTGCGGCGGTCTCACGACCTTCTCGACCCTGATCGGCGACCTCACCCGCCTCGCCGACCAGGCACGTCGGCTGGCGGCCTTTGGGTATCTGGCCGCGAGCTTCGGTTTCGGCGCCCTCGCTCTTTGGCTGGGCACGCATCTCGGTCAGATTTTCAGCCTCTGATTCTCCCCCGCAGGTGGATTGCGGGCCTCCCCATCTCGCTCGCGCGGCCTCAACTCGTTACACTGCGCGCGCCCGGTCACCCGGGTCTGCGACGCTCGCCCGAATCGGGCGATGCCCGAACCCAATCCAATCCTGATTTGCGCTCGCCGCGTCGCGGCGAATCGCCTCACCCTCGAAGAAGGTCCGCGGACGCCCAGCGCCCCGACCGTGAGCATCACGACCTTGAGCACCCCGGCAGAATCCGACTACACCCTCTCGAATCCCCTTCCCGAGCCGGCCGAGGCGGCCGCCGTCGACGAGACCGCAACGCCGTCGACCGAGTCCGCTCCGAAGCCCGGCTCCTACGATGCCGCGCTCGCCCTCGGCGAAGACCTGATCGAACGCCCCCTCGCGGGCGGCGGTCCTGCGCGCGTGCGAACACAGCACGCGAAGAATCGCATGACGGTCTGGGAACGAATCAAGGTCCTCACGGATCAGGAACCGATGATCCTCTATCGAAACTGGGGTCCCGAACTCGACGGCGCCTCGATCGTCACGGGCATCCTCAACATCGACGGACGAGACGTCGCCGTTTACGGCCATGACTTCACAGTCCGTGCAGGATCGATGGACGCGACCAATGGGGCCAAGCTCGCTCGCTTGATCCACATGGCCGGCGAAAAGGGAATCCCGCTGATCGGGATGAACGACTCCGCAGGCGCCTTCGTGCCCGCCGGCGTCGGCGGCCTCGACGGCTACTCGGAAGCCTTCACGGCGCTGCGCAAGATCAGCGGCCTCGTCCCCTCGATCAGCCTCATGTTCGGCTACAACGCCGGCGGCGGGGCGTACCTGCCTCGCCAGGGCTCGTTCATGATCCAGTGCGAGGAGACTTTTATCGGCCTAACAGGCCCCGGCGTCGTCAAGAGCGTGCTCGGCGAAGACGTGACCGCGGACGAACTCGGTGGCCCCGGCGTGCATGGCGCGAGCGGTGTGGCCGACTTGATCGCTCCCGATGAGCTGGGCTCGCTGCGCACAGCACTTCGCCTGCTCAACTACCTGCCCGACAACAACAAGAGCCCGGCACCGCGTCTCGATACGTCGGACCCGGTGGATCGATACACCGCCGAGGAAGACCGACTCTTCCGACGCACCTTCGATTCCCCCGCCGGCATGAACGCGCCGATGGATATCGGCCTCTACCTGCAGCAGATCTGCGATCACGGCGAGTTTTTTGAGATCCAGCCCCAGCGCGCACGCAACATGGTGACCGCCTTTGGTCGCCTCGGCGGCTGGGTGACCGGCTTCGTTGCGAACAACTCGGCAGTCGCGAGTGGCCAGATCGATATCGATGCCGCGCTCAAGGCGACGCGCTTCATCCGCTTCTGCAACCTCTACAACATCCCGCTGATCTTCGTTGAGGACACGACGGGCTTCCTTCCGGGAACGGAGCAGGAATCTCGCGGCATCATCCAGGCGGGGCGCAAGTTGCTCGACTCGATCATCGACGTCCGCACCCCGCGCATGACGATGATCATCCGGAACGCCTTCGGCGGAGCCTACGCGGCGTACAACTCGCACTACACAGGGGCCGACCTCGTCTTCGCGATGCCGATGGCGCGGGTTGCCGTGATGGGCGCTGCAGGCAAGGACTTCGTCTACAAGGACGAGATGCGAGCCATTGCCGCCAATCACAAGAAGGCGCTTGCCGACGGCGCGAGCGAAGCCGATGCGAATCGGCTCCGCGATGAAGCGCTGGCGAAGCTCACCACCCAGTACGAGGACCTGCTGATGAACCCGAAGGAGGCCCTCTCCCTCGGCTCGGTCAGCCGCATCGTGATGCCCGGCGAGAGCCGACGCATCCTCGCACGCAACCTCGACTTCCTGATGCGGAAGTACACACCCGGACCGATGGGCGGCCCGCAGCGCGAGCACGAATAACACGTCTCGCTTGCGCCCCAATTCCGACTTCCGACACCTCCGACACGACTAACGAGAAACGAAAACAATGCTGAACCGAAACGGCGAACTGATCAAAGCCCACGAATCCGACTCCGAGTGGATTCGCTCCTTCGATGTCTCTGACGTTAAATGCCTGGTCGTCTGCCGCGGCCCCGTTCGTAAGGAGGCCTTCGACGTCTTCGACGCGATCGGCATCCGCGAATACGGCATGCTGCTCTCCGAGAAGGACTCGGTCGTCTACCCCCGATGTCTCGCACCCGAACTCCGCGACCTTCGCTTCCCCGGAAACGTGCATCGCGTCGCGGATTACATGGGCGTCGGCCAGCAAGAGAAGCTCGAGCGCATCGGCGAGATCGTCGAAATCGCCGAGACCAATGGCTACACCCATATCTTCGCGGGCTACGGCTTCATGGCCGAGGACGCAGACTTCATCGAGGCGATCGAAGCCGCGCCGACGGTCCAGTTCATGGGCCCCTCCTCGACGACCATCAACCGCGCCGGCGCGAAGGACGAGGCGAAGAAGCTCGCCCGCTCCCTCGGGAACGCCGTCGTCCCCGGCATCGACAATGTCTCGGCCCTGGCCCTCATCGCACGCTGCGGTGATCAGAAGAGCCTTGAAGCCCTCGCCAAAGAACACGGCCTCGACTTTACCTGGAACGCCGACGTCGAACTCGCCGAGAACGCCGAGCAGCTGCTCCAGGCGGGCTACTCGAAGTCGATGGAAATCGTCACCATCGAGGAGCTGCAGAAGGCCGCGGAGATCGAGTCGCAGAAGATCTGGGAGCAGTACCCCGGCAAGCGCATCCGCTACAAGTGCATCGGCGGCGGCGGAGGCAAGGGCCAGCGCGTCGTCAACGAAGCGTCCGAGACGGCGGCGGCGGTGATGGATATCCTGGCCGAGCAGAAGGTGCTCGAGCCCGGCTCGAACCGAAACTTCCTGATCGAGCTGAACCTCGAGACCACCCGACACAACGAGATCCAGGTCGTCGGTAACGGCGATTGGGCGATCACCCTCGGTGGTCGCGACTGCTCGATCCAGATGCGCGAACAGAAGCAGCTTGAGTTCTCCCTCACGGACGAGCTGCTCGAGACCGCGGCCAAGGAAACGAACAACCCGAAGCACGCCGAGAACCTTACAAAGGAGCGCGACACCCTGCGCGCTATGGAAGAAGACGGCGCGCGCTTCGGTCAGGGCGTCGGCCTTGACAGCGTCTCGACCTTCGAGTGCATCGTCGAAGGCTTCGACCACTTCTTCATGGAAATGAATACGCGCATCCAGGTCGAGCACGGCTGCTCCGAGCTCGCGTACAAGATGCGCTTCACGAACCCGGACGACCCGACCGAGTACTTCGAAATCGAGCGCCTGATCGAAGCGATGGCGGTGCTCGCCGTACATGGTCCGCGACTCCCGAAGCCGAAGCGCATCCTGCGTGCGGTCTCCGGAGCCGAAGTTCGCGTCAACGCGGTCAACGCGGCGCTTCAGCCCCACGCCGGCGGCGTGATTCGCGGCTGGTCGAAGGCCCTCCCATACGAGCATCGCGACGACCAAGGCATCGGCACCCGCAACCCCGACACGGGGTCTTTCCCGTACTACAACCTGGCCGGCGCCTACGACTCGAACATCGCGCTGATCCTCTGCGACGGCACGAGCCGGGCCGACAATCTGGCACGGCTGTCCGAGATCATCCGCCGCATGGAGTTGCGAGGGGACAATCTTGAGACGAGCATTCCGCTGCATTACGGCCTGATCAACTGGACCCTCGGCCTCGAGCCCATGATGAAGCCGAACACGCGCTTCATGGGGCCGTATCTCGCCGCAGTCGGCGCGACGGAAATTCTCGCGCGGGACATCGACCTCGACCTCGCTGCCGTCACCCTGCTTGGGCGACAGCCGAGCAAGTCCGCGAAGGCGGCCCTCGTAGCCCAGGAAACCCTGCTCAAGCGACCTCTCGGGCGCCTTTTTGGCGATGCCCATGCCCTGACGGGATTCCTCGGCAAGTTCGACGGAAAGCTCTGGAAGCGCGACGGCGACAACCTCGAGTTCGCCGAGAACCCGATCCTCTTCCTTCAGGAGCTCTACCACTACCTGAACATGGAAACGACGCCCGGCAAGCCGGCGAGCGAGATGATCTGGGAGCACGACGACGCGCTGCTTCAGGATGCCCTCGCCTTCTACGCGCGGGCGGCGAAAGCGTTCGGAACGAATGTCTGGTCCGAGGTCAGCGCCCGCTTCGAGGGCGGCCCGGTCAAGGAACTGGTCGGCGACGACGCGGCACTCTGGGCGGCCTGCCAGGCGGCCCACCGCGGTTATCAGGTCGGTGCGCCACTCCTGCTGATGGTGCCCCGCGTCGGCATCCAGTCGGAAATTCTGGACATCACCGTCGACGATGCCCTCGAACCGATCTTCCCTGCGAAGTTCCAGGACGAAGAAGCGCAGGAGACGCTGCGTCGCGCGCTCGCGCCGCCGCCGAAGGCTTCGGCGAACGAGATCGTGACCCCGATGGGCGGCAGCTTCTTCGCACGGGAAGCGCCGCATATGCCGATCATGATCGACGAGGGCGACCACTTCGAAGAGGGTCAGCCGCTCTTCATCATCGAAGTCATGAAGATGTTCAACAAGGTCCTCGCGCCCTTCTCCGGCACGGTCACGAAGAACCTGATGCAGAACGTGGACGGCGCCGTCGTCGCCGGCGGCCAGGTCATCTTCGAGATTGAGCCGGACGAGGTCGTGATCGAGGAAACCGACGAAACGATCGCCGCACGCAAGAAGGAAGTGACCCTCGCCGCACTCGGCGACTAACGAGCGGGCCTAGCTCTCCGCGCTTCCGAGCGCGGAGAAACGAGACAGGACCTCACCCAACAGGCCGTAGTCATCCGCGCGGGGCGAGGATGGGCGCCAAGCCAGGCCGATGGTGCGTTGGGGGCGAGGCGCCTTGAAGGGGACGATGGAGACATCGTCGATCTTCGCTTCCGCCTCGAGAGCCATCGCCGGAACGAGTGTTACGCCGCGTCCGCCCGCCACCATTCGGCAGACGGTGCCCAGGCTGCTTGCTCGAAAGTTCCCCGCACTTTCAGCTCCGGCGCGACCGCAAACTGCCCAAACCTGGTCGCGTAGGCAATGACCGTCATCGAGCAGCAAAACCGGCGCCCGCCCAAGCTCTGATTCTTCGATCGTCTTCCGTCGTGCGAGTTCATGCGCCGAGGGAACAACGGCGACAAAGTCATCCGAGAAGAGCGGCAAGGTCATTGAGGAACCGAGATCCGCTTCCAGCGCAACGACCAAGACATCGAGGTCGCCTCGCATCAACTGATCGATGAGTTTATCCGTATGCGCCTCGGTCAACTCGACTTCAAGTTGAGGATAGGCGGCCTCCACCGCCGGCAGCGCCTGAGGGAGTAAGTAGGGCGCAATCGTCGGGATCGCTCCCAACCTAACACGCCCCACCAGGGGACCCTTCAGAGCCTTGCTCTCGTCAACGAGCGACTGCGTCTCGGCGAGAATCGACTGAGCACGTGGCAACAGGGCGATACCCGCCTCCGTGAGCCGAACCGTTCGCCGGTCGCGTTCAAAGAGCGCCAACTCAAGCATCGACTCGAGCTGCTGAATTTGCCCGCTCAGCCCCGGCTGCGAAACCGCGCACTGCTTGGCCGCCGCGCCGAAGGAACCGGTCGAGGCGACCGCCACGAAATACTCAAGCTGACGAAGGGTGGGCCACACAAAGCGCAGGCTATCACAGCAACCCGTAGAAACGATTGGATCGAAGAGCAATCCAGGTCGACACTGAGATCGGTGCCCAGCCCCATTCAGGAGGATCGACCCATGTTCTCACGCTCTCCAATTGTTCGAATACTGACGCTTACGATGATCGCCATTGGCCTCACCTTCGTATCGCAGGCAGGCGCGGCCGACGAGCAGTCCGCGTTTGAATCGATGCGAGCAAGCGATGCGAAAAAGAAAGCTGCGATTCTTAAGAAGCATCGTAAGGTCTTGAAGCAGCGCTTCGATCTCTCGGAGCACACCGACGCGAAAGCAACGATGACCGGCGGAAAGCCGCTTCCCGTCGGGCCCACGGCCCGACTGGTCGACGGGACCTCCTTCGAATCGCTCACCGAAATGAGCCCCGCGACGATTCGAGCGAAGGGCCTCTTCCCCTACCCGCCCCTGCCACATGTCAGCCCCGAGATCGGCGGCCTGCTCGTCCCCCCGACGCAGATCGAGGCGCACCCCGAACTGGCTCGCTTCGATCTCGAGTTCGACCTGCCCGAAGCCTATCTTCCGGAATTCCCACCGCCTCTCTACCTCGTGTCCCGCCCGGATCTGGGCGACGTGACCGGAGGAGAAGAGCTCACACCGGAGAACTACTACGAGAAGCTCAGCAAGATCCTCACGCCCTTCCAACTCGAAGGCATGCGCCTCCTGCTCACGCCGGTCGCTCAGGCGCAGTTCAACACGACCTCCGACCGGAAGGCGGACGTGGCCCAGGACGCCGTCAGCTGCTTCACCTGCCACGTAAACGGCCACACATCGGGCGTCTTCCATCTCAACCCGGACAACCGGCCACAAGACACACGCTTTCGAATCGACACCGTCAGCCTGCGTGGCGTCAACATTCAGCACTTCTTCGGATCGAAGCGAGCCTTGCGAACGCTCGAGGACTTCAGCGAGGTCGAAGCCAAGACCGCCTATTTCGACGGGGATCTGGTCGCGGCACTCAAGAAGGGGGCCCGCCGCTTTACCCGTGAAGAAGTCGCGGCGATGGCGGCGATGCAAAACATGATCGCCTTCCCGCCGGCACCCAAGCTCGATCTGCGAGGTCGGCTTGATCCGAGAAAAGCGACTCCGTCCGAACTCGCCGGAGAGGTCGTCTTCAACCGCGAATGCGCCAGCTGTCATCCCGGGCCCTACTTCACAGACAACTCGGCCCATGATCTGCGCGTGGAACGCTTCTACGACGGACGCGCCGAGGGTCTCATCAAGACGTTCTCCCTGCGCGGGATCAAGGACTCTCCGCCCTACCTGCACGACGGGCGGCTGCTGACCCTTGAAGACACTGTCGAGTTCTTCAATCTCGTCCTCGAGTCAAAGCTCAGCCCCCGAGAGAAGAGCGACCTGGTGGCGTACCTGCGCACGCTTTAGTCGACTGGATGAGCCCCGGCGGGAGATGGCCCGCTCGGTTGCCTCCCTACTGCTCAATAGAAACCCGCATTTCAATCCGAGATGCGGGTTTTCTCTTTATCGTTTCAAGCTGAAAGCCGAACCCGAAATCATCACAAGTTTTGAGTTCTTGGAGTCCTGGGAGGGACGACTGCGCGAGCTCGTGGGGATCGACTCGGTCGATCGCCGACGAGGCCAGGCTATGTCCTTCAGAATTGGCTCGATGGGAATCTCGCTGGGCGCGATCCGCTCGCTGCGATCGGCCGAAAATGCGATCGCGCGATCGAGCGCTCGACTCGCTTCGGGCTACCGCATCAACTCCGCCGCAGACGATGCCGCGGGTCTCGCCATTTCCGAACGGTTCCGGGCAGACATCGCGAGCCTGGGACGCGCCCAGCTGAACACCTCCGAGGGCATCGGCCTCGCCCAATCCGCCCAGGGCGGGCTCAGCGAAATCTCGAACCTGCTCTCCGAAGCCCGGGCCCTCGCAGTCCAGTCGTCCACCGGCACCCTCGGCGGCCAGACCCGGGACCAGCTCGACACCCAGTTCCAGGCGATTCTCTCGGACATCGACTCGATCGCCGCCAATACCAGCTTCGGCACGTTCAACCCTCTGAACGACGACACGCTCCAGATCGACCTCGCCGTCGGCATCACCGCCGGCGACACGATCACGGTTTCCGGCGTAGACGCCACGGCGACGGGCATCGGCGCCGGCGGGCTCGACGTGGCCACCGCCACCGGCGCCGGCAGCTCGATCACCGCCATCGACACCGCCATCGGAAACGTCAGCGCCCTCGCCGCCCGCTTCGGCATCGCCGAGAACCGCCTCGAATCCCGCTCCCGCCTGCTCGGCAACCAGATCGAAGCCACTGCCGCGGCCGAGTCCCGGATCCGAGATACGGACTACGCCCTCGAGAGCGCGCTGCTCGCCCGAAATCAGATCATCCAGGAATCGGCGATCGCCGTGATCGGGCAGGCGAACACGAATATGTCGATCGTGCTGCGCCTGCTGGGCCAATGACGCGCTAACCGGCGTTTCAAGCCGATTTCAAAGCCCCGACCGCTAGCCGCCGACGCCGACACGTCGTACATTCCCGGCGTTCCCAACCGTCCGCGCTGCTCCGAACCGGTGCTGCGCTCGGCCGCGGCGATTCCGTCCGTCCGACCCCACCGGATCCCCCCATCCCTCCCGGTGCGCGTGGCCCGAACGAATGGCATAAGCGCCAACTCGAGGCTCCGATGTATTCCCTGCGCGGTGGTCCGGCCCACTCGGATGCACGTCGTCGACGTTTGCTCGCAAACGGGCGTGCGGCCCAATCGGCTCTTCAGGATCTCGAGACCGAATCGATCTTCTTTGTCGACGCTGAGCGCGACCTCACGGCAGAGGAGTCGCGCATTCTCGACGCCTTGCTTCGTGACGGTGCAGACGAGTCAAGCGGGGCCCCTTCCGAGGCAACGGAACTCCTGGTCGTCCCTCGACTGGGCACGATCTCCCCCTGGTCCTCCAAGGCGAGCGAGATCGTTCGCAACTGCGGACTCGAAGCCGTCCGTCGCGTCGAGCGCGGAACGATCTATCGCTTTCACGGCATCGATGCCGCCCAGGCCCGGAGCCTCGGCTCCCTGGTTCACGACCGTATGACGGAAAGCCTGCTGGGCAGTGAGGCCGAAGCCAACGCCCTCTTCGCCCGCGCGGAACCCGCGCCCTATTCGAGTGTGGATGTCCTCGGACGTGGCGCCGACGCGATCCGAGAGGCAGACAAGATGCTCGGGCTCGCGCTCGCCCCGGACGAAGTCGATTATCTCGTGGACGCCTTCCGCGAGCTCGAACGGAACCCGACCGACGTCGAACTGATGATGTTCGCCCAGGCCAACTCAGAACATTGCCGGCACAAGATCTTCAACGCCGATTGGACGATCGATGGTGTCGCCCGAGATACATCGCTCTTCTCCATGATTCGCAACACGACCAAGCAATCCCCGGATGGCGTGCTTTCCGCCTACTCGGATAATGCCGCGGTCATGGTCGGCGGCGATGGCGGGCGCTTTCAGCCGGATCCGGCGACGGGACACTACGGACAGATCGACGAGCCCGCCCAGATCCTGATGAAGGTCGAGACGCATAACCACCCGACCGCAATCTCTCCCTTTCCGGGCGCGGCGACGGGTTCCGGCGGCGAGATCCGCGATGAAGGCGCGACCGGACGGGGTGGCAAGCCGAAGGCGGGACTCGCCGGCTTCAGCGTTTCAAATCTGCTCCTTCCCGACGCGATCCAGCCCTGGGAGAATGACCCGGGCAAACCGTCACGCATCGCCTCGGCCCTCGACATCATGATCGAAGGTCCGATTGGCGGCGCCGCCTTCAACAACGAATTCGGCCGGCCCAACCTCACGGGGTATTTCCGAACCTACTGCCAAGAGATCGAAGGTCCTGACGGCCCAGAGATCCGCGGCTATCACAAGCCGATCATGCTCGCCGGTGGGCTCGGCAACGTGCGCCCCATGCACGTCGAGAAGCTTAAGGCACCGGCGGGCTCGAAGGTCGTCGTGCTCGGCGGGCCGGCGATGCTCATCGGGCTGGGTGGCGGCGCGGCCTCTTCGATGGCGACGGGCACGAGCGCCGAGGATCTCGACTTCGCCTCGGTTCAGCGCGGCAACCCCGAAATCGAGCGACGCTGTCAGGAAGTGATCGACGCGTGCGCCGCGCGCGGGGACGACAATCCGATCCTCTTCATTCATGACGTCGGTGCCGGTGGTCTCTCGAACGCAATCCCCGAAATTCTCGACGATTGCGAACTCGGCGGGCGCATCGACCTCCGCGCCGTCCCGAACGTGGAACCGGGCATGTCGCCGCTCGAGATCTGGTGCTGCGAAGCGCAGGAACGTTATGTCCTGACGATCGCCCCGGAGCGCATCGCGGAATTCGAAGCGCTCTGCGAACGCGAGCGATGTCCCTACGCGATCGTGGGTGAAGGTACCGCGCAACGCGACCTGATCGTTGAGGATCCGCATTTCGCAGACGTCGAACGACAGCCGATCGATGTCCCGCTTGCGGTCATTCTCGACAAGCCCCCGAAGATGCATCGCGATGTGAAGCGCGCCGAGAAGCCCCGGGAATCCTTCGACGCCGACGCACTCGATCCCGCCGAAGCCTTCCGGCGCATTCTTCGCCTTCCAACCGTGGGCGACAAGACGTTCCTCATCTCGATCGGCGATCGCACGATTACCGGCATGGTCGCCCGCGATCAGATGGTCGGGCCCTGGCAGGTTCCGGTTGCCGACGCCGCCGTCACCACCAGTGGCTTCAACACGACGACCGGCGAAGCCATGGCGATTGGAGAGCGCACACCCGTCGCGCTGCTCGACGCCCGTGCAGCGGCGCGGATGACGATCGGTGAAACCGTGACCAACCTCGCCTGTGCTCCGATCCCGTCTCTCTCGCTGATTCGCCTCTCCGCGAATTGGATGGCTCCTGCCGGCTACGTCGGCGAAGACGCGAAGCTCTACGACGCCGTGGAAACCGTCGGGCTCGAACTCTGTCCGGCACTCGGCATCGCGGTCCCGGTCGGCAAGGACTCGATGTCGATGCGAACCGTCTGGGACGAAGACGGCGAAGAGCAGTCCGTGACGTCGCCGCTCTCCCTGATCGTGACGGGCTTCGCGCCGGTCGACGACGCGCGAATCGCGCTCACGCCGGAACTCTCGCGCGAGGCCGACACTCAGCTCCTGCTCGTCGACCTCGGCTTCGGGAAGAACCGCCTGGGCGCTTCGGCCCTCGCCCAGGTCCATAGCGCGATCGGCGACGAAGCCCCCGACCTGGATGACCCCGCCTATCTCCGTGGGTTCTTCGCGGCGATCCAGACCCTGATGCGGCGTGGCTCGTTGCTCGCCTATCACGATCGATCCGATGGCGGTCTCGCGGCAACCCTCGCTGAAATGGCGTTCGCCGGCGGAACCGGCCTGGACATCGACCTCAGCGCGATTCCCGGCGGCACGATCGACAAGCTCTTCAACGAAGAGCTCGGCGCCGTCGTCCAGATCCGCGCCTCAGACCTCGATGCCGTCAGCTCCGTCTTCGCTGAACACGGCCTAACGGACGCGCTCTACGCGATCGGCAGCCTGCGCGACGACGATGAAATCACGCTTCGAGAAGATGGAAACGAAGTCTTCAGCGCCTCCCGCTCTGAGCTGCGACGTGAATGGTCCGATACGACGTGGCGCATCCAGCGACTCCGAGATGATCCGGATTGCGCTGATGAGGAACAGGAAGCCCGTTGCGACCTCGACGATCCCGGACTCACCGCGAGTGTCCCCTTCGATCTAAACACGACATTCTCGATCGCCGGCGCTGCCCGACCGCAGATGGCCATCCTTCGCGAGCAAGGCGTCAACGGTCAGATCGAGATGGCCGCCGCCTTTGACCGCGCGGGATTCGATGCGGTCGATGTTCATATGAGCGACCTGATGAGCGGAAGGCGTAGCCTCGACGACTTCCAGGGACTGGTCGCCTGCGGTGGCTTCTCCTACGGCGACGTTCTTGGCGCGGGTGGAGGCTGGGCGAAGTCGATTCTCTTTCACGATCGCCTCCGCGACGAGTTCGCCTCGTTCTTCGCCGACCCGGGCCGCTTCGCCCTCGGCGTGTGCAACGGCTGCCAGATGCTCTCCGTACTTTCGGATCTGATCCCCGGTGCCGAGGACTGGCCGCGCTTCGTGCAGAATCGATCGGAACAGTTCGAGGCGCGCCTTACGCTCGTTCGCGTCGAAGAGAGTCCCTCGATCCTCTTTAAGGACATGGCGGGGGCACTGCTTCCCATCGCGGTGGCTCACGGCGAGGGCCGCGCGGAATTCGCCGACGACGGCGCCCGGGAGCGAGTCACGGACGCGGGACTGATCGCTGCCCGCTTCGTAGACGGACACGGTGACATCGCCGCGCGCTACCCGGCGAACCCCAACGGCTCACCGGAAGGCATCACCTCGCTCACGACCCCAGACGGGCGCGTCACCGTCATGATGCCCCACCCGGAACGCGTCTTCCGATCCGTGCAGCACTCCTGGGCGCCCGCAGCCTGGGGTGAAGACGCTCCCTGGATCCGGCTCTTCCGAAACGCGCGCGCTTGGCTCGGCTAGCGAGCAGGGGTTCCACGCAACCGCAACCCAACCGCCCAGCTCGGCTTGCTCGCTCCGTTCTCGACTCAACCCCCTCCTCCTCTCAATTCCCTCTCAATTCTCCTCCCTTCTCCCCCTTCTCTCTTCTTCTTCTTTGCCTCGCCTAACATCGCCAACAGGATCCCCTCATTATGTCGAACGCTCCCGAGCACGCCTCCCTTCTCGCGATCTCGCCCCTCGATGGGCGCTATCAGAGCAAGCTCGATGATCTACGCCCGATTGTGAGTGAGTTTGGGTTGATCAAGTACCGGGTCCAGGTGGAAGTGCGATGGCTTGAAGCACTCGCCGCAGCCCCCGCCATCAAGGAGGTTCCGCCGCTTTCGGCGGGAGCGACGGCCCATCTCGAAGCGATCCTCGCGGACTTCTCTCCCAAGGACGCCGCGGCGATCCGGCAGATCGAAGCCACGACGAACCACGATGTCAAAGCCGTCGAGTATTTCCTCAAGGACAAGCTCGGTTCGAATGCTGAACTCGCAGCGCTCCTTGAGTTCGTTCACTTCGCGTGCACTTCAGAGGACATCAACAACCTCGCCTATGCGCTGATGCTCAAGGAAGCGCGGGATCAGGTGCTCCTCCCTGAAATCGATCGCATCATCGGCGTGCTCCGCACCCTGGCCGGTGACCATGCGGATCAACCCATGCTTTCACGAACCCACGGGCAGCCCGCGACCCCGACCACGCTCGGCAAGGAGATCGCCAACGTCGGCGCCCGGATGGTTCGCCAGAGAGACCAGCTCGCCGCCGTCCAGATGCTGGGCAAAGCGAATGGCGCGGTCGGCAGCTACGCCGCGCACATCGCGACCTACCCAGAAGTCGACTGGGAGGCGCACACGCAGGCCTTCGTCGAAGCACTCGGACTCACGTGGAATCCGATGACCACGCAGATCGAGCCCCACGACTGGATCGCCGAGTTCTTCCACGGCCTGATCCGCTTCAACACGATTCTGCTCGACTTTTCGCGCGACCTCTGGAGCTACATCTCGATCGGCTATTTCAAGCAGCGCCTCGTCGAGGGCGAAGTCGGCTCCTCAACGATGCCCCACAAGGTCAACCCGATCGATTTCGAAAACGCCGAGGGCAATCTCGGACTCGCCAACGCGGTATTGGGTCATCTCGCAGAAAAGCTTCCGGTCTCGCGCTGGCAGCGTGATCTCTCCGACTCGACCGCACTCCGCAACGTCGGCCTCGGCGTCGGCCACGGTGTCCTCGCGATTCGCTCCGCGATGCGGGGCCTCGGCAAACTCGCCGTCGATCCGAGCAAGCTCACGGCGGACCTCGGTGCGAACCAGGCGGTGCTCGCAGAAGCGATCCAGACGGTGATGCGACGACACGGGATCGAGGAGCCCTACGAAAAGCTCAAGGCCCTGACCCGCGGCCAGGAGATCAATGCCGAGACCCTTGCGGTCTTCGTTGAGACCCTCGACATGCCCGCAGACGCGAAACGGGACCTCGCAGCGCTCACGCCGGACCGGTATATCGGGATCGCCGCGGAGCTCGCACGACGCTTCGCGGAGGGCTAGGCCTCCGCCTGCGAGCGGCGATCAGGCGGCCGCGTCACTTCCCCGCCGGATAGATGCCCTTCATGCCCATATGGCGCGTCACGAAGGCATCCGGAACGTGCACGAAGAGCGCGATGATCACAGCGATCACGATCGCGTCGGTCGGACGCTCCCCCGACCCCTCGCTTGAGATCAAGAACACGAAACTCCATGCGAATGCGGCGCCTAGCATCTCCATAACGCCCAGCGCGCGGTGCCCCAGGTAGAAGTCACCGAAGCCGGGAAAGATCAGACTGAGCCAGCCGGCCTTGGCGCCCGACTTAAATGGCTTGCTGCACCGGTCGCATTGATCCGGATATCCGACCACGACGATGCCGCAATGGGGGCAAATATTTTCGCGGCCCGCGATCGGGCGTTCGGTCTTGGCTGCCTCCACGCGGGCAGCGATTCGCTCTCGTAAGCGCTTGCGATCCTTCCGCGGCACACCCATCAGGTAGTGGGCCTTCTTGTCGCGTGCGATCAAGCCGAGGTATCCGAATGTCGCTCGCGCGAACTTCTTAATCGCGCGGTATTGGATATGGGATTTGAGTTCACGAACTCGGTGGCGTGAGTCGATCTGAACGAGCAGGATTCGACGATTGGTCAGGATGATCGCTCGTCGATTCAGCAGTTGTGCCCACGCGCCCATGAAGATCGTTTCGAAGGTCGAGAACTCCATTCCCCAGGTCACGAAGTCGATCTCTTCGTCCGGGATCAGGAAGGGGCGGATCTGTTCATCGATTTGCTTCATCAGCTTCAGCCGCTTCTTCTCAAGGCGCTTCGCGCCGAAGCCCTCGAGGCTGAAGATCTCACTCAGCCGATAGGGAAGCTGACTCGCATCGATTTGAGCGAGATCGCTCGGGTCCGTCACATTTCGCAGAATGGCTTCCATGAAGGCTCCTGTGGTCGCGGACCAGAGCTGGCCCGAGCACCCGTCTGAATACGGATGGCTTGTCGGCCAAACACCCGACGGAGCGGCACGCGTTTGCCAGGCAGCTTTCTCGCATCGCCGCCGATTCCCGCGCTCAGTCCCCGGCATCCTCGTTGTGAGCGCCGGTCACTAAGGGGTCGCGCAGCCAGAATCGGCCCTCTAAGTCTCCTCAGTGCGTCCTCAGGGCCCGTTTTGGGGTTTAAAGATACGGACCGTCTCGTTATTGTATTGCCCGACCCGTACGGGTCCCAGCGCATGGTTTCGCACCTCGACGGTCTTCGCGTGTCCTTCGCAAGAACGCCCTCGAACCCCGCGAAATCCCGAAACAATCCGGCCCCAACCCGATGCACGGCAGGCTCTCTCGAGCGCCAGCCTGCATCGGAAAAAGGCCATGATCAGCGACCCCCAGGTCCCCGCCCCGCTTCGCTCCCACCGAGCGAGTCAACGGACGCGCGACGCCGGGCTCGCGAGAACAACGCGAGGAAGACGCATGGACAAGCGGACAACGGAGCGCGAAGCAGTCGCAGAGCTTCGTGACGGAATGACGATCGGGATCGGAGGCTGGGGCTCACGCCGCAAGCCCATGTCGATCGTGCGTGAGATCCTGCGGTCGCCCGTCAAGGACCTCACGGTCGTGACCTACGGCGGTCCGGAAGTCGGCTTGCTCTGCAACTATGGCAAGGTCGACAAGCTGATCTACGGCTTCGTCTCCCTCGACTCGATCGCGCTCGAACCGCATTTCCGCAAGGCGCGCCAAGCGGGCTCGATCAAGGCCGCAGAGCTCGATGAAGGCATGCTGCAGTGGGGACTCCTTGCGGCGTCGCACAAGCTGCCCTTCTTGCCGACGCGTTCGGGCATGGGCTCGGACGTCCTCGACATCAACCCCGACATCAAGATGGTGAAGTCGCCCTACGCCGACGGGGAAGAGCTTGTGGCGATGCCAGCCCTCGATCTAGATGTCGCGTTCATCCACATGAACCGCGGTGACATCCGTGGCAACGGCCAGTACCTCGGCCCGGATCCCTACTTCGATGACATGTATTGCCGCGCTGCCAAGCGCCGCTTCATGACCGTCGAGAAGGTCATGGAAACGAGCGAGATGGCGAACGAGGGTCCGCTTCAGACGCGCATCATCAACCGCACGATGGTCGATGGCGTGATCGAAGCCCCCAACGGCGCGCACTTTACGGAGTGCCCCTCGGACTACGGCCGCGACGAAGCGTTCCAGAAGGAATACGCCGCGACGGCCAAGGACCCCGAAGCCTGGGAAGCATTCAAAGCGAAGTACCTCGATGTTGAAACCGAGGCGGACTATCAGAAGGCGGTGGCAAGTCGATGAGTGATGCAACCCGTGGTGAAATTTGTGCAATCGCCTGTGCCGAGGCATTCCGCGGCAATGGTGAAATCCTGGCCAGCTGCTTCGGGACCGCACCCGCAATCGGCGCCCGCCTAGCGAAGGCGACCTTCGAGCCCGACCTGCTGATGACCGACGGCGTCTGCACCGTCGTCGAGACGCCGAACCCAGTTTCCGGTCCCGGCCACGAACAGGTCGTCGAAGCGTGGCTCCCCTTCCGCACGATCTTCGATCACCTCTGGAACGGCAATCGCCACGTCATCATGGCCGCCAGCCAGATCGATCAGTTCGGCAACCAGAACTTCGCCTGCATCGGCGAACACGCCCAGCCTAAGGCACAGCTCCTCGGCATGCGCGGCGCACCGGGCAACACGATCTCGCATACGACGAGCTACTGGGTCGCGAACCAGACCGCCAAGGTCTTCGTGCCGAAGGTCGATGTCGTCTCCGGTGTGGGACATGATCGCGCAGCCAAGCTCGACCCCGCGTCGACCCAGGGCCATGACGTTCGCCTCGTGATTTCGAACCTGGCGGTCTACGACTTCGAAACCCCCGACAAGCGCATGCGCCTCAAGGCCCTGCACCCGGGCGTGACCGTCGATCAGGTCGTCGAGAACACCGGCTTCGAACTCGTGATCGACGGAGATATTCCGGAGACCCGCCTCCCGACGGCGGACGAGCTTGCGCTGATTCGCGACACGATCGATCCGAAGGGATTCCTTTCCCGCGAAGTCCCGAACCCCGAATAACAAGTCCCGAGCCCAAGAAGGCCTGACAGGGAGCCCCCCAGCTTGCCGAACCCGCTTCAAACCCGCGTCACCGAATTGCTCGGCTGCGACTATCCGATTCTCCAAACGGGAATGGGATGGGTCGCGACGCCCAAGCTTGTTGCGGCAGCTTGCAATGCGGGCGCCTTCGGCTTCCTGGCCGCCGCCACCATCCCACCGGAACAGGTCGAAGCCGCAATTCTCGAGATCAAGGAACTCACCGACCGCCCCTTCGGCGTCAACTTCCTGATGGACGCCCCCGGCGCCGATGTGATCTCCGAGGCGATCATTCGCCAGCAAGTTCGCGCGGCGGGGTACAACCGCGCGCCGAGTGCCGAGCTGATCCAGAAGCTCAAGGACGGCGGTGTCGTCTGTGTTCCGACTTGCGGCGCGGTCAAGCATACGGCCAAGGCCCAGCAGCTCGGTGCCGACATCATCATCGTGCAAGGCGGTGAAGGCGGCGGCCATACGGGCACGACGCCGACTACCCTGCTCGCCCCGGCTTCCGCCGACGCGGTCGATGTTCCGGTCGTCGCGGCGGGCGGATTCAAAGACGGCCGTGGCCTCGTCGCCGCATTGGCCTTTGGCGCGGAAGGTGTCGCGATGGGCACGCGCTTCCTGATGACCGCCGAGAGCCCGCTGCCACCTAACAGTTTCGAACGCTATCAGCAGGCCGGACTCAACGACGTCGTCATCAGCACCGCCCTCGACGGCATGCCCCAGCGCATGGTCGCCAATGAGTTGATGGCCAAGCTCGAAAAGGCAGGCCCGATCCAGAAGCTGCTGCTCGCTCTGAAGAGCGCCCGAGCACTTCAGGCCGAAACCGGCGCATCGACTTTCGACCTGCTCCGAAGTGGCCTCGAAATGAAGCGCAACGAAGGCCGCTCCATCTCGCAAACCATCATGGCGGCCAACGCACCGATCCTGGCGCGCGTTGGCGTCTCCGATGGTGATCCCGTGAACGGCTATCTCGCGAGCGGCACGGTCGCGGGCGTGATTGAAGACCGCCCGACCTGCGACGAACTCGTGAGAGAGATCGTCGAAGAAGCAGAACAAACACTTAAGCGGCTCGCGCTCTAACGCGCGCCGATCGTGACGGGCTGCTTCGCGGCCTCGGAGGCAAACCATCCATGGCAATCGATGTCGAAATTTCGGACGGCGTAGGCGAGCTGATCATCAACGCGCCGCCCGTCAACGCCCTCGACAACGCAGGCTGGAAAGAATTCGCGTCGAAGATGACCGCGCTCGGCAACAACCCCGACGTCAATTGCGTCGTGATTCGCGCGATCGGCAAGGGCTTCCAATGTGGTGTCGACGTCAAGGAACTCGCTGCGGATGGCAGCCTGATCGTCGAGCTGAACAAGGGTTGTTTCGACAGCTTCGCCGCCGTCTATGACTGCCCCGTCCCAACGATCTCCGCCGTCAATGGCTTCTGCATCGGAGGCGGCCTCGGCATCGCCGGCGCCTCCGACTTCGTAATTGCCGCCGACGACTCGACCTACTGCCTCCCGGAAGTCGACCGCGGTGCGCTTGGCGCAGCGACGCATCTCATGCGACTCGTTGGCGTTCAGAAGGCACGCCGCATGCTCTACACCTGCGAGACGATTGGTGCCGAAGAGCTGTTCTCGCTCGGCGGCTGCACCGAGATCGTCCCCGCCGAGAAGCTACGCGATGCCGCAATGGACGTCGCTCGCCAGATTGCGGCTAAGAGCCCGAAGGCGCTGCGCCTCGGCAAGCAAGCACTCAATGGCATCGAGCTTCTCGAGCCGAAAACCTCCTACCGATACGAGCAGGGCTTTACGCTCGAGCTCTACCAGTCGCCGGATTCCCAGGAAGCCCGTGACGCCTTCGTTGAGAAGCGCGACGCGAAGTTCTAGACCTGCCCCGCCGTTCAGACACGGCGTCACAAGGACCGAACCCACATGGACTTGAACTACACCCCCGAGCAGGAAGCCTTCCGCAAGGAAGCGCGCAGCTGGCTCGAGGCCAATGCACCGAAAGAGAAGCTCGCCTCCTTCGACTCGAAGGAAGGCTTCGAACAGCATCGCGAGTGGGAGAAGAAACTCCACGCCGGCGGCTTCGCCATGGTGCCCTGGCCCGTCGAATACGGCGGCCGCGGCGCGAACCTGCTCGAGTGGCTGATCTTTGAAGAAGAGTATTACCGCGCCGGATGCCCGGGCCGCGTCAACCAGAACGGGATCTTTCTCCTAGGCCCAACCATTATGGAGGTCGGTACGCCTGAGCAAAAGGCGAGATTTCTCCCCAAGATGGCTTCGTCCGAAGAAGTCTGGGCGCAGGGTTGGTCCGAGCCGAATGCGGGCTCGGACATGGCCAATATCCAAGCAACCGCCATCAAGGACGGCGATCACTTCGTCATCAACGGTCAGAAGACCTGGGCCTCCCGCGGCGCCTTTGCACACTGGCTCTTTGGCATGTTCCGAAGCGACCCGGACTCGAAGCGGCATAACGGACTGACCTTCATACTGGTCCCTCTCGATACGCCCGGCATCACGGTGCGCCCGATCGAGAAGCTGAATAACAAGAAGGCTTTCGCCGAAGTCTTCTTCGATGATGCGCGCGTGCCGATCACGAATCAGCTCGGGGACGAAGGCAAGGGCTGGGACGTCGCGATGGCGACCGCCGGTTTTGAACGCGGCCTCATGCTCCGCAGCCCCGCCCGCTTCCAGGACACGGCGCGCAAGCTCGTGAACCTCTACAAGGAAACGGTGGCAAGCGGCGCGTATGTCGCGCCCGAACTTCGCCGCACAGTCGCGCAATGCTGGATGGACGCCGAGGCGTACACACTCAACACGTACCAGACGGTTTCGCGACTTCTCGCCGGCGGCAAGATCGGCGCGGAAGCAAGCCTCAATAAAATCTTCTGGTCCGAACTCGACACGAAGATGCACGAAACGGCGCTCAAGCTGCTCGGCTATCGCGCGGAGCTGCTGCCGGGTTCGCCCGCCGCAGGCGACGTCGGCGAATGGCTGGACGGATACATCTTCGCCCTCGCCGGCCCGATCTACGCGGGCACGAACGAGATTCAGCGCAACATCATCGCCGAGCGCCTGCTCGGTATGCCGCGGAAGTAGGAGCGAATCATGGAATTCAATTTCACCGAAGACCAGCGACTTCTGCAGGAGACCGTGCGCGACTTCCTCACGGGCGAATGCCCGGTCGAGTTCGTGCGTGCGCAATGGGAAACCGAGACCGGCCGCTCCCCCGAATTCTGGGCGAAGCTCGCGGAGATCGGTGTCCCCGGATTGCTCGTTCCTGAAGAGCATGGTGGCCTGGGCATGAACGAGATCGACCTCGTGCTTGTGATGGTTGAGATCGGTCGTGCCGCGCTCGCCGAAGCGGTCGTCCCGACGGCCGCGGTCGCCGTTCCGCTCATTCGCGATTGCGGGAACGAAGCGCTCGCTTCCGAGTGGCTTCCGAAAATCGCCGAAGGCGAAGCCATCGTCGCAGTCGCGCAGCCCTCCTCCCCGCTCGTTCCGGAAGCCGAGGTCGCGGATCTACTGATCCTACGATCGGGCGATGGCCTCTACGCCGTTCCCGCCGCCGAAGCGCGTATCACGCCCCAGCGATCGAACGACCCGTCGCAGAAGCTCGCGACCGTCGAGTTCGATGCGAAGGCGGATCAGCTGATCGCGAGTGGCGATGAGGCGGATCGCCTCGAAACGGCGGCTCTCGATCGAGGGGCGCTTGCCGCCGCAGCGCAGCAGCTCGGTGCATGCCATCAGCTGATTCAGATGTCGGTCGAATACACGACGGAGCGTAAGCAGTTCGGCGTTCCGATCGGCACGTTCCAAGCCGTGAAGCATCACGTCGCCAACGTGCGTGTCGCCCTCGAGTATGCCCACAGTCACGTAGAGCGGGCGGCCCACTCGGTCGCGCACGATACGGCGAGTCGATCCGTCGATGTTTCGATGGCCAAGATCGCTGCCGGTGAAGCTGCGCTTCTCGGCTCGAGCAACTCGCTTCAGGTTCATGGGGCCCTCGGATACACGTGGGAGCAGGACCTGCATGTTTGGATGCGACGGGCCTGGACCCTCGATCTCGCCTGGGGAGAAACCGCCTGGCATCGCGAACGTGTTGCCGGCGCCCTTTTCGAGGACACCCTCCCGGCCGAGAACTTCGGATTCTCCCCTCTCACCTAATTTTGAGCCGGTGATCGCCGGCTAAAGAAATCGCCTCGAACCCGGTACCCTGGGTCGAACGCAAGGAGATGACCATGAGCAAGAATCGCGTCCCCGCCATCGAAGGCTGGCTCACGATGGACGAGGACAACCCGCAGCTCCTCGGCTACCTCGATGAGTCGAGCGGCACCTACTTTTTCCCGAAGGACGTGTCGATTAGCCACGCCCCCGGTCACGTCGACGCGGAGCTCAAGGAAGTCGCGCTCTCGAATCGCGGCAAGCTCTGGTCCTACACGACGAACCACTACAAGCCCCCGGAGCCCTACGTCGCCCCCGACCCCTTCGAGCCTTACACGGTCGCCGCGGTCGAACTGAACGACGAGCGCATGGTCGTGCTCGGTCAGCTCGCGGATGGCGTCGATCCCGCGAACATCGAAGTCGGGATGGAGATGCAGCTCGTGCTGGGCAAGCTCTACGAAGACGAAGAGAACGAATACATGGTCTGGAAGTGGAAGCCGGTCGCGGCGGAGGGAAACTAAGATGAGCAAGAATGACGTCGCAATTCTCGGGGCCGGAATGCACGAGTGGGGCAAGTGGGGACGCAACTTCGCCGAGTACGGTGTCGCTGCCATCAAGGACGCCATCAAGGAAGCGGACGTCGACTGGAAGGACGTCGACTTCATCGTGGGTGGAGACACCATGCGAAATGGCTACCCCGGCTATGTTGCAGGTGCGACCTTCGCCAAGGCGATGGGTTGGACCGGCATTCCGATCGCGAGCTGTTATGCGGCGTGCGCGACCGGTGCCCAGGCGATCGACATCGCGCGGACGCGCATCCTCTCCGGGATGGCGGACGTGGTGGTCGTCGCCGGTGCGGACACGACGCCCAAGGGATTCCTCGCACCGAACAAGGGTGAACGTGGCTTCGATCCCGACTGGCTTCGTTTCCGTCTGCTCGGCGCGACCAACCCGACCTATTTCGGGCTCTGGGCTCAGCGCCGCATGGACCTCTACGGAGCGACCGAAAAGGACTTCGCGCACGTCAAGATGAAGAACTCTCGGCATGGGATCTCGAATCCAAACGCGCGCTTCAAGAAGATCTACACCGAGGAAGAAGTGCTCGCTTCGCCCTTCGTGTCGCAGCCGCTTCGCCTCTTTGACATCTGCGCCACGAGCGACGGGGGTGCCGCCCTCGTGATCACGTCGATGGACTACGCCAAGAAGAAGGGCATCAAGAACCCGGTCCGCATCTCGGGCGTGTCGACGATCTCGCCGACCTTCCCGCAGACTGTGATCGACATGCCGGACTTCACGACGGATTCCGCCGCGGGCATCTCCGCCCCCGACCGCAGCTTCCGTGACTCGATCGCTTATGCGGCGTACGAAGAAGCGGGACTTGGGCCGGAGGACATGGACCTCGCAGAGGTCTACGACCTTTCTTCAGCACTTGAGCTCGATTGGTACGAGAACATCGGCCTCTGCAAGCCCGGCGAAGCGGAAGGTTTGCTTCGCGATGGCGCAACGGAGATTGGCGGCCGGATTCCGGTCAACCCATCCGGCGGCCTCGGCTGCTTCGGTGAAGCCGTCCCGGCTCAGGCAATCGCCCAGGTCTGCGAACTCACGTGGCAGCTCCGCGGCAGCGCGGGGGAACGCCAGGTCGAAGGCGCCAAGGCAGGGATCACCGCGAACCAGGGCCTCTTCGGCCATGGCTCTTCGGTGCTCTGCACTCGCTAAGTAAATCGTTTCGCACTCGAATGCGAATTGACTGAATCCAAGACCGCGGGCGGATCGCTCGTGAGGAGAACTAACATGGCTGAGGCCTATATCATCGATGCAGTCCGAACCCCCGTCGGTCGCCGCAATGGCGGCCTGTCGACGGTTCATTCCGCCGACCTCGGAGCCCATGTGCTCAAGGGGCTCGTCGACCGCTCGGGCGTCGACCCGAACGCCGTCGAAGACGTGATCTTCGGTTGCTGCGACACGATCGGCTCCCAAGCGGGCGACATCGCGCGCACGTGCTGGCTCGCCGCCGGCCTGCCCATGCACGTTCCCGGCGTCACGATCGATCGCCAGTGCGGCTCCTCGCAGCAGTCGGTTCACTTCGCGGCCCAGGGTGTCCTCTCCGGAACCGCCGACCTGATCGTCGCCGGTGGCGTGCAGAGCATGAGCCAGATTCCGATCTCCTCGGCCATGACCTGCGCCGTCGAGCTCGGCTTCGACGATCCCTTCTCGGGTTCGACGGGCTGGCAGGAGCGCTTCGGCGACCAGGAAGTGTCGCAGTTTCGCGGTGCTGAAATGATCGCTGAGAAGTGGGACATCTCGCGTGAGGAACTCGACAGTCTCGCCATCAACAGTCACCTGCGCGCGATTGCCGCGACGAACGAAGGCCGCTTCAAGAACGAGATCCTCCCGCTGAACGGCGTCGAGAACGACGAAGGCATGCGCGAGCCGAACCCGGAGAAGATGGCGTCGCTCAACCCGCTCGTTGAAGGTGGCAAGCTGACCGCGGCGCATGCGAGCCAGATCTCGGATGGCGCGACGGCGGTTCTGATCGCTTCGGAACAGGCGGTCAAGGATCACGGCCTCAAGCCCCGCGCTCGCGTCCATCACATCTCGGTCCTCGCTGACGACCCGATCTACATGCTCTCGGCGCCGATCCCGGCGACCAAGCGCGCGCTCGAGAAGGCCGGCATGACGAAGAACGACATCGATGTCGTCGAGATCAATGAAGCGTTTGCTTCGGTCGTCCTCGCCTGGAAGAAGGAGCTCGACTGGGACCTCGACAAGGTGAACGTGAACGGTGGCGCGATGGCGCTCGGCCATCCGATTGGCGCGACCGGCACGCGACTCATGACGACACTGCTGAACGAAATGGAACGCAGTGGCGCACGCTACGGCCTTCAGACCATGTGTGAAGGCGGCGGCCAGGCCAACGTGACGATCCTCGAGCGCCTCTAGTAGAGGGCTCGACTCCGCAGTCTTAAAGGACACCGCTCGTCGGTCGGTCCGAACGAATTGAGGAAATAGAGATGGGTATTTGCGACGGACGAGTCGTAATTGTGACGGGCGCCGGTGGCGGCCTCGGACGTGAGCATGCGCTGGCCTTTGCGGCCGAAGGTGCGAAGGTCGTCGTGAACGACCTCGGCGTTTCGAATCATGGCGAGGGCGGCTCTAAGGGCCCTGCCGAAGACGTCGCGAACGAGATTCGCGCAATGGGCGGTGAAGCCACGGCGAATACCGACAGCGTTTCGGACTTCGCCGCGGGCAAACGCATCGTCGAACAGGCACTCGATACCTTCGGCCGACTCGATGTCGTCGTGAATAACGCGGGCTTCCTGCGCGATCGCATGTTCGTCTCGACCTCCGAAGAGGAATGGGACGCGGTCATCAACGTCCACCTCAAGGGCCATTTCTGCATCAGCAAGCACGCCTGCGAACATTGGCGCGCGCAGTCGAAGGCCGGCGAGACCGTCGACGCCCGGATCATCAACACGAGTTCCGGCGCGGGTCTCCAGGGCAGCGTCGGCCAAGGCACCTACTCCGCCGCGAAGGGGGGCATCGCCTCTCTCACGCTCGTTCAAGCCGCTGAGCTGGGTCGCTACGGCGTGACGTCGAACGCCATCGCCCCCGCCGCGCGAACACGCATGACCGAAGCGATCTTCACCGACATGGAAGCGCCCAAGGACGGCGCCTTCGACGAAGCCCATCCCGGCAATGTCTCGCCCCTCGTCGTCTGGCTCGGCAGTCCCGAGTCCCGGGAAGTCAGCGGTCGTGTCTTCGAAGTCAAGGGCGGCATGATCGGTGTCTCCGACGGATGGCGCGACGGACCGACCTTCGACAAGGGCGCGAAATGGGCCCCGGACGAGATCGGCGCCAAGGTCATCGAGCTGATCGGTGAGGCCCCCGCGCCGCAGAAGGTTCACGGCACCTGATCGCAAGTTTTCGCCCCACCCCGCTGCTGACTCGCGTCAGCACGTGACAGGAATCGTTCGCACATGGATTTTCAGTTCAGCGAAGAGCAAGAAGAACTCGGCGCCATCGCCCGCAGCTTCCTGGCAGACGCCTGCGGCCCGGAGCAGATTCGCTCCGCCATGGAAACGCCGCTCGGCTACGACCCCGAGACGTGGAAACAGATCGGGACCGAACTCGGCTGGTGCTGTGTTCATATCCCCGAGGAGTACGGCGGACTCGGATTGGGTTATGTCGACCTCGTCGTGATCCTTGAGGCAGCGGGCGAATCCGTGTTGTGCGCGCCCTTCTTCTCGACCGTGGCGCTCGGTGCAAACACGATTCTCGAAGTCGGCACGCAAGCCCAGAAGGAAGCCCGCCTCCCGGCCATCGCCGAAGGCACACAGACGGCGACCCTCGCCTTCGCGGAGGCTTCGGGGAATTGGGACGCGGACGGGATCGAAGCGACCGCGACGCCCGATGGAGACGGATTCATTCTTTCGGGGAAGAAGTGCTGGGTCGTCGACGGTCAGTCAGCGGATCTACTCCTCGTCGTTGCACGTGCCCCCGGCACGACCGGCGAGGACGGACTCTC
>Ga0316209_1001161_pt1 | contig 30730 bp, 32 predicted proteins | sample 6monopyrite_MG_FD_204945 | JGI IMG/M metagenome (GOLD analysis project Ga0316209, IMG submission 204945) | Microbial mat bacterial communities from mineral coupon in-situ incubated in ocean water Damariscotta River, Maine, United States -... | ecosystem: Environmental > Aquatic > Marine >...
CGGCTATTTATTCTTATATAAATTTTCAATGGGCCGTTTCCAAAAAATAGACTGACTGATTGATCTGACAATTAAACAGCCAAGTAAAAATAAGTAGCTATTGGTTTCAACTAAAACAGTTTCAGAATGACCTGTTAACCAGCGCATAGTAATAAAAATCAAACCGCCATAAGCACATATCGAGAATACTTGGGCAAAGGAAATATTGATCCAGCTAATACAGAGTAATGTCGGATAGACAGCAAGCCCAATTAAGACGATTGCCAGAACAGAAAAGAGCAGTGAGCTTGTATTAAGTGGCATTGCAAGAAAATGCGAAACTAGCCAAATAGAAACAACAAATACCATGCTATTTACAACAAAAGTTTTATCTAATGAAAACAGAATTTTGCTCTTTAATTGTTGATGGTCCTTGCCAGTAAAAACATGCGCGAATAATCGAGTTTGGCGTAATAAATGACGCGATTCGATCACAATACTGATTAAAGATACAGATACAAAAAGGATAGAAAATGCTTCGCTCATTGATTTGTCCTTGTCTCCGACAACTAACAGGAACCCGGTAATTAGCAAAACATAAAAGATTGCTCCCATCGCCAGTTTGGTATGTGGCATTAAAATAGCCCAATCGATATTTTTCTTTGAACGCCGAATACTATCTGCTGCAATTAATCCGACGTAATGATTAAAGGAGCTGACAAGAGAAGGTTGAATTCCGGTTGCAATGGCGGAAGTTGTCATTGGTAGATTGTCCTTGCTCCTTTTCCGGGATAGGTTAGCCGGGTAATAGCGATTGGAATACAGACTGGTTAGCAGGACCATTGTAGCGACGATGATCAAAGACATAATGATGCTTATATCCACTTCAATCCGATAAAGTTGAAGTATTAGATAAGGAATTGTTGGAATAATAATTTTAAGAAACGCATTTTTTCCAAGGACCATTTGTGAGGCGAAAATAGTGATACAAAATGGGGCAAACAAAACCGTTACGCTAGCATTAAGATTCATTGCTAACAACGGAACTTGAACAAGATTAAAAAGAATAATAATTATGAGATAAGCGCCAATCAAGCAATTACGGTAATGTTGATTAATTCGCCACAAATAGTTTGTCTTAAGGCTTAGCAGGGCTCCACCCAAATAAATACCCAAAAAGCTCGCAACGACCACGTTAAACATCAAGGACGTTTGAAAGGCTTTTTCGCTATCCAAATGGCTCAATGGGAATGCTAATTGAATTGCAGCAAATACCAAGGTCAATAGGACCACCGCCCCAAGACTGACAATCGAATGTGTTAGCATGAACCATAAGGTTTGCTTAATCGACTTCATTACAAATCTCCAAGTACCAGTCTTCTAAAGAAAGCCGCGTGAATTCTGTTGAGTGTTTCGCATTTATTTGGAAATCCTCGAGAGTTTGATTTATAGGACGGGCAATGGTGGCGGTTGCTCCGCCTGAATGAGGTTGCCAATTAATGGTATCGGTAAAATAATCTTCTTTTTCCAGCGGACCATCGGCAGAAATTTTTAAATGAGCGATGCTCGATTTTAATTGGTCAATTTCATGGTAATACTCGATTTGGCCGTCAATCAGTAATGCGACTTTATTGGCAATTCGCTCGAGATCAGAAACAATGTGGCTAGAAAATATCACCGTGGTATTGGTATCACAGGTTAGATTAATTAATTCGGATAGAAACTGTCGACGCATATTTGGATCAAGGTGAGCGACCGGTTCATCAAGGATCAACAGTTCGGGTTTAATTGATAACGCCTGAATAACATGCAGTATTTGAGTTTGACCGCCGGATAAATCACCGACCTTTTTCTTTTCCTCAAGGTTCCATTTCGCCCGTAAGTGTTCGCAATAATCGGCGTCCCAAGATGGAAAAAAACCGCCCAAGTAAGCTAAAAATTCTTTCACCCGCATCCACTCGAAACCAACCGTGTCTTGCGCAACAAAACCAATTTTTTCTCGCTGCGACTGAGGTAAATCCTTCCAAGGTTTTCCCCACAGTTGTAACTCGCCGCTATCGATTTCTCTCAGGTTCATGAGTGACTCCAGAAGGGTACTTTTACCGGCGCCATTTTTACCTAAAAGCGCGACAATATCGCCTTGTGCCACTTGCCAATTGAGCGATTTTAATACTGCGCTACCTTGGTAGGATTTTGAAAGATTGTTAATAGATATGATGGAGGAAGTCATGTTTTAGGGCCTTCATTATGTATTGATAAGTACTGCTGGACCAAAGTGATAATATTTTCATCGCTCAATTTGTCCGCTCTTGCTTGTTGAATAAATTCAACTAAAGGTTTTTCGGTTTTTACAGCGAGTGATTGGCCCGCTTTTTGTTCCGCGACTATCATGCCTACGCCGCGTTTGCGAATTAATACACCCTCTAACTCCAATTGGGCAAATGCCTTCGAAATAGTCATCGGATTTATTTGCAACGCACTCGCCAAGTTTCTAACCGAAGGCAATTGTTCGTTGGTTTTAATCAAATTCATTCTGATCGCTTGATTGATCTGATCGATTAATTGCCGATAGATTGGAATGCCGGATGCGGTATTTAGCGAAAATAAACTAACCATTGTTAATCGAGTCACGTTTGTCCGTTTAGTTAAATGAAAATTCTTGTTTAAGCCGAATGCCCAAACTTTACTATCGAAAACATCTTTTATATCTGAATCAATAGATCTAGATCTCGTATCGGTGTATTAATATAATGATACACCAAGGTGTGGGTTGTCAACGAATATTTGCAGAGATTTGCTTACTTCTTGTACAAATTGCGCTAGAATGCGCGCCTTTTATAGCGTCTGACCACTATACCGATGCAAATTGAAATCGTTTTAAGAGGCTGATTAAACGCAGTTTCAGGCTCAAAAAAGCATTTCATAAATGTCCTAACTATTTGATTTACAGGTAATAAACATTGATTTCTACAGCGAACATCACAATGCAATTTGGCGTAAAGCCGCTTTTCGAAAATATTTCCGTTAAATTTTCAGAAGGCGGGCGATACGGTTTAATTGGCGCTAACGGTTGCGGTAAGTCCACATTTATGAAAATTTTGTCCGATACACTTGAGCCTTCTGCAGGGCAAGTGATAACGGATCCCAATGAGCGAATTGGAGTATTGGGTCAAGATCAATTCGCATTTGAAGAATATTCTGTTGTTGATACGGTGATCATGGGTCACAAAGAATTGTGGGAAATTAAAAGAGAACGTGATCGTATTTACTCCTTACCAGAAATGAGCGAAGAAGAAGGTATGAAAGTTGCTGATTTAGAAACTGAATTTGCAGAAATGGACGGTTATACAGCCGAATCACGAGCCGGAGAGTTATTACTTGGCTTAGATATTCCAACGGAACAACATTTCGGTCTAATGAGCGGCGTGGCACCAGGATGGAAATTGCGAGTATTACTTGCGCAAGTTTTGTTTGCAGAACCGGACATCATGTTGCTAGACGAACCGACCAATAACTTGGACATCAATTCCATCCGTTGGCTTGAGGACATTTTAAAGCAGCGTCAATGCACCATGATCATTATCTCCCATGATCGCCATTTCTTAAACAGCGTCTGTACTCATATGGCGGATTTAGATTACGGTGAACTTCGATTATTTCCGGGTAATTACGATCAATATATGACTGCCGCCACCCAGGCACGTGAGCGCCTACTATCGCAAAACGCTAAGAAAAAGGTTGAAATGGCCGAGTTGCAGTCTTTTGTTAGTCGTTTCTCGGCAAATGCATCTAAAGCCAAGCAAGCGACCTCTCGAGCGAAGCGATTAGAGAAAATTGAATTAGCGGAGGTAAAAGTATCAAGCCGAGTGAGCCCATTTATTCGTTTTCCGCAAGAGAAAAAATTGTTTCGACTGGCATTGGAGCTCGGAAAAATTTCCAATGGTTACGAACAACTTTTGTTTAAAGATTTTGACTTATTGTTAGAAGTCGGCGAAAAAGTCGCGGTTATCGGCCCTAACGGCATTGGTAAAACAACCTTCCTTAAGACCTTGATTGGTGAGATGCCAGTTAAATCCGGTGAAATTAAATGGTCTGAAAACGCCAAAATTGGCTATTACGGACAAGATAATAATGGAGAATTCGCTGAGGATATCTCTGTTTACGAATGGATGAACCAATGGCGACGAAAAGGTGATGATGAGCAAGCTATTCGCGGCGTTTTAGGAAGGATGTTATTTTCTCAGGACGATATTAAAAAATCGGTGACTAAATTATCTGGTGGTGAAAAAGGTCGTATGATGTTCGGTAAATTAATGCAGCAAAAACCTAATATTTTAATAATGGACGAGCCTACTAATCATATGGATATGGAATCTATAGAAGCGTTAAATCTAGCACTTGAACATTACGAGGGTACTTTGATATTCGTTTCTCACGACCGTGAATTTGTATCTTCATTAGCAACCCGTGTATTAGATATGAAGCCAGAAGGGATCACCCATTTTGAAGGTCGTTACGAAGAGTATTTGAGCTCTATGGGGATCTAATTGATTATTTTTCTCGGAGCGCGCCTCCGTGCCGCGAAAAGATCTAAAAGCTTCGCGCCGAGACGGACGCTCCCACGTGGGGCTGAGGAAGCACAACCAAAATCGACCCTCTCACAAAATGACACCTCATTTCTGTATCTTCTAACTCAATATTTTTCATGTTAGGGTTGCTGTTAGGAGAATCATTTCACTATGAAAATCATCACTGCAATTAACGCAAAACAAATCGAAACCGCCGCGCAATTATTTCGTGAATATCAAACCTATTTGGATGTTGATTTATGTTTTCAGGGCTTCGAACAAGAACTGGCGACACTTCCTGGCAAATACGCCTCGCCAAAAGGTGCAATTTTACTCGCTGAGCATCAAGGTCAAATCGCAGGTTGTATTGCCGTTAGAGAACTAAAAGACAATATTTGTGAGATGAAACGTTTATATGTGAGAGAAGGATTTCGAGGATTATCAATTGGTCGGAAATTGACCGAAGCTATCATAGAAACCGCTAAGCTATTAGGTTATCAAACAATGCAACTGGATACCCTGCAAAGACTCGAACGCGCCATTAGTCTGTATGAAAAACTAGGATTTAGGGAAATAAAACCCTATTATGCCAATCCTCTAAGCGAAGTTGTTTATTGGCAATTAGACTTAAATAACTAAAAATCAACAATTAAAATCGCGAATATTTTCAGGCACTTATCACACATTCCTCAAAAAAGTCTTAAATTTACCTTATTTTTACACATTTGCGGTTAAATTATGATGCTTAATTAGTTATAGTGCTGCATGCGTTAAGGGCTGTAGCTTTTAGCATCTAAAAAAATGCCCAAATTAATCATTTATAGCCGTTATCGAATTTGTTTAAAATATGACCACTGAATTTAATTGGCCGATAAGAGTCTACTACGAAGATACCGATGCCGGCGGCGTGGTTTATCATGCCAATTATTTAAAATTTTATGAGCGAGCTCGTACTGAATGGCTCAACGCTCTAGCGGTTAATCAAGTGGAAATGCTGCGACAAGATAGGGTATTTGTGGTAACAAAGGCAGAAATCGAATATTTAAAACCGGCTAAATTGAATAACGAGTTGTTAGTGATAAGCCGAATTGTAAAAGTGAACGCGGCCAGTGTCGAATTCCAACAGCAATTAGTTTTGAAAGATAAAAATCAATCCATGCTATTAAATAAAGCCAATATAAAAGTCGCTTGTTTAAAGTTAAATACATTTTCACCTTGTCGCATTCCGGCAAAAGTTAAAGAGGAGTTTCAGCGTGTCAGCTGATATGTCAATTTTAGGGTTATTTCTAAATGCCAGCATGATTGTACAAATTATCATGGTGTCATTAATGCTGTTATCAGTTATTTCTTGGGCGATGATTCTCGATCGAAGTCGTTCGCTTAAAAAAGCAAGTAATGATGGTAATCAATTTGAACAGCGATTCTGGTCGGGACTCGATCTTGGAAAACTGTATAACGATTTAACCGCAAGAAATAAAATTCCAAATGGTATGGAGTTGTTATTTGTTGCCGGTTATCGTGAATTTGCCCGTTTAAGAAAACAAGAAGGAACTTCCGCCGAAGCCGTTATGGATGGAACCCACCGAGCCATGCGTGTGGCTTATTCGCGAGAAATCGACAAGATTGAAGTCCATCTTTCCTTTTTAGCAACCGTTGGTTCAACCACGCCTTATGTCGGTTTGTTTGGAACGGTTTGGGGAATTATGAATTCGTTTATTGCGTTAGGATCGGTCAAGCAGGCAACCTTGGCAATGGTCGCACCCGGTATTGCCGAGGCATTAATAGCAACCGCAATGGGATTATTTGCTGCAATACCAGCAGTTATCGCCTACAACCGTTTTACTCACAAAGTTCAAAAAATCGAAACTCAGTACGAAAATTTTGTCGAAGAGTTTTCGGGTATTCTTCATCGCAAAGCGCATAGCACTGCCAAAAAATAGTGGTTGAAATGTTATGAGTCAACAGTCAATTATTCGAAAAAACAAACGTAAACCGGTCTGTGAAATCAATGTGGTTCCCTATATCGATGTTATGTTGGTTTTATTGGTCATTTTTATGATCACTGCGCCATTAATTACCGCCGGTGTGAAAGTGGATTTACCCCAAGTAGATGCCGAGCCTATATCGGCAGATGCCGAACCGCCGCTAATAGCCAGTATCGATGAAAGCGGCAACTACTATTTGTCGGTTGGCGATACGTCCGATGAAGCGCTGGAACTACATGAGTTAATCGAACTAGTCATTGCTCATAAGCAAATTAATCCACAAGCACAAATTATGATTAATGGCGATAGAAATATCGCCTATAACAAAGTCGTTCAATTAATGAACCTCTTGCAAACACAAGCCGGTGTAGAGTCAGTCGGGCTAATGACTGAACCCGAAGGATAATCAACTTTTTTAGATTTAGGATGTTAAGAATTATTTTTTATGAAGTTAAATAAAGCAATCATAATATCGCTAGTTGTTCATATTCTTATGATCGCGCTGTTAGCCTTTAATTTCCAGTTTTCGAAAGTAGAAATCAAACAAAGCAAAGCGCCACGACAGATCAATGCTACTGCGGTCAATTCGAAAAACATCGAGCGGCTAGTTAAAAAAATCAAACAAAAAGATATCGATAAAAAGAACAAAGAACTCGATCGTTTGAGAAAACTAAAAAAGGAAGAAGAAAAAGTTCGCAAAAAACGAATCGAAGAAGAAAATAAAGTAAAAAAAGCAAAACAACGCCAAGCGGATGCTGAACGAAAAACTAAGCAGGAAGAAAAAAAGACCGCGGATGCAAAAAAGAAACGTGTAGCCGATGAAAAAGCACGCAAGAAAAAGGTAGCGGTAGAGAAAAAGAAAAAAGCAGAGGCAGAAAGAAAACGAAAAGCAAAAGCTAAAGCAGAAGCTGAGAGAAAACGAAAGAAAAAAGAAGATGCTGAAAAAAAGCGCAAAGAAGCAGCTAGAAAGAAAAAGCTAGCTGAGGAAAAAGCCGCACAAGAAGCGCTAGAAAAAGAAATGGAACAGCAAATGGCCGATGAGATTGCGGCTATTAATGAAGTGAAACAGCAACAGATATTATCGGAAGTCGACAAGTATGTATCGCTTATTACCGGGCAGATAAAAAGAAATTGGATTAAACCGGAACAGCTTGGCTATTGCATTTTTCGAGTACGTTTAGCGCCTGGTGGTTTGGTAATTGGCGTGTCAGTGGTTCAAGGCGATACCCAACATTGTGATTCTGGTCAGCGTGCTATTTATAAAGCAGAACCTCTGCCAGTATCAAAAGATCCCGATGTATTCGCGGAACTTAAATTAATAAAATTAACCTTAGGAGAGCATGAAAGTAATGAATAAAGGTTTTATCAAATTCGCATTTGTTCTATTTGCCGTGGTTTCGAGCAATCTTTTTGCAGAAATTGAAATCGTTATTACGGAAGGAATGGACAACGCAAGGCCCGTTGCGGTTCTTCCTTTTTCCTGGCAAGGCACTGATTCAAAAGCGAGTCAAGATGCAGCAGCGGTTATCGCTTCCGATCTTCGTCGAAGTGGTCGATTTAATCCTATGCCAAGGCATGAGTTATTACAAAACGTCGACAATTATGATGAGGTTAATGTTGATCTTTGGAAAGAAAAAGGTATAGAGGCAGTCGTGGTGGGGCGAATTACACAAGTGCCTGACGGTCGTTTAAAAGTCGCCTATGAACTGATTGATGTTTATCGTAAAACTCAAGAGGTTCGAAACGGAAAATTATATACCGTCAATCGAAATAAGTTGGATAGCTACTCGGCATTTATTCAGCCAAAAAATCTGCGTTTTCATTCTCATCGAATTGCCGATCGAATCTACGAAAAATTAACTGGCGAAAAAGGCGCGTTTGCCACTCGAATTGCTTACGTCACGGTTGACCGCAAAGCAAAAATATCACATCGTTTAATGGTGGCAGATTCAGACGGATATGCGCCGCAACAACTTTTTGAAAGCAGCCAATCGATTATGTCTCCGGCTTGGTCACCAGACGCGCAACAGCTTGCCTACGTCTCATTCGAAAATGGCCGTTCAGAAGTGTTTATCAAAGATATTTATAAAGCCACTAAAGCGCAACGAGTGGCAGCGTTTGAAGGAATCAATAGCGCGCCCGCATTTTCGCCTGATGGCAAGCGATTGGCTTTGACCTTATCTCGCGATGGCAATCCAGAAATTTATGTATTGGATTTGACCACTCAGCGATTTTCTCGAATAACCAATCATTATGGAATTGATACGGAAGCAAATTGGACCCCAGATGGCCAATCGCTAACTTTTACCTCCGATCGAGGCGGTCGCCCGCAAATATATCGCAAAAATTTATTCGGTGATAAGGCGGTTAGAATGACTTACGAGGGCAACTACAATGCCAGCTCGTCATTTACCCCAGACGGCAAAACCATGGTTTTAATTAATCGCACCGCCGGTGTTTTTCATGTGGCAGTTCAAGATGTTGAGAGCGGCACTATGCAAACCATTACTGAGACCCGGTTGGATGAATCACCGAGTTTGGCGCCCAACGGCAGCATGATTATTTACGCAACTATTTATCGCGGTCGACAGGTATTGTCGGTAGTTTCTACCGATGGTCGATTCAAAGCACGTTTACCGTCAAAAAAGGGCGAAGTAAAAGCGCCCGTTTGGTCGCCCTATTTGAATTAATGGGGTTGAAATCGGCTGCTTATTGCTCGATAAGTAAGCGATTTTGTGAGCGAGCAATCACAGATAATTTTGAGAGATTTTGTAGCATTTTCGATCCGGATGGGTCCGTATTACTGAGTAAAAGGCTAGAACTGAGCTGAAAAGTCTCAAAAAACGTGAAAAAGTACTAATTTATCGAATTAAAGACCAAAGTTTACTCAATCAAGCCTTGATTGTCGCTTAACAATTCGTCGATAATAGAGTGAAAATTCAAGCAGTTATAATTTTAATTAAAACATCATATATAAAAGCCAAAATGGGAGATATTAAATGTCTATAGTAAAAATGGGGAAAAGCCTTCTTATCGTTGCATCTGCGACGCTTTTGTTTGCTTGTGCGGGAACGGATACGTCAAAAACGGAAGAGGTTGCGCCAGTAGCAACGACTCCTGAAATAGTTGAACCTGTTGAGCCTGAAGCAGACAGAATCGCTAGAATCAATAAAGAAGCAAGACAAGCTGCAGGCACTACCGTCTATTTCGAACTAGATGAAGATGTTGTTAGCTCAAAAGGACGTCAAGTTCTAGAAGCTCACGCATGGTTTTTGTCTCAACCAGCAAATACTGGAACCATTGTTTCAGTTGACGGTCACTGTGACGAGCGTGGAACTCCCGCTTACAACTTAGCATTAGGCGAGCGTCGTGCTAAAGCGGTTGCGCAAATTCTAATGTCTTACGGCGTTGCTTCTTCGCAAATTAAAACAGTCAGCCACGGTGAAGAATCGCCTGCGGATCCTGGACATGATGAGTCTGCATGGTCTAAAAACCGTCGTGCTGTACTCGATTACGCTGAATAACTGATAATGCGAAATCAATTACTATCTAAAGCGGTGACTTCTGTCGCCGTTTTTTTTGCGCCATTATTTATTCTTTCAAGCCTGTCTTTTTCAGCATCTGCCGAAACTTCCGAGCTTTCGTTAGAGCAAAGAATTAAACATCTTGAAGAGCTAAATCAAACCCGAAATCAAGTTCAAGCGGATATCAGTTATCAATTGAGCGAATTACAACGTGAAGTTCGAGCGTTAACCGGTCAAGTTGAAGACAATACCTTTAAGCTAAAGCAAATTCAGGATAGGCAGCGTGATTTGTATCGCGACATCGAGAATCGTCTTTCTAGATTGGCGAGTCAACCGGCTGCGGGCAATGCAAATAACATCGAAGCGAGCCCTAAACCGCCGGTTAAAACAACCACAATTAGTGCCAAAGAAAATAGTAACGCTGGTCGTGAATTTGAAGCCGCATTCGCCAAGGTCCGTAATAAAAATTATGATCAAGCCATTGTCGCTTTCGGGGATTTTCTCAAAAAATACCCGAACAGCAGCTACTCAGCCAATGCCCGTTATTGGATGGGACAGGTTTATTTAGTACAAAACAACTTACCGGATGCCGAAAGTCAATTTTCGCTTTTAATATCAGAATTTCCAGATTCTTCAAAAGCCGCCGCAGCCAAGCTAAAATTGGGTGACATTTTTCTCAAGCAGGATAAATGGGCGGAAGCAAAAGTACAATATTCCGATGTTGCCAATAATAGCAGTGGTGCTCAACAGCAACTTGCAAGAAAAGGATTGGATAAAATCAAGAAGGCTGGTCACTAGTTTTTTTGATTTAATTGATAGGTCGGCAACCCTTTGCCGACTTATTTATACACCCTGTTAGCGTTCAAAGAAGAAGCACATTGTCTCGTTTAAGAATCACAGAAATTTTCTATTCGCTTCAAGGCGAATCCTCTAGCATCGGTAAACCGACTCTATTTGTTCGTTTAACCGGTTGCCCACTTCGCTGCGTTTGGTGTGATACGGAATATGCTTTTAGTGGCGGCGATTATTGGGAAATGCCACAACTGCTGAGTAAAATTGACAGCTATCAGCCGCAAAATATTTGTATCACGGGCGGCGAGCCGTTAGCGCAATTTCAACCCTGTTTGGAACTGATGGCTGCATTGTGCGAAAAAGGGCATTCGGTCTCAATAGAAACCAGTGGTTCAATTGATATCTCTGAGGTAGATCCACGAGTCATTAAAGTCATGGATCTTAAAGCGCCAGATTCAGGAGAAATGAGCAAAAATAAATATTCTAATATCGCTTTCCTAAATAAAAACGATGAAGTCAAGTTCGTGATTAAAAGCCGAAAAGATTACGATTGGGCTAAGATGCAAATGGATCAATATCAATTGGCCGAAAAAACCAATGTCATCATCTCACCTTGTTTTGGTGATATTAATGAGCGCGAACTAGCCGAATGGATAATCGAAGATAATCTGCCCGCTCGATTCCAAATTCAATTGCATAAAATTTTATGGAATGATGCCGAAGGACATTAGAAAATTAAACACAAGATTTTTTTGACCACAGAGGCACGAGGCCACAGAGTTTTAGAATGAACTCCTACTCCGTTACTCCGCGATGAAAATTTTTAATGGATTTGATAAATGAATAAAAAAGCAATAATACTTTTTTCTGGTGGACTCGATTCAACTACCTGTTTAGCAATCGCCCAGTCACAAGGATATGATTGTTATGCACTTAGTTTTAGTTACGGTCAAAAACATTCTTCTGAACTGGAAGCTGCAAAAAGAATTGTAAAACATTCAAAAATAAAACTTCATAAAATCATTAATCTTGATTTAAGTGACTTTGGCGGCTCGGCATTAACTGATGATGCGATCGATGTGCCGGAAACTGAAACCGAAGGCATACCATCTACTTATGTACCAGCACGTAATACCGTCTTTTTGTCGGTCGGATTAGCTTGGGCTGAAGTTTTAAAAGCCGACGCGATTTTTGCAGGAGTTAACGCGGTTGATTACTCGGGATATCCTGATTGTCGACCCGAATATATTGATGCTTTCCAAACGATGGCCGATCTAGCGACTAAATCTGGTATAGAAGGGCATGGTGTAAAGTTACAAACCCCATTAATTAGTCTTACTAAAGTAGAAATTATCAAGCTAGGCATTGAATTAGGTGTTGATTATTCAAAAACGGTCTCATGTTATCAAGCCAATTTGCAAGGACAGGCATGCGGTGTTTGCGACTCCTGTCGTATTCGTCAAAAAGCGTTCGAAGATGCCTCAGTGGATGACCCCACCGCGTATTACAAACAATAGAATCGGAAGCGATGTCGTAGTAGGAGCGCGCCTCCGTGCCGCGAAAAGATTTAAAAGCATCGCGCCGAGACGGACGTTCCTACGAGGGTTGATGTTGTTGTTTTGATTTCCGTAGGAGCGGGCCTCTGTGCCGCGAAAAGGTCTTAAAGCTTCGCACCGAGACGGACGCTCCTACGAGGGTTGATGTCGTTGTTTTGTTTTTTTGTAGGAGCGCGCCTCCGTGCCGCGAAAAAGGTCTAAAAGCATCGCGCCGAGACGGACGCTCCTACGAGGGTTGATGTCGTTGTTTTGTTTTTTGTACGAGCGCGCCTCCGTGCCGCGAAAAAGGTCTAAAAGCATCGCGCCGAGACGGACGCTCCTACGGGAGTTGAGGTTGTTGTTTTGTTTTCCGTAGGAGCGCGCCTCTGTGCCGCGAAAAGGTCTAAAAGCATGGCGCCGAGACGGACGCTCCTACGATGGCTGAAGTTGTTGTTTCGAATTCCGTAGGAGCGTGCCTCTGTGCCGCGAAGATTGAAAATTACACTGGATGAATTATGTCACATGGAAAAAATCTAAGACGCTACCGAATAGGAGACTGTGGTAATATTTATTCGGTTACAACCTGTACGGAAAATAGAGCGCGGCACTTCAATAACTTTCAATTGGCCAGAAACGTTATTGCAGCATTAAGACATCAGGATGAAAGTTCAATAACAAACACGTTAGCCTTTGTACTGATGCCGGATCATTTACATTGGCTATTTGAACTTAATAAGTCCAATTTGAGTTCTGTGATGCATAGCATCAAATCATTTACGTCACATCTTCACGGTTCTCGATTATGGCAAGAAGGATATTACGAAAATAGAATTAGGGATGAAAAATCGGTAATTGAGCAAAGTCGATATATTGTTGCTAACCCGTTGAGAGCTAAATTGGTTGAACATATTGGGATGTATCCACATTGGGATGCTGTTTGGTTAAATGGTAAAATCTAAAAGCATCGCGCCGAGACGGACGCTCCTACGAGGGGTGATGTCGTTGTTTTGTTTTTTGTAGGAGCGCGCCTCCGTGCCGCGAAAAGGTCTAAAAGCATCGCGCCGAGACGGACGCTCCTACGAGGGCTGAAGTCGTTGTTTTGTTTTTTGTAGGAGCGTGCCTCTGTGCCGCGAAAAGGTCTAAAAGCTTCGCGCCGAGACGGACGCTCCTACGAGGGGTGATGTCGTTGTTTTGATTTTTTGTAGGAGCGCGCCTCCGTGCCGCGAAAAAGGTCTAAAAGCATCGCGCCGAGACGGACGCTCCTACGGGAGTTGAGATTGTTGTTTTTTTTAGAGGATCGCGCCTCCGTGCCGCGAAAAGGTCTTAAAGCATCGCACAGAGATGGACGTTGCTACGGCGTTGTTGAGGTTGCTGCAGTTATATTCTCACTGGAACGCGCTTCTACGCCACAAATCGAATCTACAAATCGATCTTCAAATACTCGGCATAGCGCTTGTTTTTTCTAAGAAGGGCACGAGTCCCTTTTAAAGTAAACTCATAGCCACACAATTTGAATCGATCTTTATCGGCAATAGATTTAACGATAATTTCCGTGTCAACCGGTGAAAAATCTGCGTAATAATCACCGCCATTTTTAACGGTTACTTCCATTGTTCGTAAATTTTCTCCAAGACTAAAATGTAAATCAACACAATCTTTATCACCTTTTCCGGTTGATGCAGACCAATAATTCTTTTCGACTCCGTCTTTGGTTTTAAGGTCGCCTTCCCAAGCAATGGTGAGTGCGTTATTTTGATCGAGCATTAGCCAAAATTGATCGGGCATTTCAAGCTTATTGCTACGAGTGATTACTGGTTCGCTATTTACTTCCTCTGTCGGTAGTGCGTCAGCTTTATCAGGTTGACTAAAAACCGGCAACAATAATATGACAAAAGTGAGCAGAAGAATAATGCCAATAGCAACGGTCGCTTGCTTTCTATTTTCCTGTAACCATTGGCCCAGTTGATCTTCCCAGCCGCTAATCGTCGGGGTCGGACCCGCAGGTTCGTAAGAGCCGCGTAACTCTTGATTTTTACTATTTTGAAATTCAATGGGAGATTCGCTATGTTCTAAATTAGATTTTTCCAAATTCGATTCTTTCTGCTCTGCAACGGTCGGTTCAACTCGATTCTGATGGATTGGCTGCACCGGCTCTGAGGTTAAATTAACCGGGCCCTGGTAACCAAATTGATAATTGTGATTTCTGCGGAGGCGGGCATTGCTGATTGTGGCAGCGGCTAGTGTGGTGATAACCGCAAAAACGAGTAAAATCCATTTCGACGTATGTTCTATATAGGTGATGCCAAAAAGGTTGATCCAAAATACAATCGTTGGGATAACGGCAAACGGGGTCGCGAAACCGGCGTCATGAATTCTGCGCATTGAACTTGCCAAAAGAATCGGACTAACCAGCAAAAACAAAAAGACCAATAAAATGGCTGCCTTATTTAATGCTGGGCTTAAAATAATCAAAAGGAAATAGCTGGCTAAGCTAATCACCAAAAAACGGCGACCGTTATCGTGACCTTTAAGGCAAATTAAAGACTTCAAAAGTGGCACTGACTACTCCATTGTATGATATTAGCTTTATAGACTGCGGAACTCCGCTAATGTTAATTGATTGTAGCATTAAAAATCTATGCCAAAGATGACGAATTATGGCAAGATGGTCGGATGCAGCTTGTTAGACCAGTTGCGAGTCTATTTAATAATAACGTAAAGGAACAAACATGAAAATCTTAAAGGGGTTAGCGTGGCTATTGGCAGCTTTGTTAGTTATTGCCGTGGGTTATTTTATTTATCAGGATAAAGAATCGTTGCAGCTTAATTCAGAATCTCGCAGTTCGATGCCAGGCTCGTTTGTAGAAACGCCTCACGGTGTCGTAAGTTACCAATTGGAAGGGCCAAAAGATGCTGAAATTGTGGTTTTAGTTCATGGTTTTTCAGTACCGGGTTATTTGTGGGAGCCGACGTTCCAGTTCCTAAAAGAGCAGGGCTATCAAGTTTTACGTTTCGATTTATTTGGTCGGGGCAGGAGTGACCGACCAGATGAAGAATTCGGCTTAGAACTTTTCTCGGCACAAATAAAGGATTTATTGGTGGCATTAGAGATCAAACAACCGATTAACTTAGTTGGATTGTCAATGGGAGGACCAATTGTCAGCCGATTCACTCATCAGAATCCCGGCTTGGTCAAACGCCTTATTCTGCAAGATCCACTCGTTCATCAAATACCGGCGGCATTTGTATCACCGATGGATAAGCCTATCGTTGGTGAATATTTGGCCGGCGTTGTGTTGATCCCAAATCTAGTGGCGGGCAATCAAGCACCAGAAAATGAATTAAAGGTGAAAGGTTGGGGTGAAAAGTTCACTGAGCAAGCAAAATATAAAGGATTCCGTCGGGCAATTCTATCCTCTTTGCGATATTTTTCATCGCACCGTTTGGTCACTGAATTTGAAAAACTCGCAAAAACAGATATGCCAAAAATGCTGGTCTGGGGAAAAGATGATAAAACCGTGCCTTTTACCGAATCGGAAACTTTGATCAAGCTAATGCCGAATATGCGTTTTGAAGCCATTGATGGCGCAGGCCATATTCCAAGTGTGGAAAAACCGGAAATTTTTAATCCGATCTTATTGAGTTTTTTACAGGAACAATAATTGATGACAAAACGGGTTACAGTTGAAATTGATAATGCTATTGCTCGTGTGACGCTTAATCGTGAGACAAAGCATAATGCACTCGATATGGAAATGTTCTACGCGATAAAAGCTGCAATAAAAACGATTAAGCAAAATAAAAAAATTAGGGTCGTTGTTGTTTGCGGAAAAGGCGAAAGTTTTAGTTCGGGCCTAGACGTGAAATCGGTGATGAGCCAACGTAAAAATGTCTTTAAATTACTTTGGAAATGGTGGCCGGGTTCCGCAAACCTTGCTCAGCAAGTGACAATAGGCTGGCGTCAACTAGAGGTCCCTGTCGTTATGGTCTTGCACGGAAAATGTTGGGGAGGCGGTATGCAGATCGCTTTAGGCGGTGATTTTAGGATTGCAGATCCTGATACATCACTTTCAATTATGGAGGCTAAATGGGGACTCATTCCCGATATGGGAGGTACGCCAGCACTGAGTGAAAATGTTGCTGTTGATCAAGCTATGAAAATGGCGATGACTGCAGAATGTATATCAGCAAAGGATGCGTTAGACAAACATTTAATTACTCAGATTTCTCACAATCCAATGGCCAGCGCAGAAGCATTGGCTAAGCAATTAATCGAACGTTCGCCAGATACCAATAAGCGAATAAAGGCGTTTTACTACAAAAGCTGGGGAAACAAACAAGCCAAAATACTAGCCGGTGAAACGTTTAATCAATGGAAAATAATCCTCGGCAAGAATCAAAAGATTGCGGTAAAAAAGGCATTAGGCGAAAAACTGGATTATCGTTAATTCAGTGATTCCTTTTTCTTTAAATTGAGCCCTCCTAAAACCAACATGCCACCCATAATACCTAAATTTTTCACAAAATTTTGCAGTTCGTGTGCACCTTCAATACCAGAATAGTTCCAGAAGTCATGCAATGAATAATTGATAGCGATGATCATTGCCGCTAAGACAAACGCCGCTTCGGAGACATAACGATTGGCTAATATTAAAATGCTCGCGCTTATTTGAGTCAAACCGGCTATCGGCAGCAATATTGCCGCGAGTGGCATGCCGTGCTTTTCCATCAGCCCAATGTGTAGATCCCAAGAAACAAATTTCATAATGCCTGGAACAAGAAAATAGAGCGCGAGCAATATTCTGCCGGCAGTCATTGGAAAATTTTTCATAGCAACGCTTCGCTAGTTTAGTGAGAGTTGTTACTAGAGTATCTTTTTCAACTTCACTATTCAACAGTGCCCCAGACTGTGCTCTGGACAAGTAACATAATTCTAATCTTGGCCCGTTTTTTCGAAAGAGCGAAAGAAATGAAATAGGCGATGAATCACCAACAGTTTGATTAATTTTTAAACAAACCTATTCGTCTAATCATTAGCCGTGTATAATACGCGCCCTCAGCGTTTGGTGAATAGAACCAGATGCCACAGAATTTTATTAACTTATTGATTTATATCATTTATACCGGAGCAACAAATGGCGATCGAACGTACTTTTTCAATTGTAAAACCTGACGCAGTAGCAAAAAATGTTATTGGACAAATCTACGCACGTTTTGAAAGTGCTGGACTACAAATTGTAGCAAGCAAAATGATGCAATTAAGCCAAGAAAAAGCAGAAGGATTTTACGCAGAACACAAAGAACGCCCTTTTTTCAATGACTTAGTATCATTTATGACATCGGGTCCGGTGATGGTTCAGGTTTTAGAAGGTGATGACGCAATTAAAGCTAACCGTGAAATCATGGGGGCGACTAACCCTGCAGAGGCCGCTCGTGGAACGCTTCGTGCAGACTTTGCTGCCTCAATTGATGAAAATGCAGCTCATGGTTCAGATGCACCTGAATCTGCAGCACGTGAAATTGCCTATTTCTTCGCTGAAGATGAGATTTGCAAAAGAATTAGATAGTTTTTTAACAAGAACTTATGGAGCGGGGAGTTAGCAGCTAGAAAACAGGTTGAAAACTTGATTTTAGTGCCTCGCTCGCAGCAGTTCGCCCCAGCATTTATACCCGGCATCTTCATTGATAACGGGTGTATAATAAATGCGTATCCGCAAAGGTATTGTAATGAGTAAATTAAATCTACTCGACCTGACACGCGATGAAATGGTTGAATTTTTCAAAGAAATTGACGAAAAACCGTTTCGTGCCCCTCAAGTCTTTAAATGGTTGCACCAATTTGTCGCTGATGATTTTGATCAGATGACTAATATTTCTAAATCCCTCAAAGAAAAACTCAAGCAAATTTGTGAAATTAAAGGCCCAGAAATCATTACTGAGCAACAATCCAATGACGGAACTATTAAGTGGGCCTTGCGCACTGGCGACGGCCAAGCAATTGAAACGGTTTTTATTCCGGATGGCGAACGCGGCACTCTTTGTATTTCCTCTCAAGTAGGTTGTGCATTAGATTGTTCATTTTGCTCAACGGCGCAGCAAGGCTTTAACCGTAACTTAACCACAGCCGAAATAGTTGGCCAAGTTTGGTTAGCAGCAAGGCGAATTGGAGCACTAAGAACAACCGGTAAAAGGCGGATCAGCAATGTTGTTTTTATGGGTATGGGCGAGCCTCTCTTAAATTATGATGCGGTGGTCAATGCCTGTGATATGTTACTTGATGATTTCGGATATGGACTTTCTAAACGACGAGTAACCATTAGTACCTCGGGTGTTGTTCCCGGACTTGATAAATTGATAGAAAAAGCTGATGTTGCTTTAGCCCTGTCACTACATGCGCCGAATAACGAATTACGTGACCAATTAGTTCCAGTTAACAAGAAATATCCGATTGAAGTATTATTGCCCTCTGTAAAGCGATATTTGGAAGATTCCAACGCCAGCAAAAAGGTGACAATCGAATATGTCATGTTAAAAGGCGTTAATGATACTCCTGCTCACGCGCGAGAATTAAGCCGGCTACTTAAAGATGTGCCTTGTAAAATTAACCTGATCCCGTTTAATCCGTTCCCACAAACGCGATATCAAACCTCGACCCACAAAGATATTGATAAATTTGGTGAAATTTTGATCAAAAAAGGCTTTGTTGTTGTCACAAGAAGAACCAGAGGAGATGATATTGACGCCGCCTGTGGGCAATTAGTCGGAAGTGTGACGGATCGAACTCGTCGCGAGGAAAGAAAGTTGAAAAAAGAGGCTAAAATCGCAATCACAACCATCGATTAAGTTGGCATTAAATTGTTATTCGCTGTGCTATGATAAGCCAACCCAAAATTCGAGTCGAACGCCTAGATTCGCCGTATTTTGGGGGAAATCAATGATGGCTTCTCAAGCGAAACAATAAGGGAAATGGACATGATGATTAGAAAAACACTCAAAGTCGGCATTTTGGCGTCTTTAATGGCTTTTTTGGCTGCTTGTCAAACGACCACTAATAGTAAAACCACCGCAATTGGCGCTCAAGGAACACCCGTAGATACTGGTGATTTTGACCAAAATAAAGCCGCTCAAACTCGCCTAAGTGCTGGTTTACAGTATCTTAAGGCTGGAAGTTTACAAAATGCAAAACGGCACCTCGATAAGGCAATGGAATTAGGAGCAGACTCCGGTAACGTGCATTTTGGTATCGCTTATTATTACGAAAAAGTCAAAGAATTCAAAAAAGCCGATAAATCCTATAAAAAAGCACTCAAGCTCGAACCAAAAAACCCTGATTTTTTAAATGGCTACGCTTCGTTTTTATGTAACAAGGGCGAATACAGCCAAGCACAAAAATACTTTACAAAGGCTATCGACCAACCGATTTATCCTAATGTCGAATCGGCGTTTATGAATGCTGGTGTTTGCGCTAAACGAGCCGGTGATAAAAATACCGCTGCTGGTTTTTTTAGAAAAGCACTTAATCGAAACAAAAAATTGCCGGTCGCTTTAATTGAAATGGCAGAAGTCGAATTCGCAAAAAAGCGTTACAAGCGTGCAGATTCTTATATAAAACGTTTCGAGGAAGTGTCTAGCCCTTCTGCCAATTCATTGTGGTTAGCATTGCGAGTCGCTCATTTTCTTAAAGATAAAGATGCGTTGGCAAGTTATGCTATTAAGTTAGAACAACTTTTTCCCGACTCTGATGAAACTGCAAACTTTTTGGACAATCGAAGCCAATGGATGTAAATCAACCTGAAAATAAAGCGGCAGAGACTGCTATCGATATTGGCGCACTATTATGTGAAGCGCGAGATAATTTGGGGTTGACTACCAAAGATGTCGCCAATGAATTAAATTTGGCGCTGGATATTATTTCAAACATTGAAAATAATCAATTTGAACAAGCGATCCCTTCAGCCTTTATTCGTGGATATATCAAATCCTATGCAACCAAAGTCGGACTAAATACAGCGCCACTGTTAAAAGCGTTCGATCAACAGACTGGCATCGATTCACCATCACTGAAACGAGTGCAAACGATTTCAACTTTTAACAAAAGACGCAAAGAAATTAATTCAGGTAATTATTTATTTAAGTCAATATCAATAATTATCGTGGTGCTTTTTATATCATTTGCCGGTTGGGAGTTATGGAAACGATATGCAAAAACCAACGAAGTCAATTCAGCCGATACCGGATTAACTTCAATTGAATCCGGCAACGAAATCTTATTAAGTACCGCAACGGAATTGACCAATAATGATAAAATTAAGACAAACGAATCAGCAGTAAATTCGATCGAGTTATCGACCAGCAATACTTCTGAGCTAAAGCAGGCCGAGCAAACGCAAACGATTCAAAATCAAGCTGAAGAATCATCTGCGCCAACTAGTTCGCTGCAAATGAGTTCTCTGGTGCTGGATTTTTCTGCCGATTGTTGGGTAAAAATTATTGATGCACGAGGGGAAGTCATCGCCTTAGGCGTTAAAAAAAGTGGTAAGCATATGCCACTAGAAGGGGTGGCTCCCTTTAATGTTATTTTAGGCGATCCGTCGGTTGTTACCATGTACTATTTAGATCAAACGTATGATTTATCGAGCTATCGCGCTGGCCGACGAGCGGAAATTGTCCTGAATTAGTTTGAGTGGTTTAATCGCAACTTAAACTTATCACGAGATTAAAGAGTTAAAAAGATAGAGTAGCAAAGTATGAAAGGTGAATCTTGGATCGTCAGACGTAAAAGTCGGCAAATCATGGTTGGTGATGTACCAGTAGGTGGAGATGCGCCAATAGCTGTACAGAGCATGACTAATACTGAAACTTGCGATGTTGCGGCAACAGTTGCGCAAATCAAAAGCATTGCCGATGCGGGAGCTGACATCGTTCGGGTTTCCGTACCGAGTATGGAAGCTGCAGAAGCATTTAAACAAATAAAATTACAATCTCCTGTTCCGTTAGTCGCTGACATTCATTTTGACCATAAGATAGCACTCAAGGTTGCCGATTATGGTGTTGATTGTTTACGAATTAATCCCGGCAATATCGGTAAAGAAAATCGTATCCGAGCGGTTGTCGAAAAAGCTCGAGATAACAATATTCCTATTCGAATTGGCGTCAACGCCGGTTCATTGGAAAAAGATCTGCAAATGAAATACGGCGAACCGACACCCGACGCTTTAGTTGAGTCGGCCTTTCGACATATCGATATCTTAGATAAATACGATTTTCAGAATTATAAAATCAGTCTGAAAGCATCCGATGTTTTTATGACCGTTTCGGCATATCGAAAATTAGCAGCCCAAATCGACCAACCTCTTCATTTGGGTATTACCGAAGCGGGCGGCTTGCGAGCCGGTGCGGTTAAATCATCCATTGGATTAGGCTTGCTTTTATCAGAAGGTATCGGCGATACCATTCGAATTTCTCTTGCCGCCGATCCCGTCGAAGAAATTAAAGTCGGCTTTGATATTCTTAAGTCACTGAGTCTTCGTCAACGCGGTATCAATTTAATTGCTTGTCCGTCTTGCTCTCGTCAACAATTTGACGTGATTAAAACTGTTAATGAATTAGAAATGCGCTTAGAAGACGTTCGTGAAGCGATAGACGTCGCAATTATCGGCTGTGTAGTTAACGGACCGGGTGAAGCGAAAGAGGCAGATTTGGGTTTAACTGGTGGGCTGCGTGCTAGTTTATTATATCAAGATGGCCAAAAAAGCCATAAGATTGATAACCAATCCCTGGTTGATTCATTGGAAAAATCGGTCAGAGAAAAGCTTGCTCAACGTGCTAAGCAAATTGACGAAAAAAGCAAAGGTGAGTCATTGATCCAGTTGAGCCGGTAATACTTTCAACTCGAAACTGAAAAATGACCTCGCCTAACATTACCTATTGATAACGGTAGAAAAATAAAGTGTTAAATTGATTTTGGCCAAGTTAATATAAATTTTGCACCGCCCAAACCAGAAGTTTCTACTGAAACATTTCCAGCATGTAGTAGCATAATTCTTTTTACTATTGCCAATCCTAAACCGAAGCCTGAGTTTTTATGTTGGCCTTCTAACTGCACAAAAGAATCAAATATTTTGTGACGTGATTCTTTTGATATACCGCGGCCATCATCTTCTACCACGACTTGATAAGATTCTGTTAGTTCTCGAAATGAAACCAAAACCTGTTTGTCGGAAAACTTACAAGCATTAACCATTAAATTCTGTATGGCGCGTTCCATTAGGTAGCTATCGCAGCTTACTTGGTCAGCATTATTTTTGTCACCACTTTTTTTCGGCACTATTCGAATAATCTTATCTTTATTATTAGTTGTTAGCCGATTAACAATTGTTTCGATCAATGGCCTTATATTGCCTCTTTCGATATTCGCAGTGGTGGAAACATTCTCAAGTGAGGCGAAGCTAAGTAGCTCATTGATTAATTCGTTCATTTCGGAAATATCATCGGTCACACTTCTAATTTGTAACTTTACCGAATCTATATTGGTGGATTCTTCTGCCATTTGTAGTGCAAAACGAATTCTTGCCAAAGGCGTTCTTAACTCATGCGAAATAGAGTGGGACATTGCCTGTTGGGTTTCTATTAAAACCTTAATTTTGTCCAAAAGTGTATTGTAGGCATTAGCCAAGTGGTTAATGGAAGAACTGTTAGAAAGGCGAACTTTCGATTGCCACTGTTGTTGATCAAATTGATTGACCGCCTCTTCCATTCGCTTAAGATCTTTCGCAAGCGGCCATATCCAATAAAAAACCGAGACAGCGATAAGCGTATAAAATAAAAATATTAAGACACTCCGAGACAATGGGTTTGGCGGCGGGATAATACTTTTTACTTTCAGTAATTTATCATGATGGTTCAGCGGTATAAATCCGAGTAGTTCGTCAGTGTTTTGCAAGAAAATAACAGGCTGTAATGCAAGCTCATTTTTGATTGATATCGCTTGCTCGCTTTGTGTAGAAATTAATGAAAATTGTTCGGTTGTGTTTTGATTGAGCTGTTTAATATGAGCTTCTAATTGTTTTTGCGGTAGCGAATCGAGCTGGGTCGCGACGACTTTTAACAAGCTGTTCGTTGGTTGAACTTGCGTTTGCTGAGGCTCAAAATATTGCCAGGTTAAATCGAGACTAATGCCGACAACCATTACCGAGCTGACAATTAATAAATAAAGTCTAAGAAATAGACGGCTCATATTCATTGCATCTCGTTATTATTTAGCCAAGCGTCGGCAACAAACAAATAACCTTTCCCCCAAATGGTTTTAATTCGACATGGATTTTCCGTGTCGTCACCAAGTTTTTTTCGTAGTTGAGAGATCCGAACATCCATAGTTCTATCGAGGCCGTCATATTCTCTTTTGTACAAGGTTTTGAACAAATAATCTCGATTAAGAATCGTGCCTGCATTTTTGGCGATGGTAAGCAACAATTCGAATTCATGAGTCGATAAAACGATTTTTTTATGGCTAAGCCAAACATCTCTTGAAGAGGGATCAATTTGTAAGCTACCAAACACCAGTTTTTCACAAATTTCATTGGCCGAATATTGGCTACGACGCAAAAGTGCCTTTATACGAGCGAGTAGCACTCGTGGTTCGGCGGGTTTGGTAACATAGTCGTCTGCTCCAAATTCCAAGCCCAATACTTGGTCAAAATCTTCGTTGCGTGCCGTAAGCATTAAAATAGGAACGGCATAGTTTGGTCTTACTTCCTTGCAAATCGATAACCCATCTTTGCCTGGCAACATAATATCTAAAATAATTAAATCCGGCTGATAGGTCTCGATTGTCGCAACGGCTTTGTTACCATTATTCTCAATAGCGACCAGAAAACCAGCATTTTCTAAATACTGTTTAACCAATAGTGCTAGCTTTTGGTCATCTTCCACTAGTAGTATTTTGTCTTTAGTTTTCATAGATTGATTATATACCCGTTATCATTCAAGATGCAGGATTCAGAGCTAAGCTCCCGCAGGGCGAGCCATGAAGCTACCATCTTCTTTGTTGCAATAACTGAAATAGAATGACTAATCCGGCGTCATTGCGCCTCAAATATGGCAGCTTCATGACTCGCTGAAAACTGCATCTTGAATGATAACGGGTATAATCATTTTATCAGCTAAACGGTATTTAATAAAAACTCCAAGGGTTACGTCTTCGGCGTTTTAAGTTTGACACTTTTCGATAGAACTTTAGTATTTGACTGAAAACGATTTCTTGTGTTTGTGCCGCACGAAGTTCGAACAGAACATTCTCCTCAAAATTTATCATTAAATCAACTGTCGCATGATTGCTTTTCTTCCAGCATTGAATAGGGCTATTATTTTTATTTTGATACAAACAATATTCATTTTCTTCTTCAGTTCGCCATGAAATTTTAACGACGAGGTCACAGGATTTTTCGTATTTGAGTAGAAAGCAGCTTTCCGGAGACAAAAAGAGGCCACTGCTATTTGTTTCTACCTCTTTTGCCGATAATAAGCTAAAAAAAGTGAAATAAAAAAGCAGTAAAATAATCCCCGCTATCTTCGTTAACCCCATATTATTTTTGGTAGAATCCATTTGTCTTTTTTGTTTGTGATTTCAATTTAAAGAAACCTTCTGCCATTTATGTCTTCGATTTCATTGATAACCGGTATATAACCCCTTCTAAAATCCAAACCTTTTTCCGACATAAAAGGTCACAACGTAATCGTCCTCTAATATTGGGCTTCTTGCTATTTGTTTGCCCAGTTTTTGATATTCCAAACTTAGTCGCCAGCTATTATTGTCGCTTGTAGGATTATTCAAAGTGATGCGAACAAAAGGACTAACACTTGCGCCAGCGTCATAAGCGCCTCGATCGTCAATAATTTCATCGGGCTCAACGCCATAATAATAGTTACTCAGTTTTTTATCTTTCCAGGTCAATCCCAAAGTGCTAGAAACGATGGAATTAAACGAGTGGGCCCAGGCGAATCGAATCTCCTTACCTGAATGTGTATTGGTCAGGTCGGTCAAAGCGGTTAATTGAAGCAAGTTATCATCAAATTTCATGTTGTATTCGAATCCGCCTAAATAGGAAAACTTCCTGTTATTTAACTCATCTGAATTAATTTGAGTGGTTATATCTTGTTCAGTGCCGTCGAAAGTAGGCGATGAAACTCCACCAAATGAGGATAGATTGACCAATAAATTACCAGGATCCCACCGGTTAAAAAATACGCTATCGTAGCTAGGAGTGGCAATAAGAGTGACGGAAGCATCATTTGTATCCATTAATCGATAGCCAAAATCTAAATTTTCGATGAAAAAATTCCCTTGGTAATAACTGATTTCCGGAAGAATTAATAATGGAATGTTACTACTTTTGCTCAGTGGATTAGTTCTCAATCCCAATCCGAAGGAAACAGCAAAATTCCACTGGCCTTCTTCCACGCACTGAGTATCTTCCTGAAAACATTCTTGACTCTCGCCATCGTCTTGCGCATTTGTCGGTAAAGCAAAAAGAATCAAAAATATCAGGCAGCCGAAAGTGTCCACACGAAGTTGGTTGCGTATTGGCAATATGGAAAGAGAGCTGAAAAACATAGCCATATTATGACCTAATTGGTGAGCAATTATCTGCCTTTTATTCGTTATTAAATGTGAAAAAGTGTAAAGCCAGTGATTAGAAATAACCGTCAGTCGTCGTATTTGCCAAAAACCACTTAAAGGTTTAGCTCGGGTATAAGGGTTCGATATTGCCTAAGATTACAATATTTAACATTGATAAGCATTTTTTGAACAGAATAATTGCCCAAGACCCCCTAGAATACATATCGAGCTTCAATAAATGCTTTTCTATTAACCCACTTTTTCCGTGAGGTAAATCAAAATGATTAAGTTTTCCAGTTTAGCCGCTAGCGTTGTGCTATTTCTCTTGACCGGTTGCAATCAATCGGACGAGTCTGTCAATACAGATTACAGCATGCTTAAGCGATCGACGGTGAAAGATTCACCACTATCGAATGTTAGCAATCACGATTTTAGTCACTATGTCAAAAATGGTATTCGACTTCGCCTGATTGATCAGAGGTTTACAATTGCGTTAGCGGAAGCGGCAAGTACTAGTGGCCAATCGAATAGTAGTAATTTTTCTACCACAAATGTTCATGAAATAGGAGTTGATGAGGCCGACCGTATAAAGTATGACGGCGAATATCTATATCAAGTGAACCAGCCAACGTTTCAATCGGATGCTAATAACATCAATAATGATATTCGTATACTAAAAACTGATACGGTAAACGCAACCGTCGAACAAGTCGGAAAAATAGTAAACGAGTCGAGTGATGTTTTAGTGTCAGATATATTCTTACGTACAGAAACTCAACAGCTTATTTCGCAAAAAAATACTCAATATTACTCGTGGGATACTGCCTTAGTTGAAAGTGACTGGAGTTGGAATAATGGCAAAGTCGAAATTCAGATTTACGATATTCAAACACCCGAAGCACCGCTTGAACAATGGAAAATTGAAATAGAAGGTAACTTAGAAGGGAGTCGAAGAGTTGGCAATATGTTGTATTTGGTGACTCGATACGTTCCAAATAATGGCAGTATTAATTACTCTGCGACTAGCGATGAAGAGAAAATCGCGAATGAAAAAATCATATTGAATACGCCAATTTCTGATCTTCTTCCCCATTATCAAACGAACGATGGGGCCATCCGTTCCTTGGTGCAAGCGCAAGATTGCCTGATTGCAGAAGCGCAAGATGAAAACGAAGGTTTCGCCGATATTATCACATTTTCTGCAATTGACTTAGATGCACAACAAGTGCTGTCTGCAACCTGCCTAAATGCGAACGTACAGGGTATTTACAGTTCAGCCAGCGGTTTTTATATTGGTGGTTCGGAGATTTCGTCGTGGTTTGATTTTTCGAGTTTTACCGCCATTCATAAATTCGATATTTCAGCAGGATCTATCGAATATAAAGCATCAACCTCGTTACCGGGCACATTGGGATGGTCCGATTCATCTTTTCGAATGAGCGAAAACCAAGGTGATCTTCGCATCGTTACTTCTTATCGCAATAGCAATTTTAGTTTTGAACATAGGCTATCGATTTTGCGTGACGACGGAAGTAATCAGCTACAGTTAGTTTCCACTTTACCGAATGAAACCAATCCTGCTGCCATAGGTAAACCAGGCGAAGATATATTTGCCGTTCGTTTTACTGAGAATAGGGCTTATATCGTTACTTTCCAGCAAGTGGATCCTTTGTATGTAATTGACTTATCGCAAGCCGAAAGTCCAATGATTGCAGGAGAGCTTGAAATTCCAGGTTTTTCCCGTTATTTACATCCACTTTCGGATGATTGGTTGCTTGGTATCGGCAACGAGGTTATTAACGGTCGCACCGAAGGCGTTAAAGTCGAGTTATTTGACCTTCGTGATATGTCGAATCCGTTAGTTAAAAACAAACTGGTTTTCGGTGAAAATAATTCTTACACTGAAGCTTCTTTCGACTTACGAAGCATAAGCTTATTGGAAATCGATCAGCAACAAATACGTTTGGCCTTTCCGATTGAAGTTGCCGAAAAACAAACCAGCTCATCTTTCGGACAATGGAAAGAAGGGGGCTTATTTCTTTTTGGCATAAATTCAGATAATAACAATGAAACGACTTTATCTTTTGCCGGAAAAATGTCGGTCGAAACTGTCAACCAAAACCAATCTTATCCGTTAAACAGTGGTATGGGACGCAGTAAACTACATGATAATGCCATTTTCTATTTACGTGGTAACCAATTTTACTCAACTCTATGGGGAAATTGGGAGTCGCTAAATGGTCCGTTTTAATTGCTTGTTGAAATAGAGGTATCCACCGTTTTCAACAATTGTATCCCCTTGGCCTTATGCCTAAATTTTAGGCGGGGTCTTTTTTATTATGAAAGGCAACCTTTATGAAAAAATTAATTAATGGGTCAGTTTTATGCATTCTGTTGTTAGCCGGTTGCGCCGGCTATAGCGATAAAACAAGCTTAAACGAAAATCCATCACAATCATTGGCGAAGTTGATCGACTACCGATTGGACAGTCGATTTATTCATATTATCGTACTTTCTAAAGGTTGCACTTTTACTACTAGTTTCGAATTATCAAGGCCAAACATTAACAAAAATGAACTTCAAATTATTCGAAAAATACCGGACCACTGCCAGAGTAAACCGATCAAAATGTCGTTAACTTATTCATTTCGCCACTTAGGTATTGACCCCAAGCAACCCGTCGTTGTAATCAATCAAACGATAACCGAAAAGCTTGCCAAGCTAGATTAACCCTTCGTTTAGAGCTTAGGTGAATTTATCCTCTGGTTCCTAGTGATTGATCAACCTATTAAATCTACTAGCTATCAATTACAAGCTTAGGCGGCGTAATATGTCAATAAGAGATGTCAATTCGAGGACCTAGCTAGTGTATTTAATCAGTCCTTTGGTATTGTCATTCACGAGATAAATTCAAGAAACAATTTAAAGGAGAAAATCATGATCACAATTCGACGAAGTCAAGATAGAGGAAAGTCGAACCTAGGTTGGCTACAAAGCCAACATACATTTTCTTTTGCCAGTTATCACGATCCTGCCCATATGGGGGTTTCGGTGTTGCGCGTAATCAACGATGACAAAGTGGTTGAGGGCCAAGGATTCGCTACCCATTCGCACGCCGATATGGAAATTATCAGCTACGTTAAAAAAGGCACAATTGAGCACAAAGATAGCATGGGTAATGTTGAAACGCTTCCTGCGGGCGAGTTCCAATTAATGAGCGCCGGGCGTGGTGTTACTCACAGTGAGTACAATCCTTCTCAAACAGAACCATTGGAGTTTTTGCAGATATGGATTCAAACAAACGAGAAAGGCATTGATCCAGGTTATCAACAAAAGCAATTCGATTATGTAAATGGATTACAGCTTATTGTTTCTGAAGATGGTCGAGAAGGTTCACTTAAAATCCATCAACAGGCCAATCTTTATCAACTACTTTTATCGAAGGATGGTAGCCAATCGCTTAATAACGTTAAAGGGCGAACCTTGTACCTTCATTTGATCGAAGGTCGATTAAATGTCGCAGGTGAAACATTAAAATCGGGAGATGGTGCAACCATTACGAACATTGAAAATATCGATTTTAAGGCACTAGAACAATGTGAAGCATTGATTTTTGACCTCCCATAATGCGCTAAAAATTATGAGTTTAGCTATACAGTCGCAATGTTTTTGTTTGATGTTTTGGTTAGATTTTTGGTTCGATAGTTTACTCAGCTAACAGTATCGTTTAACATCAATGGTTTAAACGGTACTGTTCGTTTCTCAGAATATTATCTCATCGTCGCAGAAAAAGGTACTAGCATTGAGTAAACAATCGTTAGAGCAGTTGGCGTTAACTACCATCCAGAAAATAGAAAAATCGTTTAGTCAAAACGAAATCCGAGTGGTTCTGGAGCAATTGTCTACATATTTTCAATTCGACTATTTTACATTTTCAAGAATTTTTCCAACAGCGATCACACGCCTTGATTTGATTGCTATTGGTAACTATCCGCAACAGTGGATTGATATCTATACAGAAAAAAATTATATCTTCCTTGATCCTGCAAGCCAACATTGTTTATCTAGCCGCTTACCTTTTTTCTGGAAGAATATATTCTTAGATAAAAATAAGAAAGTGAGAGCCTTTGCCAATGATTGTGCCAAATTTGGTTTAAAGGAGGGGTTTAGTATCAGCGTTACAGGAAATTGTGGAGACGTTAGTCTCTTGAGTTTTGGAGGGCGTCGTACATTTAATGAAAAAGAAGCTGAGTCTAAGAAAATAATTTACTTAACACACATTATCCTACCAACTTTGCATGAAAAATTAACCCAAATTTGTCCCGTTGGCACATTGTATCCTACCAAAACCCAGCAAGGTAAAAATTTGCCTTTACAAGAGTTAACGGCCAGAGAAATCGAATGCCTGTTATGGAGTGCTGAAGGTAAAACGGCACTAGAAATTTCTATGATAATTCAAATTACAGAGTCTACTGTAAATTTTCACTTAAAAAATGCCGTTGTTAAACTAGACTGCAACAATAAAACACACGCGGTCGCAAAAGCGATATTATTAGGATTGATCAAAAATCAAATTTAGCTTTAATTACCCGAGCGAATAAAAGACAGCGTGCGGCCGAGCTAGGTCGATAATTCCAGCGGGAGGGTGTCCCGCTCTGGTAAGGCTGGTCAGCCACCAGATAGTAAGCATCGGGCAGGCGGGAGTAATCCCAAATGTTAAGCGCGATGG
>Ga0316209_1001162_pt1 | contig 30725 bp, 26 predicted proteins | sample 6monopyrite_MG_FD_204945 | JGI IMG/M metagenome (GOLD analysis project Ga0316209, IMG submission 204945) | Microbial mat bacterial communities from mineral coupon in-situ incubated in ocean water Damariscotta River, Maine, United States -... | ecosystem: Environmental > Aquatic > Marine >...
CCAGCGCCAGTTCTGTATAGCTGCCCTCTTCCATCGGTAACCTGGATTCCGTACAGCCATACCAACCAGACAATCAAGAAGAGAGGTCAAGATGGGATGCCGTGTTACGCTATAAAGCCATAGTTAACGCCATAAAACCGGATCTCGCGAAGCCAACCTGAAAGAGCCGATTTTTGAGGGCGCGTATTATACGGGGTTAGGCTGATAATTGACCAGAAAAATCATCAGTTTCCTGAAAATAAACCTAAAATCTGGTGCTAAGTTGCGCAATTTAAACGAGTTTATTCTATACTCAGCGTATAATAATACGGCATACTAGTTCTGCCGATTGCAACTCTCACTTATGTCGGGCCTCAGCATACACAGTAATTAAAGGGAAATTAGCGTTTGAAGCGAGTTATACTCATTTTTGTCGGCTTAATTTGCGTAAGTACAGCGACTATCGCCACAGAAGTTGCCGACAGAGATACAACTCGCACCCTGATCGTTGCAAGACTGCTTAATCAGATATCCTGGCCCGCGCAAAAACAGTCCAACCAATTCACCCTTTGTACCTATAAAGACGTCAGAGCCTTCCGCAGTTTTAGCCGAACGCTCAGGGGAGAGCGGGTGGCAAACAACCCGGTTGTTATAAACAACATTGGCGACCACGCGAAGGCGAAAAATTGTGATGCTGTATTCTTAAATGCTCCTGCGGGAAGCGCTATTGAGCGGTTTGTGGATAATACCCTCAATCATGGGGCGGTGATGGTCGCACAGGGAAAAGGTTATGCTGATAAGGGCGTTCACCTTAATTTATACCTGAACAAAGACGGTAACTTTGAGTTCGAACTTAACCCCGACAGTTTTATTCTCAGCCTGCACACGCCAACGCCAGCACTGCTGGAATTAGGACGGTTAGTTGACAATCGGGCGGATGATGAAGCGTCTTTGATGCGTTATTTGATCAATTTTACCGAATGGCCAGAGGCCGAAATCAGACTGAAAGAAAATGAACGCTTTCAGTTGTGCGCTTTTGAAAATAATGTTTTCGCAGCGTTTGCCAGCCATTTTTTATCAGCCAAACGGCTAAAAGGAAAAGCGCTCAGCCTTCGCCTACTAAATAGCGAACAAGTCCCGGAAAACTGTCAGGCATTGCTCCTCGATAACAATGACCGTAACCGTTTAATTACGTTAATGCCGCAACGGGATAAAATGGACACGCTGCTGGTTGGCAGGACACCAGGGCTGGCAGAAAAAGGCGTTCACTACAATTTAAACAGTAATTTCAGTTCCGGCCAGAGGCGTTTTGATATTAACTTGTTTGCGTTTGAATTGAGTGGCCATTTACCGGACTTCGGCTTACTCAATTCGGCGTATGTGGTAAAAATAGACTACCCGATACTGTCCCAGCGACTGACGGAAATTTCGCAAAACATTATCTGGCCAGATGACCATCCCTTAAACGATACGCCTTCGGGCAGAAAAGAAAAACGGCCGATTAGTTTGTGTGTGGTCGGCAAAACTGAGGATATTGAACAGCTGTCTTTTTTTACCGGGTCGTCTTTAGCAACGCGAGAAGCGCAGTTTTCTCTATCGCAAAATGATAGTGATGATGGTTACTGTGACCTGATATTTTTTGATAATGCCAGCACGCCGGATATCCAGCAAATCATTAGCAATCAACAATATGAGCATGCGGTGTATATTTCGTCACAAAAGCGCCCGGACGAATTGCCGACGGATTTCAATTTACTAATTGATTCCAGGAAAATCCTGTTGCAATTGAATCATGAAATCATAAAAAAACACGGTCTTAACTTGAAAAAACGATTACTAGACTCGGCCAGCGTTCTGGGAGACGATGCTCATGATTAGTTGGGGTAAATCGATTCGATCCAAGCTAATTATCGTTATTTTGAGCATTTCGGCTGCCGCGCTGGCCGCCGGGATGATCGGGATAAGCATCAATTACTATCAGAGTAGTCGTTCGACGTTAATCGCCGAAGCCGAATCCCAGGCCAGGTTGCTGGCGCATAATGTGAAAGTACCTGCAAGCATCGGTGATAGAGAAACCCTCAAACGCGTGCTTGAATCGGTGGTTTTTAGTGGCGAATTTGGGGCCGCGGTTTTTGACAGTACGGGTAAGATTCTGGCCGTCAGGGATGAAGACAATACGGATTTCTATATCAGTGAAGCAGAGTTCAAAAACGAAAAAGATGCTGTCTGGGGCGGCGACCGAGTTTATATCTGGGCGTTGATCGAGCAGCAGGACGGCGAATATTCTGGCACCGTCTACCTTAAATTGTCGACGGCGGTTTTTCGAGAGAATCTGGGTAATTTTGTTTTGATCAGCGTCGTAATTGTCAGCGGCCTGATCTTTCTGGTTTATTTGCTGTCGGTAAGGATGCAGCGCACAATCTCTGATCCGCTGGTCCAGCTGGAGCAGATCAGTCGCAAGGTCAGCGATAGTGGAAATTATGCGATCCGCGTACCGCATTATGGAGAAGATGAAATTGGCTCGCTGGCGCATTCGTTCAATCAGATGCTGGAAACGATTGAAGTCAACCAGAAAGAGCGTAATACGGCCAACGAGGCACTACGACTGAATAAGAAGCGGCTTGAGCGGGCGGTCAAGGACCTGCAATATCTGGCGAACTATGATTCTCTGACACAGCTGCCCAATAGAGCCTTGTGTATGGACCGGATCAAGTACGCACTTAAAAGAGCGTCGCGTACCAGCACTCAGGTTTCAATTCTGTTTCTGGACCTCGATCATTTTAAAGACGTTAATGATTCGCTTGGTCACGCGGTCGGCGACCAGTTGCTCAAAGCCACCAGCCAGCGCTTGCTGGAAAAAATTCGTAGCGAAGATACGTTAGCCAGGCTGGGTGGAGACGAGTTTGTGATCATTTTAAATGAGCTTAACAGCACCCAGGATGTGATCACTATTGTCGAAAAAATTGTCACCAGTTTCGAAACGCCGTTTCAGCTTTCCAACTATGAAGTCAACACCACAGTGAGTGTGGGCGTTTGCATGTTTCCTAACGACGGGGCCGACGTCGATTCCTTGATGAAAGCCGCCGACGCCGCTATGTATAAGGCCAAGGAAGTCGGACGTAATACTTACGAGTTTTACGAAGCCGCGCTGAACAAATTGGCGATCAGGCGTCATCAACTGGCCAACGAACTGCGTCAGGCAATACCGAACGGTGAGCTTAGTCTGGTGTTTCAGCCGCAGTTACGGCTTGAAGATAATAAGATTATTGGCGCTGAAGTCTTGCTGCGATGGCAGCATCCAGTATTGGGCAACATTTCTCCGGCCGAATTTGTGCCCATCGCAGAAAATACCGGGCTGATTAAGGAAATCGGCAACTGGGTATTAGACAATGCGTGTGAAAAAATTGCCAAGTGTCGTTCTCTAGGCTGCGAAATAAGGCTGGCGGTCAATTTGTCCGCACTGCAGTTTCGCCAAACAGACCTGCCGGAGCAAATAGCCAATACCCTGAAAAAATACAAGTTATCGCCCAGCCTGCTTGAAGTAGAGATTACCGAAAGTATGCTGATGCGCGATGTAAGCCAGGCAATCTCTATATTAGAGCGGTTAAAAGATATGCAGATCAGGATTGCCATCGATGACTTTGGAACCGGTTATTCATCCCTTTCTTATCTGAGGCGCTTTCCGCTGGATGCGCTCAAAATTGACCGTTCGTTTATCGACGAGCTGGTGGTTGACGCGGATGATACCGCTATTACGCTGGCTATTATTTCAATGGCCAAGAGTTTACGCCTGGAAGTGATCGCCGAAGGGGTCGAAACTGCGCAACAAAAAGAATTTCTGGCGCAAAATAGCTGCGACGATATTCAGGGCTACCACTTTTCCAGGCCGTTGACCTTTGCCGACTTTACTTCGTTTATCCAACAAAAAAGGCCAACACAATCCAGGCAGGACAAGTCCACCAATCAGGCTTGAACCGGGCTCCGGTACTGGATTGTAATCATAATGGATTTTGCGAATATTAACTGAAATTGGCCGTATTGGCCTTGGCGGATATGCTGATGGGTAGAATTCGCCGATAAATCACGCCGTATTCAGTACAAATTCTTGTATATCCAAATTTAGTCAGGTAAGATTTGCGCCCTTTTATAGCGAGCCATTTTTGAATATGGGCGAATCAAGACGAAAACTGATTGCTGGTAACTGGAAAATGAATTGCTCGCGCGCGCAAGCGATTCAGTTAGCCAGTGCAGTAGTCGCCTCGTTTCGGCCGTCGAGTCGGGCGCAACTGTTGGTCAGCGTACCGAGTATTCATCTGGCAGATGTAAGTTTATTACTTGCCAATAGCGACGTTTTGTTAGGCGCGCAGGATGCCCATTGGCTAGATTGTGGCGCCTGCACCGGCGAGATCAGTGTTTCCATGTTGCCGGATTACCGGGTGGATTATCTTCTGGTTGGTCACTCCGAACGCAGAGAATTGTTCGGAGACAGTGATCAGCGCGTAGCCAGTAAATTTGCCGCGGCTATAAAACAGAAAATTACCCCGATCCTTTGTATCGGCGAGACGTTGGAGCAACGGCAGGCGGGCGAAACCATCGATGTATTGAAACGTCAATGTCAGGCGGTGGTCGACGCCGTTGGTATCGGCGCATTTGCATCAGCTTGCGTGGCTTACGAGCCTGTCTGGGCGATTGGTACCGGACAAACAGCAAGTCCCGAGCAGGCACAGGAAGTTCACGCTGAGCTAAGGGCCTACTTCGGAAAGTTAGACACGAATATCGCAAAAAACCTGCAAATATTGTACGGTGGCAGTATGAACGCGACAAATGCGAGCGCGTTACTCGAACAACCGGATATCGACGGCGGCCTGATTGGCGGTGCGTCGTTAAAGGTTGAAGATTTTATGAAAATTTATTCTCTGGCAGGATAGAAAATGCAAGAAACAATATTAATCGTCTACTTGGTCGTCGCCATCGCTTTGGTTGGTATAATCCTGTTACAGCAAGGTAAAGGCGCTGAAATGGGAGCTTCTTTTGGCGCTGGTGGCGCAAATACCGTGTTTGGCGCGGCGGGCTCGGGCAATGTTTTAACCAAAACAACGACCATACTGGCTATTTTATTTTTCGCTATCGCGCTGAGTATCAGTTATCTCAATTCGGAGCCCGAAGCGGTTTCAGATGAGGTATTCGACCAGGCAACGACAGAGCAGGCGGTTGAAACGCCCGCTATCGAAGAGCAATTGCCACTCAGCGAAGGTGGTGTCGAGGCCGAAGTAGCTCCGGAATTGCAAGCGCCCGTTATCGAGACGGAGAAGAGCAAAACTGCAGTAAGCGAGAAAAAGGACGCGTTGGTTAAGAAAGATGAAGCCGCCAAAAAAGATGGCTCGGACGACTAGCCAAAGCGAGCCAGCTCAGACGAATATCAGTATGAATTGCAGTATGAAAGACGACAGTCTTACACAGAGTTTTGCCGAAGTGGTGGAATTGGTAGACACGCTATCTTGAGGGGGTAGTGGCCTATGGTCGTGCCGGTTCAAGTCCGGCCTTCGGCACCAGATAAAAACCGCCTTTATGGCGGTTTTTTTATCCTTCTAATTTAGCTCCCCAGATAGACAAGGGAATAGACAAGAGGACACACGATCGCTTAAAATACCCCGATTTTGCCGCATTGGCGGTAAAACCAGTCAATTTAAAGCAAAAGCGGAAGAGAGCATTATACCTTTTCCGCTTTTTCGTATCTGATTTTGCCGGAGAGTGTCTTGCCTAAATCCATCTTGCCTAAATCCAGTGTCCTGCCCAATTCTAATGCTTCGCTTAAAACGGAACGGTCCACATCGTCAAAATCCAGGCCAGCGATTCTCGTGTTGGAAGACGGTAGTGTTTTTCGCGGTAAATCCATCGGCGCTCAGGGCGTATCCGTTGGCGAGGTGGTGTTCAATACGGCCATGACAGGCTATCAGGAAATCCTCACAGATCCCTCTTACGCCCGGCAAATGGTGACCTTGACTTATCCTCACATCGGTAACACCGGCGTTAATTCAGAAGATGAGGAATCCGAGCGAGTCTGGGCTGCGGGCCTTATTATTCGTGATTTGCCGCTCCAGGTCAGTAACTGGCGTAGCCAACAGTCGCTGTCCGAATACTTACAGCAAAAAGATATCGTCGCCATAGCCGATATCGATACGCGCAAGCTGACCCGAATTTTACGCGATAAGGGCGCGCTGGCGGGTTGCCTTATCGCCGGAGATGAACTCGACGAGCAGCAGGCAAGCGAGCAGGCCAAAAACTTTGCCGGACTTAAAGGCATGGATCTGGCTAAAGAAGTCTCGACCAAGGAATCTTACCACTGGTTTGAAGGCAGCTGGCAACTGGGCCAGGGCTTTGAGGCCAAAAATGAGCAGGATCAACAATTTAAAGTGGTTGCTTATGACTTTGGGGTGAAGAAAAATATTCTGCGCATGCTCGCCGACCGTGGTTGTCATTTGACCGTGGTTCCAGCGCAAACATCGGCCGATGAAGTTCTGGCAATGCAGCCCGACGGAATTTTCCTGTCAAATGGTCCGGGTGACCCGGAACCGTGCGATTATGCTATTGAAGCGATCCGTGCATTTTTGCAAACAGATATACCGGTGTTTGGCATTTGCCTGGGGCATCAGCTGCTGGCGCTGGCTTGCGGTGCAAAAGCCATAAAAATGAAATTCGGTCATCACGGAGCCAACCATCCGGTTGAAGATCTGCAGGGCAAACGCGTTATGATTACCAGTCAGAATCACGGATTTGCGGTCGACGAGAATTCTCTCAAAAGTGATCTCAAGGTCACTCATAAATCGTTATTTGACGGCAGTCTGCAAGGTATAGCGCACAGTGAAAAACCGGCTTTTGGATTTCAGGGACACCCCGAAGCGAGCCCGGGACCACACGATGCAGCACCTTTGTTCGAACGCTTTATTGAATTGATGAACGAGCGGAAACAGAATTAAAAGTATCGAAAAATTCGTCAATCGGCGAATTTATTGAGAGTCTGATTTAGCCAAATTTTATACGCTAACTTATACGGTAACAGTGAATGCCAAAACGTAATGACATACAAAGCATACTCATTTTAGGCGCTGGCCCAATCATCATCGGTCAGGCTTGTGAATTCGACTACTCGGGTGCACAGGCATGTAAAGCGTTACGCGAAGAAGGATACCGCGTCATTCTGGTCAACTCCAATCCGGCGACCATTATGACCGACCCGGAAATGGCCGACGTAACTTATATAGAGCCGTTGCACTGGGAAGTGGTGGCCAAAATAATTGAAAAAGAAAAGCCCGACGCGTTATTACCGACCATGGGTGGGCAAACAGCGCTCAATTGCGCGCTCGACCTTGCTTCGCGTGGCGTGCTGGAAATTCATAATGTGGAAATGATCGGCGCGACCCGAGAAGCTATCGACAAAGCCGAAGACCGTGAGCAGTTCGCCAAAGCCATGCGCAAAATTGGCCTGGATATGCCGCGCGCCGGGATTGCACACTCGATGAGTGACGCTAATAAAGTCCTGGATGAAGTGGGGTTCCCCTGTATCATTCGTCCGTCGTTCACTATGGGCGGCACTGGTGGCGGAATTGCCTACAACCGGGAAGAGTTTGAAGAAATTTGTGCGCGCGGCCTCGACCTCTCGCCGACAACCGAGTTGCTCATCGACGAGTCCTTGATCGGCTGGAAAGAGTACGAAATGGAGGTGGTTCGTGACAAAAATGATAATTGCATTATTGTCTGCTCGATTGAAAATTTTGACGCCATGGGGGTACACACCGGCGATTCGATCACGGTCGCGCCAGCGCAGACCCTGACCGACAAAGAATACCAGATTATGCGAAACGCTTCGCTGGCGGTACTGCGCGAAGTTGGCGTCGAAACGGGTGGCTCAAACGTTCAGTTTTCTGTCGACCCCGAAACGGGTCGCATGATAGTGATTGAAATGAACCCGCGGGTTTCACGATCGTCTGCGCTCGCGTCAAAAGCGACCGGCTTTCCAATCGCAAAAATCGCGGCAAAACTGGCAGTGGGTTACACCCTGGATGAGCTACAAAATGACATTACCGGTGGACGCACGCCGGCTTCTTTCGAGCCGGCAATTGACTATGTGGTCACCAAGATCCCACGCTTTAATTTCGAGAAATTTCCCAACGCCGATGCGACCCTCACCACCCAGATGAAATCCGTCGGCGAAGTGATGGCGATTGGCCGGACTTTGCAGGAGTCCATGCAAAAAGCGCTGCGCGGGCTGGAAACCGGTGTGGACGGGTTTGACCCCATTCTGGATACCGAGCGTGACGACTGGAAAGAAGTACTAAGGCATCATTTGCAGGTGCCGGGCGCCGATCGTATTTATTACGTCGCCGATGCTTTCCGTCAGGACTACAGCGTCGAAGACGTATTCCGACTCACTGCCATTGACCGCTGGTTCCTGGTGCAAATTGAAGAGCTGATTCAACTGGAAAAAGAGTTCGCGACTCTCGGACTCGGCCAGGTCGACCGTGAGCGGTTACGCCTGATGAAGCGAAAAGGCTTTTCTGACCGGCGTCTGGCGGCTTTGCTCGATATATCTGAAAAAGAAATGCGTCGGGTACGTCATGGCTTCGACCTGTTTCCGGTGTACAAACGGGTGGATACCTGCGCGGCTGAATTTGCCACAGATACCGCTTATATGTATTCCACCTACGAAGACGAGTGTGAATCCGAGCCCAGCGATAAGGATAAGATCATGATCCTGGGCGGCGGTCCCAATCGAATAGGTCAGGGGATCGAGTTTGACTACTGCTGCGTGCACGCTGCATTTGCCGCGCGAGACGACGGCTTTGAAACGATTATGGTTAACTGTAACCCGGAAACCGTTTCTACCGATTATGATACTTCTGATCGCCTTTATTTTGAGCCGGTGACTCTGGAAGACGTGCTGGAAATCGTGGCCAAAGAAAAGCCCAAAGGCGTGATCGTTCAGTACGGCGGTCAGACGCCGCTAAAACTGGCACGTGATCTGGAAGCCGCCGGCGTTCCTATTATCGGTACTTCGCCAGACGCAATTGACCGCTCGGAAGACAGAGAAAGATTCCAACGCGCGATCGAACGGCTGGGTCTTCAACAGCCGCCAAACCGAACCGCCAAAAATCTGGAAGACGGCGTGCGTCTGGCCGACGAAATTGGCTATCCGCTGGTGGTTCGTCCTTCTTATGTGCTGGGCGGACGGGCGATGGAAATTGTTTTTAACGCCGATGAGCTGCGACGCTACATGACCGAAGCGGTTTCAGTATCTAATGAATCGCCGGTACTGCTCGACCGATTCCTTGACGATGCAATCGAAGTCGACGTGGACGCCATTTATGACGGCGAGACCGTTCTAATTGGCGGCATTATGGAGCATATCGAGCAGGCAGGCGTTCACTCCGGTGATTCGGCCTGCTGTATTCCACCGCACACCTTGAGTAAGGAAATTCAGCTGCGGCTGGTAGAGCAAATAGAAGCCATGGCCAAAGAACTCGGCGTGCGAGGCTTAATGAATGTTCAGTTTGCGATACAGGGCGAAAAGATCTTTGTTCTTGAGGTGAACCCGCGAGCTTCTCGCACCGTGCCTTTTGTCTCAAAAGCAACCGCGAGACCGCTGGCTAAAATCGCCGCTAGTGTCATGGCGGGTAAATCGCTTATTCAGCAAGGGTACACCGAAGCGGTCAGTTCCAATTTTTACACGGTAAAAGAGCCCGTGTTTCCGTTTAACAAATTTCCCGGCTCCGACCCGATTTTGGGACCAGAGATGAAATCTACCGGCGAAGCTATGGGCGTCGGCGAAACGTTTGGCGAGGCCTATTACAAGGCGCAGCTGGGCGGTGGCTCTCAAGCTCCTCGCGGCGGTAAAGCTATACTCAGTGTAAAAGAAAGCGATAAGGCCAGGTTGTCGGAAACTGCGCGCGCTTTAATCGATTGTGGATTTGAGATCCTGGCCACTGGCGGCACCGCCAAGACCTTGATACAGGACGGCGTGTTTTGCCAACGGATAAATAAGGTTTATGAAGGTCGGCCACACCTGGTCGATATGATCAAAAACGATGAAATTGACTATATAGTTAACACCACTGAAGGAAAGCAGGCAGTGGCAGACTCATTCCAGATACGACGCTCGGCGCTGCAATATAAAGTGGCTTATACGACGACCCTGGCGGGCGGTTTGGCAACGGCCAAGGCAATTCGTCATCAGACCCGGCAAAAAGTTATCTCGCTGCAGGAACTGCATCAACGGGTAAAGTAATTTAACGCGAGCCAGCGGCGCGCGACGATTAAATAAGGCAAAAACAATGCAATACACTCCAATGACCAAAAATGGCGCCGACGCGTTAAAAAGTGAATTAACCGAGCTAAAACAGGTTCAGCGTCCCAAAGTGGTCGCAGCTATCGCCGAAGCGCGTGAGCATGGCGACCTAAAAGAAAATGCCGAGTACCACGCGGCCAGAGAGCAACAGGGCTTTATCGAAGGACGAATTCAGGAAATAGAGTCCAAGTTAGGGACGGCACAAATCATTGACGTGACTACTTTGACCAACAGCGGCAAGGTCATTTTTGGGGTCACTGTGGATTTGGTTAATCTGGAAAATGACGATCAGGCAAGCTATCAGATCGTCGGTGATGACGAAGCCGACATTAAAGTCAATAAAATATCAATCAACTCGCCCATTGCCAGAGCCCTGATTGGCAAAGAAGAGGGCGACGTTACCGTGGTTAGAACACCTAAAGGCGAAGTTGAATACGAGGTAGTCGAGGTCAAATATATATAGAGGACCCGGTGAAGGAAAATCTTCAAAAACCCGGCAGTTAGCCGGGTTTTTAGTTTTTAGCCCGGAATTCTCTACTCAAAAAGGACGAGACCCTTGCTTTAGATCAGCCACAATCATGGCATAGATCCTTAAAATGCCTGCTCGATAAACTGATCGTAAATCCTTCTGGCTGACCCCGAAAGCGATCGAGTGAATTAGACAGGAATTAATCCATGCAAGTGTCTCAAGAACTAATGCGCGAGCATCAACTGATTTTAAAAACTATTGATGCGGTGCTAAAACTGACTGAAATTCCCGCCAAACTGGAAGCTGTCGAATATTTTCGCATTGGAAAACAGTTTGTACGTTTTGTCGAAGTTTTTGCGGACGACTATCACCACGCAAAAGAGGAAGAAATATTATTCAAAGCGCTGCAGGAGCCCGGCGTTTTGAGTCACTGTGACCCTATAGCGCAGATGATGATGGAACATGACATGGCCAGAGAATCCCTGCAATTAATTAAAAAGGCTGTCAGCGCGCATAACCTGGAGTTATTCGCCAAAGGGGTCGCTCAATATGCACATATACTGCAACAGCACATTTTTAAAGAAGATCACGTCTTGTATCCGATGGCAGAAAAAAGCCTGGATGATCAGGTTAAGGCGTCGATTGAGCGCGAATACGTGGCCGTTGAAGCGGCCAAATCAAAGGACGCCCTTTGGCAGGAGTTTAGTGAATTCTTAACACAGCTCGAACAAACACTTGCCGTCAAAACAAGGTAGCAAATGTACTAACCGGGTTTATCCAGATGTACATCCATTTGTGGATAAGGAATGGATATGTTTTCCTGGTCAAAAAGCAATTTGATCTTCTCGTGAGTATCAAAATACAGGCCCCAGTAATCTTCAGACTTTACCCAGGGTCGTACCGCAAAATTCACCGATGAGTCGGCCAATTCAGTCACTGCCACCAGCGGAGCAGGATCGGACAGCACACGTTCGTCTTCTGCCAGTATACCTTCGATGAGTTGTTTGGCCTTTCTAATGTCGTCGTCATAGCCAATTCCAAAGAGCATATCGACTCGGCGAGTGGGTTTAGCGGAATAATTGGTAATAACATCGCCGTAAATTTTGCCATTGGGCACGATCATTTGTTTATTGTCGCCGGTGCGCAACTGGGTCGAGAAAATGGTGATTTTTTCGACCACACCAGCGATCCCCGCAACTTCGACGAAATCTCCGGCAGTGAAAGGACGAAATAGAATCAACATGACCCCCGATGCGAAATTTTGCAGCGAGCTTTGAAGTGATAGTCCAATCGCCAGACCCGCAGCGCCGATTAAAGCGATCAAAGAGGTCGTATCGACCCCGAGTTGACCGACGGCGGCAATGATCACAAATAGCATTAGCAGGCTGCTGACAATACCCGTAACAAATTCCAGCAGGATCTGATCGACCTTTGCTTTGGTCAGAATCGCCGCAAACAGTTTGACCAGCGCTTTGACAACAATTTTACCTATAACAAAGATTAAAATGGCAAACACGAGGTTGAGGCTGTAGGGGATCAGGTAGACGTCAAAAATGTTTTGTAGAGAGTCTTGAGAAAAATCCATTTACCTAGCTCCGTTGAATGTTGAAGTCTTTTAAGACTGATGTCAGCTGACTTTAGTGTGAGAAAAATAGTGTAGCGTTTTAACAACCCGGGAGCAATCGCCCTTGGCCTGTTAGAAGCCGCTGATAAAGCAGTAACCTTTGGCGAAAAAAAGCTTAGTAAGATTAATGCCGAGTCTGATTTCCTTGAAGACTCTGATGCCGCTTGATGTCGACTTCGTTAAATTGAAAACCACTGCGGCAGAATTCGCACCTGAGGGATAGCGCGCCTTTTGATTCGAGAATCTCTTTGATCTCGTGCTCGGGTAATAATCGGATGGAATCCAGCATTTTTTTCTCGCTACAGCCACAGGTGAAATTTATCGGGTCTACGGCCAGGTTTTTTACGCTCTCCTGGTGAAAAAGGCGGTGCAGCAGTATTTCACTGTCGACCGAGAGGCATTCATCGGGAGTGAGAGTTGAGGCCAGGTAGACCAGATGCTCGAATGCATCGTCACTGAGCATATCGGGCAGTGCCTGTAGTAACAGACCGCATACCTGGTTATCGTCGTTAAACAGCCAGATTCGGGTTTGCAGTTGCTCAGATTGATTGAAGTAGTTTTCGATGCATTCTGCCAGATTTACGCCGTTCAATGGGACGATCCCCTGATAACGCTTGCCTTTGTTCGGTTCGATAGTGATGCTCATCTGACCGTTCTGGGTCAGCTCAGCAAAGCTTTTTTCGTTATAGTCGGTCTCTGGCTCAAAGCGCGCCAGTCCCCGATAGCCCAACTTGTGAGTCGTCTGTACCACCAACATTTTCAGGTCGCCCGGCGTTTGCAGTTGAATGGAAATCTTCCCTTCAAATTTGAGCGTGGTTGCCAATAGCGCGCTGACAGCCGCAGTCTGTTGCAACAGGCTGGCAATAACCGGCGGGTATCGGTGGTCTTGCAGCATCCGCTGGCTGGACGCTTCGAGTTTTACCAGCTCGCCGCGAATACCGTAGGTATCAAAAATAAAACGATGGATTTGATCAGGCATAGGTTTGAAGTTAATGGATTTAGGGTTTAGGGTCATGTGTCTTAATTCGAGAAGACGCAGATAGGTCATTATACTCAGCTTCGACTATTCGCGCTAAAAAATAACCCCGCAGGCTCACACCTACGGGGTTAGTCTTTTTAACTCGAAGCTCGAAGCTCGAGGCTCGAAGCTTATTTCTTGGCGTTGCGCTCTTTAACTTCTGCAATAACCGCTTCAGCAACGCTGTTAGGGCAAGGCAGGTAGTGAGAAAATTCCATTGAGAATTGACCACGACCGGAAGTCATTGTACGCAGATGCCCGATATAACCGAACATTTCAGACAGTGGGACATCGGCTTTGATACGAACGCCGGTTACGCCAGCTTGCTGATCTTTAATCATGCCACGACGACGGTTTAAGTCTCCGATAACATCACCAACGTGATCTTCCGGGGTAAACACGTCAACTTTCATGATTGGTTCAATCAGCTGTGGTTTGGCTTTTGGAATCGACTGACGGAAAGCGCCTTTAGCGGCGATTTCAAATGCAACCGCTGAAGAGTCAACCGCGTGGAAGGCTCCGTCATACAGCTCGATTTCAACGTCCAGCACAGGGAACCCGGCCAATGTGCCTTCGTCCATCATGCCTTTGAAGCCTTTTTCAATTGCGGGCCAGAATTCTCTTGGCACGTTACCACCAACAACTTTTGATTCAAACTGGAAGCCGCTTCCAGGCTCGCCAGGCTTGATGCGATAATCTATCTTACCGAACTGGCCAGAACCACCCGATTGTTTCTTGTGGGTGTAACTGTCTTCAATAGCCTGGGTAATGGTTTCGCGGTAAGCAACCTGTGGCTGACCAACTTCCAGTTCGACACCGTAAGTCCGCTTTAAGATGTCGACTTTGATGTCCAGATGCAGCTCGCCCATGCCTTTAAGGATGGTATCGCCGGTTTCCTGATCGGATTCGACCTGGAAGCTCGGGTCTTCTGCGACCATCTTGCCGATCGCAATCCCCATTTTTTCCGATCCGCCTTTGTCTTTTGGCGTTACCGCGATTGAAATAACCGGGTCAGGAAATACCATGGGCTCAAGTGTCGCCGGGTTATTCGGGTCGCATAAGGTGTGACCGGTCTGAACATTTTTCATACCAACAACGGCGATAATATCACCGGCCTGCGCGCGGTCAATCTCGTTACGGTCATCGGCGTGCATTTCTACCATACGGCCGATACGTTCAGTTTTACCGGTGAAAGTATTCAGTACGGTGTCACCCTTGTTGATAACGCCCGAGTAAACGCGAATAAAGGTCAAGGCGCCGAAGCGATCATCCATTATTTTAAACGCGAGCGCTCTCAGAGGCTTGTCGGTATCGACAATGGCAAATTCGCCTGTTTCATTGCCTTCTTCGTCAGTTTCTGGCTGAGGCTTGACTTCGGTCGGACTAGGCAGGTAATCAACAACCGCATCCAGAACCAGCTGAACGCCTTTATTTTTAAAGGCGGAACCACAGTAAGTCGGGAAAAAGTCCAGTTTATTCGTGCCTTCACGGATACAACGCTTGATGTCTTCCATTGAAGGCTCTTCGCCGTCCAGGTATTTTTCCATCAGCTCATCGTCTTGCTCAACAGCCAATTCAATCAGCTTTTCGCGGTATTCTTCGACCTGGTCGACCATGTCAGCCGGTACGTCTTTTATTTCGTAGTTTTCAGGCAGACCCGTATCGTCCCACACCCAGGCTTTGCGAGTCAGTAAGTCGACAACACCGACGAAATCATCTTCAGTGCCTATCGGCAAGGTCATGACCATCGGGTTAGCGCCCAGTACTTTTTCAACCTGACCCACTACGCGCAAGAAATCGGCGCCCATACGGTCGAGTTTGTTAACAAAAATAATTCGAGCAACTTCAGATTCATTCGCGTAGCGCCAGTTGGTTTCTGATTGGGGCTCAACTCCGCCAGAGCCACAGAAAACGCCGACGCCGCCATCAAGAACTTTGAGTGAACGGTAAACTTCAACGGTAAAGTCAACGTGTCCAGGAGTGTCAATGATGTTCATTCGGTGATCTTTCCAGAAACAGGTAGTCGCCGCCGACTGGATGGTGATCCCGCGTTCCTGTTCCTGTTCCATGAAATCGGTCGTTGCCGCGCCGTCATGTACTTCACCAGTTTTGTGGATCTTCCCGGTAAGCTTCAAAATTCGCTCTGTAGTCGTGGTTTTACCAGCGTCAACGTGAGCAAAAATACCTATATTTCTGTATTTAGTTAAATCTGCCATTGTCTTACTCTATTTAGTTAAATTCAAAATCGAATTCTTGGGTCGCGGTTGCGAAAGGCGCGCATTATACACTAGTTAATAGTCGGCGGCTATTTGGATCTTGCATAAAAATTAGACAAATTTGGAGCGTCTTTCTTTGCGATGTTTTGAATCGATTCTGGCGACCTCAATCGGCAGAAAATAGGTGGTTCATGGCAACAAATCCATTCCCTATTGAAAATGTGCGTGCTTGTAGGGCGGGTGAGTACGCGATAGTGAGCGCTCGCATAATGATTTTGGGTCGGGGCTGGCGGAGTTAACTGCGGTCGTTATCTGGATTGTAATCGTGCACGTTTTTAAACCGGTGAATAAGCCGTCGCTGTTTTTTGTCCGGTTTACCACTGGTCGCTGGTGCCGACATTTTGCGCATCTGGTTAATTTGTTCTCGTTTTTCGAGGCTTTGCTCGGTTTCCTGATACAGCGTCTGTGCGATGGTCGCCGGGCCACGTTTGTCCGACAGTATTTTAACAACCACTGTTTTTTCGTCGAACCCTTGACGTAGTCGTACCTGCTCGCCGATTTGAACCAGATTACCGGGTTTGGCTTTTTTTTCCTGATAGTGGACTTTGCCACCTTCAATGGCGGCTTTGGCGATGGCGCGCGTCTTGTAAAAGCGACAGGCCCACAACCATTTGTCCAGCCGAACCTTTTGCTCTAACGAAGTTTTTCGATCTTGTGACATATTACCAGCTAGTACCTTAATACATGAACTTTGAGTGATTCAGCTAACCACTTTTTGGCTTGCCCTTTGGGAGTACCAGTAGCATACCATGGCTGCGTTGCTCCCCTTGAAAAGGGCCGACCATTTCCGGCGGGGAGCGCCTTGCCCCGACATTCTATTGGAACTCTGAACCGATCAAAATTCACGTGTTAAGGTACAAGACAGTAAAAAGTTACACCAGTATTGATTATTTTGTTATTCTTTTACCCCGTTTTGACCACGCGGGCGTTTATTAGCTGTAGACGACGATTTTACTCGCCAATAGTGACAAAAATGAAGCACTATCGTTGACAATCCTGTAAGCAAATTGGAACGCAAAGATTTTCGGGGCTCAAATTCTGGGCAGGTCGCACCCTTTGCTTTAACAGTGACAACCGCGGTAGACATTAGGTGGCAATGACATTTTCCAAAAATAATACTTTAAGCTGGATTAAAAATCCTTCGCATTGGTTGCCCATGGTGCAGTGGAGCGGCTGGACGCTGTCCGTATTTATTCTGGCCAAACTTTTCTGGTTATGGACGGACTACTTGCTGACGCCTAGTGAAATCAGGCCGCTTAGCGTCAGAGCGACGACTGTGAGCCAATCCAGTCAAAAACTCGATGTCTCAGCGCTACTGAAGCTGGATTTGTTTGGTTCCGCGCAAGTACAGGCGCCGGTAAATACGGTTGAAATCGATGCGCCAGTGACGCGCCTGAAGCTGAAACTAAAGGGTATTTATGCGGCTGACGAGAAAGGTAAAGCCAACGCTATTATTGAAGACGACCGCGGCAAGCAGGCGGTTTACTTTATCGACGAAAAGCTGAAAGTTGCCGGCAGGGTTTATTTACGCCAGGTCTATTTTGACAAAGTGATTATCGAGACCAATGGCAAGCGGGAAGCGCTTAAACTGGACAAGCAGAGTTTGCCCGGGGTCGGCTTGCAAAAAACAGAGAAAAAGCGTTCAAACTCGAATAAAAATGAAATCCTGGATAAACGTCGAAACAACCAATTAACCCGCCAGGTTAACCAGGTTAGGGAGAAACTGCTGACCGACCCAAAAAGTGTATCCGATGTGATCAGCGGGCGACCACATTTTGAAAACGGCGAACTCAAGGGATTTAACATTTCACCCGGAAAAGATAGACGCCTGTTTCAGCAGCTGGGGCTGCGGCGTGGCGACCTGGTGACCGCAGTTAACGGCGTGCCGTTGACCAATATGCAGGACGCGATGACACTGATGAACGACGCTCAGTCGATTGAAGAGCTGAACGTGGAAATACAACGAAAAAACGAAACCCTGAATCTGTTACTCAATTTAAATGAAAAAAATTCTAATGATAAAAGATAGAACAAAAGGTAGGACAGCGATAGTGCCCTTAATCAATCCAAGCAAAACAGGCGGCAACTGCCGCAGTGCTAAGTTGCGAAAATCGAATGTGCTGGCCGCTGTGTTTTTGTCCGCCTGCATCGCGATTGTCTCGCCGCTAGCTGTTTTTTCTCCCAGCAGTATGGCGGCTAACGCGACTCTGAATCTAAAAGATACCGATATTGAAGTCTTTATTGAAAGTGTCAGCCGCATCACCGGCAAGACCTTTGTGATAGACCCCAGAGTTAAGAACAAGAAAGTTACCGTTATTTCCCAACACGAAATGAACGAAGAGGAAATATTTGCACTTTTTTTAAGTGTGCTGCAGGTACATCAGTTTACCGCGGTTGAGCTGGACGGTTACTACAAAATTGAACAGTTGCAGGCGGCCAAGCAGGACGCGGTACCTGTCTATACCGAAGGTGGCAGGCAATTTAAAGGTGATATTTTGATCACGCGCGTTATCAAGGTCGATAATGTTGACGTGGGCCAGCTGGTTCCGCTATTAAGGTCAATGGTGTCGACCCAGGGCCAATTGGCGCAGTATAAGCCGACCAACGTGATGGTGATCCATGACACCGCGGGCAACGTCGAGCGCATGGTCAAAATTATCCGCCAGATTGACAAGGAAAGTAACGAGGAAATCGAAGTGGTACCACTGCAACACGCTTCGGCCAGCGAAATCGTTCGAATTCTGGAAAGTCTGGAAAAACAAAACAGTCAGTCACAAGCACCAACTTCAACTCAGCCGCGTTTTGTCGCTGACGAGAGAACCAACAGTATTTTACTCAGCGCCGATAATAAAGCGTCGCTACGCCTGAAAGTACTGATCGCCAAGCTGGACTCTGCTATCAGCAATAACGGCAATACTAAAGTCATTTATCTTAAGTACGCCAAAGCGGAAGATCTGGCGACATTACTCGAAGGTGTTGGCGAGTCGATTGAGCAGGAAGGGGGCAAGGATAAACCGCCACCTAAACCACGACGAGGCGGCAACGATAAGTCCTACTCCATCAAAGCCCACGCCGATACCAATTCGCTGGTGATCACCGCAGCGCCAGATATTATGCGCTCGTTTGAGTCGGTGATAAGTCAGCTCGATTTAAGGCGCAAACAGGTTCACGTCGAGGCCATTATAGTAGAAATTTCTGACGCCAGAGTCAAAGAGCTGGGCGTACAATGGGCGACTGAGGCGGGCCTGATCAATTTTAGCAATAGCTCACCGTCGGTCGGTCAGGTTTTGGGCGGCGTGATAGCCAATCGTGGGCAGGACGGAGTTACGACGACGACCATTGTTGATGGTAATCCGGTAGTCCAGACGACACCCAACCAGGGTGACAACGGAGCGGCTTTGGGGCAGGTTTTGGCGGGCGCAACCGGCGCACTGTTTGGCTTTACCGATAATAAATCCTGGGCGGGATTGCTCAAAGCGCTGGCGACCGATACCGATTCAAACGTGCTATCCACGCCGAGTCTGACCACGCTGGACAACGAAGAAGCTTCAATCAGTATCGGTCAGGAGATCCCGATCATTACCGGCTCTGCCCTGGGCGATAATAACTCCAACCCGTTCCAGTCGATTGACCGCAAGGACATTGGCGTCAAGCTGAAGATCACGCCGCAAATCAACGAAGGTGATGCTGTATTGATGAGCATCGAGCAGGAAGTTTCCAGCATCGCCGGCGCAACGGCGGCCGATGTGGTGACCAACAAGCGCCAGATCAAAACCACGGTGCTGGCGGGCAACAAACAGACTATCGTCTTGGGCGGACTGATTGACGACAATATTCAGGAAAGCGCACAGAAAGTGCCGCTACTGGGTGACATCCCGTTTATTGGCTCGCTGTTTTCTTCCAAGGCGACCAATAAATCCAAGCGTAACCTGATGGTCTTTATTCGTCCGACTATTATCAGTGATACGGCCGGGTTTGACGATATCAGTTCGCGCAAATACAACTATATTCGAGCCGAGCAACTGGACTGGCAACAACGTGGCATCTCGCTGATGCCAGCGACTGATTCGGCACTGTTGCCAAAATGGAACGAAGAACTCGCGCTGCCGCCACCCTTCGAGAGTTCCCCGCAAGGTCTACCCCAAGAAGACAGCGAAGCCGCAGGCGACGCACCTTCAACTGACCACTAGGAGTTATTCATGTCGGTGAGTGACTTTATGAAAAGCGGACAACCAGGCTCGGGTCAAGCCGGTACGGCACAGGAACCGCTCGCTGATACCTCCGGCGAGATGGCGATGTTAACCGAGCCGGCGGAAGCGACCGTTGCTGTTGACCTACCCCGCCGACTCCCGTTTACTTTTGCTAAACGGCAGGGTGTGGTGTTCCGCCTGGCCGAAAATGAGCAGGATGAGATCACGCGTGCGACTTGTATCGAAGCCGTTTGTAAAAAAGACGTCACTATCACCGCGCTAAATGAGGCGCGCCGGTTTGCGGGCACGCAAATTCATTTCAGCGAGGCCGGCGACGAAGAGTTTGAGGCGGTTCTGGCTCAGGTTTATCAGAATAATGCCGGTGAAACCATGGCGGCGATGGAAGATATCGGCGAGGACATGGATTTATTCCGGTTGGCAGACGAGTTGCCGGAAACCGAAGACCTGCTGGAAGCCGACGATGACGCGCCGATCATTAAATTAATCAATGCGCTACTGACCGAAGCGATCAAAGTTAATGCTTCTGATATTCACGTGGAGACTTTTGAACACGATCTGAAAGTGCGCTTTAGAGTCGATGGTGTATTGCGCGAAGTATTGAGTCCAAGCAAAAAATTGGCGCCGCTGCTGGTTTCCCGCATTAAAGTCATGGCTAAACTGGATATTGCTGAAAAACGCGTGCCTCAGGATGGCCGCATCGCACTAAAAATAGCCAACCGCGGCGTCGACGTACGTGTTTCGACCATCCCGTCCAGTCACGGCGAGCGGGTAGTGATGCGTTTGCTGGACAAGCAGGCAGGACGCCTGGATTTTTCTCATCTGGGTATGCCCAAAAAAATGATGCAGAAAATGAGCGATATTTTGCATAAACCCCACGGTATTATTCTGGTTACGGGGCCGACCGGCTCGGGTAAAACCACGACCCTTTACGCCGGACTTACCCTGCTGAACAACTCTTCGCGCAATATTCTCACGGTCGAAGATCCAATCGAGTATCTGCTCGACGGCATCGGCCAGACCCAGGTCAACACTAAAGTGGATATGACTTTTGCGCGTGGCCTGCGCGCCATATTGCGACAGGATCCTGACGTGGTTATGGTGGGCGAAATTCGTGATCTGGAAACAGCACAAATCGCGGTGCAGGCGAGTTTGACCGGACATCTGGTACTTTCAACCCTGCACACCAATACCGCCTCCGGTGCGGTGACTCGTCTGCGCGATATGGGGATTGAGCCATTCCTGCTGTCTTCCAGTCTGCTCGGTGTTTTGGCGCAACGTCTTGTGCGTACCCTGTGTTCCAATTGCAAGCGTGAAGCCGCCGCCAACGATAAAGAATGCGAACTGATGGGATTTGACAGTAATAATCCGCCGCAGATTTTTCACGCCGAAGGCTGCAACGAGTGCAATCATTCCGGTTATCGCGGCCGTCAGGGGATTTTTGAACTACTGCTGGTGGACGAAGAAGTACGCGAAAAGATCCACAACGCCAGCGGCGAGCTGGAAATCGAAAAATATGCGCGGGAGAGTGGCTTTAGTATTCGTGAAGATGGTAAGAATCGGGTACTTGAAGGCTTGACCACCATCGAAGAAGTTTTACGGGTGACGCGTGAAGATTAATCGCCGGGATTGTTTGCAGTCGAACCTGGGGTGGTTATAAATGGCCGCGTTTGAATTTGTCGCTCTGGACCAGGCCGGAAAGCAGAAAAAAGGCATTCTGGAGGGTGATACGCCGCGCCAGATACGCCAGATTTTGCGCGACCGCTCGTTAATTCCGCTGGAAGTAGAAAGCGTTACCAGCGCAAAGCAGGTGCAAACGGCTCAGGGAAAATCGTCCCTGTTTAAAACCAAAATTAGTGCCGCCGACCTGTCGCTGTTAACGCGTCAAATCGCCACGCTGGTGCGCGCCGCCATTCCGGTGGAAGAGACGGTCAAGGCGGTCGCCGAGCAAAGTGAAAAAGCAAAACAGCGTAGTATGCTGATGGGGATCCGCTCGCGCGTAGTCGAAGGCCACACCATGGCCGATGCGTTAAGCGAGTATCCCGGCGTATTTTCCGACCTTTACGTTTCCATGGTGGCCGCGGGGGAAAAATCCGGTCATCTTGATCTGGTACTGGAGCGGCTGGCGGACTATACCGAGTCGCGTCACGAAATTCAGACAAAAATTTCTGGCGCGCTGGTCTATCCAATTATTCTAACCGTAGTGAGCGTTGGTATTGTCGCATTTTTGCTGGGTTATGTGGTGCCGGAAATTACCAGCAGTTTTACCCAGTCGGGACAGGAACTCCCGTGGATCACCCAGGCGCTGCTCAATATGAGCGACTTTATCAAAGGTTGGGGCGTATGGGTGTTGCTGGGATTAATTTTGTCTATCGCAGGATTTAAATGGCTGGTTAAAAAACCGGCAATGCGCCTCAAATGGGACCGCTGGAAGCTCAGCGCCTGGGGGCTGGGTAAAGTTATTCGCGGGATGAATGCAGCGCGGTTTGCTCGCACCCTGGCCATTCTTAATCAAAGTAGCGTGCCGCTACTGGAAGGGATGAAAATTGCTGGTGACGTAATGACCAACGCCGAGCTGAAGCGGGCAGTCAAAGAAGCCGCAGTGCGCGTGCGCGAAGGCGCAGGATTAAAAATTTCGCTGCAGCAATGCGGTTATTTTCCGCCAATGATGCTGCATATGATCGCCAGCGGCGAAAATTCGGGAGAGCTGGAACAAATGCTCGACCGCGCCGCCGATAATCAGGAAAAACAGTTTGATAATCTGGTGACTACCATGATGAATATGATCGGCCCGATCATGATTTTGCTGATGGGCTCATTCGTTTTTACTATTGTGCTGGCGATTATGTTGCCGGTATTTAAATTGAGTGAAACTCTGGCCTAAAAGACACTTCTTAAAGTGTTGTCGCCGGGACAACCGCGAAATGAATTCGCAATTTTTGATTTGATCTAATTGAGGTTTAACTATGAAAACAGGCTCACATACAAAGCGACCGTTTAACTTGCAAACACAACGCGGATTTTCTTTGTTGGAAATTCTGGTGGCCATGGCAATCATGGCGATTCTGGGCGGCATTATGGTCAACCAGTTTATGGGCCAGACCGAAAAAGCCACCTTCGAGCGATTAAAAGGCGACCTGGCGGTGATTGACTCGGCGCTTATCCAGTATCACTCGGATAACTTCCTGCTGCCGACGACCGAGCAGGGGTTGCAGGCGCTGGTGACTCGCCCGGACGCTTCACCGACGCCCAAGAATTATCCGCGCCGCGGCTATCTCAAAGAACTTAAAAATGACCCCTGGGGCAATCCTTATCAATACGCTTATCCCGGTGAGTTTGGCGAGTACGATGTTTATTCTCTCGGCGCCGACGGTGAAGAAGGCGGTGAAGGGCTGGCCTCGGATGTGGGTAACTGGAATATCGACGAAGCCCTGCAGGCGCTAAAAGCGCAGGAATAGATCCGGCCTTGACGTTGTCATTGCGATTAAAAATGGGTGTGGGCTCGCGTAGGCTGAAGCTTAATTCGCGGTTCGGTTCAGCGGGCTTTAGCCTGATTGAAATTCTGGTCGCGATGGCGATCGTGGCCGTGCTGATTGGCGTTGCGGTGCCTTATCTGGGCGGCAATAGTGACAAGCTGGCTCGTGATGAAATCGAGCGGTTACTCGCGGTTATCCAGAGCGTTAAAGACAAGGCGGTTATCGAAAACCGGGAGTACGGTCTGAGTATCAACGAAAACGCTTATCAGGTTTTGTTGCTGGAAGATGAAGATGAGGAGCAACCAGTTCGCTGGCAGTTGGTGTCCGAGCAACCGGGGCTGGCAGAGTACGAATTTCCGCCAGAAGTTGAAGTCAACCTGGCGATCGACGGCGACAATATATTCAAGTCCAGCGAAGAGGACGTGGATATTTTTGAAGAAGATGTGGATATTTTTGAAGAGGAAGAAAGCGAACCAAAAGTTGAGCCGCCGCAAATTTATTTTCTATCCACCGGCGAGCAAAATCAATTTACTATCGCCATCGCGCTAAAAGAGATTTATCAGGCGGACGCAGACGAGATTTTGTTTTATCGCCTGCAGGGAAAACTGACCGGCAAACTGACCTTGCAGGGGCCCTTACCCGGCAGTGTGTTTAATGATCTCGAACGAGATTACAGCGACTACCTGGAGCAATAATGCGATTGCAACGGCGTCACCTGTCCATTTTACCCGGTCGCTCAATTACCGGGTTTACCTTGCTGGAAGTATTGATCGCGATGGTGATCTTTGGCACTACGGTGGCTTTTCTGTTGAGAAACATCAACGACCAGCAACGGGTTCACGCTGATATCGCCATTAAAACAGTTGCTCACTGGGTCGCACTCAATAAAATGGCGCAAAACAGGATTGACGCCGAATGGCCGCCGATTGGTGTGACTCGTGGTGATAGCGAAATGCGCAACCAGACCTGGTACTGGCTACAAACAGTCAGTAAAACCAGCGAGCCACAGTTACGTCAGATCGAAATTGAAGTTCGTTTGCTGCAGTCTGATGAGCTGCCTGCGACCCGCTTTATCGGTTTTATGGCAAGCAAGGAGAACGCGGCTAATGCGCGTTAAAAACCAACTGGCAAAAAAAAGCGCTGGATTTACCCTGATCGAAATTATGGTCGCCACCGCGATTTTTGCACTCATCGGTGTGGGCGCGTTGTCGGTACTGGACACGGCGACCAAAACCAGCGATAACATTAAACAAGACGGCGACAGGCTCAATCAGGTACAACGAACATTTTTGTTTTTAGCTGGTGACTTGCAGCAGCTCTCCAGCAGGATGGCGCGTGATGAGTTTGGCGATATGATCCCGAGCATTAAAAGTGACCCTCAGTCATCCGTTCCGATGGTGCGTTTTACCCGGCTGGGACGCAGAAATCCGGCGCAATTGCCGCGCTCAAACCTGGAACACCTGGTTTACAGCGTGGAAGATAAAGTGCTCTATCGAACCAGCTATACCTACGTCGATGGTATGGTTGAAGACGACGGCCTAAAACGAGAAATGCTGGATGCCGTTGAAGATATGAAGTTGAAATTTTTTGATGGCGAAAATTGGGAAGACTACTGGCCGATTGGTGACGCGGCGAAACCCGAAGACGCTCAAACTTTGCCGGTGGCGGTGAAGATTAGTTTACGTTTCACCGATTACGGCATTATCGAGCGATTGTTTTTTCTATCGGACAAACCGGCGAAAAAGGAGTCGCCGTGAGATTAGGCGGCTTAAAGGCCTTGCGGCGACAACGGGGAACAGTGCTGATCACGGTGGTGTTGATCGCGGCGTTTGTGATCGTACTGGTGATGCAATCAATCAAGACTGTGCGTTATCAAAAGCAGCTGAGTAGCAATCTGATTAATCGCGATCAGGCCTATTCCTACCTGATGGGGATGGAAGAGTTGGCCAAAATCTGGTTGAAAAAAGCCTTCGCGAAAAGCAAGGACAAGAACGTCCACCTGAATCAGCCATGGGCGCAGCAGGACATTACTTTTCCTATTGATGGTGGCGGCATGACCGCATCAATCAAGGATATGCAGAGCTGTTTTAACTTAAATTCGGTATTGCTGAGCGCCGATGATATTGATGCCGGAAGTGGTACAAAAACTCAGACGGGTGGAGGGCAGAATTTACCTTCACCACAACGTCCGCCAGCTGGAGAAGGGCAATTTGCCGGTGATAAAACGCCAGGACAGGAAGTGTTTGAAGAGCTGTTTAATCGGGTCAATGAAGATACCGAAACGACGGGGCAGGCACTTGCCGCTGCGCTAAGAGACTGGATTGACGCTGATTTAGAGCCTAACGGCCCGGACGGTGCAGAGGATGACTATTATCAGATAATGCAACCAGCGTACCGCACAGGTAACACGCTTATTGCGCATGCGAGCGAGTTGCGGGCGATGAAAGATTTTTCGAGTAAAATCTATACGGCCTTGTTGCCGCATGTTTGCGTCTTACCCGACCCGAGCGTCAACCAGATTAACGTCAACACTGTCAGTCAGGATTCGACCGCCTTGATGATGGCGATACTGAGCTCGCGAAATATGAGCGAGTCCAAGGTGAGTGAGGCGCTAAATAATGGTGGCGAAAAGGGTTATGAAAAAATAGAGGATTTCTTTGATGCGTTGGGAGCCAAAGAGCAAATCAATAACAAAGAAATGTTGACGGTAACCAGCGACTATTTTCAAATGCGCGCAAAAGCGGAAATTGGTAATACACGCGTTGCTATGAAAACTTTATTTAAAAGAGACAGCGACAATAATTTCAGGGTCGTTTCACGCTATATTGGTAAAGAATAATGAATCAACTGGTCATATTTTGGGGAAACAAAACCGACTCGACATTCCGTTGGTATCTTCAGTCAAAAACGGATTCGATGACTTCAATTGCTTCCGGAATGCCGGAAACTTGTGAGTTGCTTAAAGCCGATCTGGGGCTGTTGGCCGGCGCGAGCCTAAACGCCAGGGTTACACTGGTACTCTCGAGTGATGAGGTGTTTTGTACCCAGATTAAGATGCCAAAGAGTGCGACGCGTCACTTGCGCAAAGCGGTTCCTTATCAGATCGAAGAGCAACTGGCAGAACCGCTGGACGAAGTATTTGTTGCAATTGGCGAGCGAAACTCCGGAGAAGTCCCTGTGCGGGCGGTAAACCGGGATTATTTTTGTGATCTACTCGCGCAAATTAAGCAAGCGGAAATTTTGCTCGCACAGGTCGTACTGGATCTGGACTTGATCGAGCAGCCTTCACTCGGCGGGCAGTTGGCACTGATGGGTGACAATGCGCTGTATGCCGATGAACAAGGTCAGCGGTGGAGTTGTCGAGGCGCAGACTTTAGCTGGTTAATCCAGAAGCAACTGGCGCAGAGCGCCGACGAAGCCGAGTTACCTATCGCCATTCCTCTGGCTCTATTGGGTGACAATGCCGATGCGCTCGACCGGTTACAGAAAAACCTGCCTGTTGGACGTTTTGCGCCCGATGTGACGCTGGTTGATTCGGTTGAACAACATTTGACTGATACCTTGGCCGCACAGACTTTATCGTCGGCCACAAATTTTTTACAAGGCGAATTTGAAGTCAAAAACAAAAGCTCGCAGCAAGCTTCTCTAATTAAAAAAGTCGCGTTGGTGGCACTACTTTTGTTGTCGGCGCATCTGGTTTATCAGGGCTCACAGTTGTTTGTACTTAGCCAGCAAAAATCACACCTGGGTAAACAAAAAACCGCCCTGTGGAAACAGGCATTTCCGGGACGTCGGGTTCCAGCTAATCAGGATAAAGTTTTGCGTAGTTATCTTAAAGGTCTGGGCTCGACCAGCAGCGAAAGTTCTTTTTTGAGTATGCTCGAATCGACCGCTACGCGTATGGGCGACTTGCAAAAACTTTACCCTACCAATATTAGTTTCGATGCAGCCAGAAACGAGCTTCGGGTTGACTTAATCGCGAAAGACTTACCGATATTGAATCAGTATCGAGACGATCTAAAACAAAATGGCTATCAGGTGGAAATGTCATCGGCGACCCAGCGCGGTGATGGCTATTCGAGCCGCCTGATTATCCGTCGATAAAATGGAAAACAAAAATGATTGAACATTTTAAAATCTGGTATGCTCAGCTCGACCAGCGTGAGCAAAGGATACTCAATATTTCCGGTCTATTTGTGGCAATTTTATTTTTGCTTTTTGCGCTGATTAAACCGATTAACGACAAGGTTGAACAATTACAGTTGCAGGTTGACGCCAGAGCGCGCTCGGTCAATCAGTGGGAAAAAGCGCTACCCTTGATAGTCAGTAACCGTGGGCAGGGCAAGGCAGGCGCGAGCAGTCAGGCGCTGAGTTACGTGATCACTTCATCTACCAATAAGTATGGTTTACGTGTCTCGCGGGTTCAGGAAAAAAGCAGCGATGAGATTCAGGTCTGGTTTGATAATATTCCGTTTAACGAATTTGTTCGCTGGTTGGCGGAAATACAGGGCAGTCACCAGATTTCGGTCGCCTCGCTTAATATACGCAGCAAAGACAGAAACGGCCTGAGCAGTATCGACATAAAAATCAAAAAAAGTTAATAGCAGTTATTTGAAATGGGTTTTGGAATATGAAAAAACGTATAGTGATCTTGCTCGAATTATTTCTGCTGTTTGTTGTGCTGTTGGCGCCAGCCAGCCTGATCACTGAGTTAGTACCTGAACAGGATAAATTCCAGCTCAGCGGCGTCAGTGGCAGTATCTGGTCGGGAACAGTTGAACAGATTAATCTGGGGCCAATTAACTTACAGCAGGTGGATTTCAGCCCCAATCTGCTGGCATTTTTTAAAGCAAAACTCGGTTTTAATCTAACAATAAATCAGGGTGATATCATAGGGAACCTTGACGCCGAGATTGCAAGCGAGCCAATGGCGCAGAGCCGGTTTGATTCGATCAACCTGAAGCTGGATGCCGAGTCATTGCAACCCCTATTGCCGTTGGCTGGCACTGAGCTGGGCGGCGAAGTTAAGCTAACGGATTTTGCTTTAGCGTTGGAAAATAAACGACCGCAAGAAATGCAGGGGGAGCTAAGCTGGAAAAATGCGCAGCTTGGTTACGCCGGAGAACGTTGGCAGCTGGGTGATTTTGTCGCGCATGTCTCCAGCGACGAACAAAAAGGCAGGATAACGGCACAACTGGCCAAAAGTGATAACAAACTGGGCTTGCAGGGTAAGCTGACTCTGTCTAAAGACGGCGTGCTCTTATTTGTCGGTAGCATTTCTACTCAGATTGATAAAGCCCTCTACAATGGTATCGCTCTGTTTAACGACGGTAAACCGTCCAATGGACGCCTGCCAATTAAATTTCAGCAAAAAATATACAGGTAACCAGCTCAACCCGTGCAAAATAAACTCGACAAACCGCTGCCCTGGTCAGAAATAGATACGGTTTTGCTGGACATGGATGGCACCCTGCTGGATCTTGGTTTTGATAATTTTTTCTGGCTGGAGTATTTGCCGAAAATTTACGCCGAGAAAAACTCGCTTTCGCTGCAACAAAGTAAACACTTTCTGGCGCAAAGTTATGGCGCTATCGAAGGGAAATTACAGTGGTACTGCCTGGATTTCTGGAGCGAAAGATTAAAGCTGGATATTGCAGAACTAAAGTATTCCGTTCGAGAAAAAGTCGCCTTCCGACCCGGCGCGTTATCTTTTTTGAAGTTTATCCAGCAGCAAAACAAGCAGTGCCTGCTCGCGACCAACGCCCACCCGAAAAGTCTGGAAATCAAATTGCTGTGCGCAGACTTTCACCAGTATTTCGACGAGTTAGTCAGCTCGCATCAATTTGGTCACCCAAAAGAAGAAATTGAATTTTGGCGGTTTCTGCAACGCGATTATCCTTTTGACCCGGAGCGGACTCTGTTTGTCGACGATAGCGTTAAGATTTTGAAAGTCGCTCAGCAATTTGGCATTGGGCATTTGCGTGCCATCAGTCAGCCTGATTTGAACCGTGCTACAATTGATACGACACCTTTTTATGCAATCCACAATTTTAGTAAAGTGATTTCGCATGCCGACTAAACCAACCATTCTCAAACGCAGACAAGTCGCAAAAACTCGAATATTCTGCGTCGAGGAATTGTCACTGGAATTTTCTAACGGCGAAAAACGTATTTACGAACGATTGCTGGCTGGCGGTAACGGTGCGGTGATGATTGTACCGGTGACAGATAAAAACGAATTTGTCCTGATCCGTGAATACTCAGCCGGTACAGATGATTACCAGCTTGCCTTTCCCAAAGGCTTGATGGAGGCGGGAGAAACGCCTTCTGACGCCGCCAATCGCGAGATAAAAGAAGAAATCGGGCTGGGCGCACGCAAGCTTACCAACCTGAAAAAAACTACGCTGGCGCCCGGTTACCTGACTCATCAGATGCACACGCTGCTGGCAGAAGACCTTTATCCGGAAAAACACCAGGGCGACGAGCCCGAACCGCTTGAAGTGGTTTATTGGCCGACCGATCAAATAGACGAATTACTTAATCAGCAGGATTTTACTGAAGCGCGATCCATCGCGGCCTTGCTGATCAGTAGCCGAATGCTCGCAAGCAGGAACCAGTAAATGAATGCAATGACCGTAAAAGAATCAAAAGCGATGCTCGATAAGATTATTCCCATCGCTAAATGCGCCGGAGAGGCAATACTCTCAGTGTATCGTGGAGACGACTTTGACGTACAGATCAAAGGTGATGAGTCTCCTCTTACCAAGGCTGATTTAGCAGCTCACGAAGTGATCGAAAAATCGCTGGCAGAGGCGTTTCCGTTGGTACCCTGCTTATCAGAAGAGAGCGCCGAAATCAGCTTTGAAGAGCGAAAGAAATGGGACGCCTGTTTTATTGTTGACCCGCTCGATGGCACCAAAGAATTTATCGCGCGCAACGACGATTTCACCGTGAACATTGCGCTGATTGAAAGCGGTCGTCCTGTGTTGGGTGTGATTTATGTTCCTGTATTTGATACTTATTATTATGCCGCCAGGGGTGTCGGCGCCTTCAAAAAAATTGGTGACAATCCCGCGCAAAAAATATCGATAAGAAAGCTCCAGAAAAAAGATGGGAAAAATCATTTTACCGTGGTTGCCAGTCGACGGCATGGAGTAGATAAAGTCGAAAGATTATGCCAGAACTTTGCCAGTTATGACTTAACCAGTCGCGGCAGCTCCTTGAAAATGTGTCTGGTTGCCGAAGGTGAAGCCGATCTTTATCCGCGACTGGCGCTCACTTCTGAGTGGGACACGGCGGCTGCACAATCCATAGTCGAAGAAGCGGGTGGACA
>Ga0316209_1001163_pt1 | contig 30721 bp, 16 predicted proteins | sample 6monopyrite_MG_FD_204945 | JGI IMG/M metagenome (GOLD analysis project Ga0316209, IMG submission 204945) | Microbial mat bacterial communities from mineral coupon in-situ incubated in ocean water Damariscotta River, Maine, United States -... | ecosystem: Environmental > Aquatic > Marine >...
GCTGCTGAGTAAAAAGGTTTGACCTTATGGAACGCTTTGCTTTTTGTGACCGGCCATTTATACATAACATTGGTTATGCCTAGTTAGCTTTTTAATTAGGCATAACCCCTGTTATGTTACTTGGCCGCTTACAGCCCCTTTGAGGGGTTGGGGTGTTTTCTGGTAAACAATAAAGTTTGTTGTTTAAACTTTTTTGTTTGGCTGCCAGACTAAAAATTAATGCGGCACTTGTTGCTTTTTAACAGGTGTTGCACAACCGCGAAGCATGGACGCTGAGCGTGGTTCGACGAAGACATTAAATTAACGGAGACGGCCAGGGATGTTTTGGCCGCCCTAGCCTGGCGCGCACCTTGCTCCCACATGCACAGGGCGTGACTTGCGCCATGGACTGGCGGCGCGGCCTTTGCGTGTTGATGCAAGGTGCGTGACGGGCGATCCGACTCCACGATGTGTCCGCTTTTAAACATTGTCCGATTGCATTTCCGTTTCTTGCTCTTCATCAACTTCAGCGGCTAAAGCATTTAATAATTCATCTTCTGTTATTTCTTCAGATGCATTATTTTCTTTGTCCTGGTTACTTTCTTTTTTTATTTTTGCTGGATGTGTTAAGGCATGAACTTCTTTTAATTTTCGTATTGATACTTGCGTGTAAATCTCTGTTGTCGATAGCATTGAATGCCCAAGTATCATTTGTATGTAGCGGATGTCTGCACCATTCTCCAGCATGTGGGTGGCCATGCTGTGCCTAAAAATATGACAGGCTCCAGGTTTAGTAATACCTGCGGCTTCGATGTGTCTTTTAACCGTGTCGGACATTCTGTTTTTAATCATGGCTTGTCCATATTCCATTAAAAAAACGGTGCCTTCATCCGGTTCCATTGCATAGCGTGGTCTCACGTCTTCAATATATTTTTGTACCCAGGCACAGGCTCTTTCACCCAGCGGCACCATACGATCTTTTTTACCCTTGCCTTCTCTAACCATTAACGTGCCATTGGATAAATCGATGTCATACAGTTTTAAATTAATCATTTCTATTTTTCGTAAACCGGTACTGTAAAGCGTTTCAATAATCGCTCTATCACGTAACCCGATGTCACCGTGTAATGCTGTTTGATTAAGGATTAACTCTATTTCATCTGGGGTTAAAATATGTTGCGGCAATCGTCGATGTTGGCGCGGCAGTTCCAGTTCAGAAGCGGGGTTATATAAAAGATAGTTTTCTTTAGTGAGCCATTTAAAAAATCCGCGTATCGGCTCCAGTCGTGTACCCTGAGTTCTTATAGATAATGGCTGTCCGTCCTGCTTTCGGTAATAGTATAAATAACGTCTGTAACGCTCCAGAATCGGTCGTGTTACTTCCTGTGGATGTTGGATGCTGCGCTCATCACTCCACTTGATAAAACGGCTTAGACTGATCTTTCGCAAGCTAACGGTTCTTGGACTGTAGTGCCTGACATCTAGCCATTGTAAATATTTTTTTAAATAGTGGGTTATCTCGTTGTGTTCGATGCCGTAATAATCAGGGTGTTTCTGTTTGGTTCTTGGGGCTTTGGTTTGTTTGCGCATGACTTGATTTTGTCCTTGTCATCTTAAACCGATGTAACACTATGATGGTTTTTGCCATTGTTTTTGTTTTTTTCCATATAGATACTTTCTGGAGCATTTTCATTCGTTTTTTCTAAAGACTCTATTTCTATAGTCTTTAAGCTACTTTTATCGTGCCGCGCATCCCCCGCATTGGGGCCGTTTTGGGGCCGCGATGGGGGCGCGATCTCATCCACTTTACCCCGCGAACTTTTTACCGTAGATGCAATTTTATTAGTCACTTCATTATTATTTGGTTGCGCCTCCAGCTGCGCCACATTGATCAAGCCCATTAAAAAAGAGGAACCGTCCTGCCCTTCGCCATCGTATAACAACTCATATTCAAAACGCTGACCGCGTTCGCCTCGATGAACGATGAGGTATTCAAGATCCACTAACCGACCTATATGTAACCTCAGTTGTGTATCGCTCATGCCAGTGTAACTGCGTAGCGCTTTGCGACTAAAATAATAATCGGTTTTATTTATTTCCAGAGCTTTGCTTTGCTGCTCTACCATTTTATTTATTTGGGTAAGTAGGCGTCTTGTTTGGGGTGGCAGTTCGTCCAGGGATTTTCCCAGTAGCTCATTGGCTAATTTATTTGCTGTTTCTATATCACTTAGCGTGGCCTCTATATAGGTAATAGTTTCATCATCGATAACGATTTGTTTTATGTTGCGCTGGTATTGATGCAGTAAAGCCAGGGTATCGATCAGGGTTAAATACTTTTCATGATCACGGCGCAGGCGTGTACGATCATCTAAAAAATTCAGTTGTTGTGCATAGGGATTTAATACCGATAACGGTTTTAATAAGCGTTGTGCATTTTGATGCAAGTTTAAAAGCGTTTGCTTTTGTTTCTTTTGCACTATCCCTTCAAGGGTACGTGATAATCTCTGCTGCTCATGGATGGCGCGGGTTTGTTCTCGGCCTTCATCAACACCTAAAATAATGCAGCGATTCATTAACTCTTCGTCAGGCTCTATGGATGTGGTGGTGCTAAAAATCATTACTGGCCCTTCTACTTCATATTCATGTGTGGTTAAGCGGCCACTTTGTGGGTCTTTACCGGTACTGGCGATTTTTAATTTACCTTCACTTTGTAATAGCTTTAATGCGTAGCTGGCTTTTTCTGAACCTTCTTCTTCGGCGATGGAGAGTATTTTATGCCGTAGATCGCCGTTTTCCATGTAATATAAACTTTGCCCTGTCATGGCAGAGTATTGCACTTTGTCTTCCTCTGGCATAAAGGCTAAAACCGATTCCATTAAAGAAGATTTACCGGCGGCACTGGAACTCTGAACCATCACGCCTAAAGGCTTATCTAACTTTCGAGAGACAGCAGCCAGATAACCCACTAATTTATTATTGTGCTCCCCCACCACACCACAGCGTTGATAGTCGAGCAGTATTTGATCAAGTAAATTAGGTTGTTGTAATAAATTAAGCGCAGCCTGTTTTTCTGCATCATCTAATAACTTAACCGGGTCTTTAGGCTGTAATTCTTTTTTGATATTCTCTTCCTGTAAGGCTTCCAGTTTTAAAAGCACTTTGCCGATGTCATTTTTTATAATGTCTTCGCTGAGACCTAATTCCATAGCCGTCTGTTTTATAAAATGATAGCGGGGTTTTGCACTGTATAAATCCAGGGTATCCACATGCAGGTGTTCATCACGGCTGGCCAGGATATTTATTTTTAATTGATTAACGCTTAGGTTTTTATCTAAACCTCTGACTCGGTAACGTCGATCACCAAAAGTTAAAATAATCTCGTGTTCTTTTACTTCGGCAGGTATCTCGGTTTTTGGCGGTACTACGGGGCTGGCCTGTTCTTCAACAACGGCAGCTAAAGGAGGTAATAATTCTTTTGTTTTTTTAGCGGCTTCTTTTGTTATTATTTTTTCATCTAGTATTTCGCCGGTTTTAACATCAACGCTTGTATTGTCTTCAAGGGTAATAATTTCCGTCTGCTCGATGACCTCAGCAGGGATTGTTTTTAATTCGGGCTTGTCACCCTGCCCTAACCACAACGCTGAACGGATACATACCCCTAAACTTTTTGATGCCGGTTGTACTGAGAGTGCATATTCGTTTGCATCCATACCTTTGGGAAAATGGATTCTGTAGCAGTCTATGCCTTCCTTTAATAAACAGGCGGCTAAATCAGAAGTGGCTTTTTCACCTGCCTGGTCTCGATCATAGGCGATTAATACACGTTCTGTTTTGTGTTGTTTAAACGCATTTAATAGTTCATCTGTAAAACCATTTATACCGTAGCTGGTTGTGACATTACGATAACCTGCACACCAGAAGGTTAAAGCATCGATGATACTTTCACAGAGAATGATTTCTTTAGATGCGACAAGCGCGGCTAAATTAAAGATGCCTGTGTGCGAACCAGGCAAATATAAATGAACGGGCGTACCTTTGCGTAAATCATCGCGGATTTTACGACCATAGACTTCACTGATAATGCCCTGTTCATTCGTGATCGGAAACACGATAGAACCGTTAAAATGTTCATGGCCGGTGTTTCGCATTAAGCCGATGCGTTGTAATGCACCCCGCACCGCTGCACCCATTTTACGATTGGTTTTAGGTAAACGATAACCCAGAGTACGATTGGCAAAACCCAGTTTAAAGTGATCGATCATGTCGCTGTTGTTTAAACCGCGTTTTTTTAAATAGGCTAAAGCTTCAGGATTTTGTTTCAGCCCTTCGTGGTAATAATCCACCACTTGATGAAGCAGAGCCTGATCGTCTGCCTTGATATTAAAAGGGGTTTCAAGCTTGGTAGTGGTGGCGTTTTTAACCGTGCCACTGCCTGCAGCTAAAGAGGGGGATTGTTCTTTGAGCATGTGGAAGGCTTTGGTAAATGATACGCCGTGCATTTTTTCTACCCAGCTAAAGACATCACCGCCCTGCTGGCAAGCACCTAAGCAGTTCCAGATATTTTTATCTGGGGTGATTGAAAGAGAGGGAGTTTTGTCATCGTGGAACGGGCAACAGCCGAACCAGTCTTTGCCTTTTTTCGTCAACGCGATGCCAGATGATTCCACTAAACGAACCAGGGAGACCTCCTGCTTGATGCGAGTGATTTCTTCTTCGGGGATGCGAGCCATTTTGTTTTCCTCTAAATCGCAGGTTTCTCAAAAACCTGTCAAGATCGAATGTTGCACCTAAAGTGAAATTATTATATTCTTTATACGATACTTTTCAAGTCCTACTTTGAAATCTGCCCATATACTGGAGGCCACATGAACAACCCATTAGTGACACTCATGCAAGATGCCTCTATTCGTAAAGCATTAGGCAAACGGATTAAACAGCTCAGGAAGGATAAAAACTGGACTCAGAAAGAGCTGGCTAAACAGGTGGGCACCAGCCCCGCACAGCTCAATAAATATGAGAGTGGACTTAATACGCCACCTCTGGACAGGCTGGCGCTATTAGCCGAAGTGCTTAATATATCTGTAGACTTTTTAATAGGAGGCCAGCACAGTGATGACCTGCCTATCCATAATAAGCGCCTTATTCAACGCTTACAGAGCATTGAAGAATTTGATTCAGAAGAACGAGAAGTAGTGATTAAGGTGCTGGATGCCATGATCGCCAAGCACAAGATGGAGTCTACGATTAAGTCAATGGAAGCATAAACCTAATACGACTGGGTATTATTCATTATAAGCTCAAAAACTAAGCCCCGCGTTGCTGGGCTTAGTAGAGTATCTATTTGTTTAAATAATGATGACTATTCCTTTCATCTGCTCAATGATTAACTCTAGCCAATTAACCAGGCAAAATCATGACGTATAGACGATTTTGTATTAAACTAATAATTATCAACCGATGATAACTCTTAAGGATTTAACTTTGTGCCAAATGACAATGGATTAAAAATCCTACTGGATCTGGATGGCGATATATTCATGATGGATGATAAACACTGGGTTAAATTTGAGTGTAAAACAGTTGATAAAAATGAACACATACCACACGGCATCAAATACTCACTCACGCTACACGATAAAAGCAATGAGCGAATATTAGGCTACGACAATGCGCATCCTTTTAAACCAAAGCGAAAAAAATTTGGTGCTAAAAGAGTGGTATGGGATCACAAACATGAAAAGGAAATTGTAAAGTCCTATGAGTTTAATAGCGCTGATCAGTTATTAATTGATTTCTGGGAAGATGTTAACGCTATTCTAAAAGATAGCTGAGGTATTTAAAACATGTCTATAAAAGTGATGAAAGTTGGAATTATTTCCAAAGAAGAATACATTCGCAGAACCATTGCAATTGCTAAAGGCACATACACGCCTAAGCGAACCGACCCTAAAATCTGGTTTGAATCATTGAATTCTATGTCTCAGGTTTTAAGCGCTGAAAACCAGGCACTGCTAAAGTTAATTGTTGATCATAAGCCGCGCTCTCTGGTTGAGCTGGAAGAATTAAGCGCGAGAAGAAAATCAAATCTATCCAGAACATTAAAAACATTAGAAAAATACGGCATTGTGGATCTGGCAAAAGTGAAAGGAAAAATTGTGCCTAAAGTAAAAGCAACTGATTTTAAAGTTGAGTTCGGTTTAAATTTGAGTACGCCTGTTCCTAAAACTGAAAACAATCATCTTGCCTGCGCTTAAACAAAAAAAGCCTGTTATGTTTTTTAGCAGGCTTTTGTTTTTATGAAATGTGGCATGGAAAGACCTGGCGCCTATCTTGTGCTCAGATGCCGGACAAGGAAAAAGATATTATTAAGCAGCTTATCGAAGGGATGATTATTAAATATGAGACGCAGCACTGGTCGGCAAATGCTAAGTAATTTAGGCAACTAAAAAATAAAGCAGATCAAAAAATAAGCCCCGCAATAGCAGGGCTTAGGGTTTCTGTTTTTCAACTAATAATATTAACTCACTCCGGTACTTTTAACTTTTTTTAGCCGGCACCATTAATCTTTAATTACCGGCATGTCATTACTTACTGATAATTAAATCCAATATAAATGACTGCATACACATAGAATACATAGCACCTATATTTTTATATATCTGCATTTCATTTGCCCCCTCATCGCCCTTAATTTCAAATACAAATGGTTTCAAAGTTTTATTGCAAGTTTTGGCATTATCAGAAAGAGCATTAATACACTGCTTTCTGTCATACCCCATATGTTTTAATAATTTATCGTCACTACAATGAGCAGCAATAGTGGCTACTGAAATCGTCTTAAAATATGACTCCGAAAAACTTTCATCTTGTGCTAGTACTTTGCTACTGACAAATAAAAGAATCACAAATATAATTTTTATCATATACACCTCATTCTATTTACATGGTTCGGGACATGGCTTACAACCACTGAGACAATTCTGCAATTTTCTACGATTTTTTCTCACCATTCCATAATCAAAACTTACAGCGGCAACAATGCAAGTACCAGATTTACTCACATTACCTTTTGCACAATTACTATTTCTTAAAAACTCATCCAGTCGCCAGTTTTCGTCTTTACGGAATGTAGCATTACACTTAATAGTGCAATTCATTGAGCATTTATCTAAGCCATAAAAATCTACATATATTAATGGATTGGCCCCAACAAATAAGTAAGTATTAATCCCCGCACGCAACCCAATCGGATCACTTTGAGCATACCGTCCAAGTGCAGGATCATAATCCCTAAAGTAGTTATACTGTATTCGAGCATACGACCTTGCCTGGCTAATCATCATAAATCCCTAGTGCAATCATTTACTTAAAACCCTTTTTCCCTGACGCGATCTAACCATACCAAAAAAATTCCCTATATGCACTTTTTGACTTAACTCTGATTTTTTCTATTTGTACCACACAGTCCGTATCCTGACAGAGCCAACTACAACAGCGGATTTTTGGAAAAGGGTTCGGGAAAAACCTTTTTTCTCTTTAGCTGCGTTTTTTCTTTTTTAATAGATAAACAGCACCGCGAAGCGGTGCTGTTTAAAGGCTACTTAAGCCTCTTTGATTAAATGCATGTGATTTCGCTTAATAAGCCGGACATAAGCTTGCCACTCATCATCCAGCCTATCCCACGCCTCCACTACATCGCTGTACATATCGGGTAGATAATCCATTCGATTTATTACGAACGCGGCAGCTATTCGCTCACCGGTACTGGCACCAGTAGAACCCGTTGCTTGTAAGCAGTTAGCCACACTAATAATTGTTTCGACTTGCCAGGGTGTGTTTTTCTTCATGCTGTTTTCTCCTTTCGAGAGTTGGTTTAAGTGAACACGGTTTGTGCAGACAGAAGAGCCTGGAGCGCAGCCGAGTCAAGGGTGGTGCTTTTTTACCACTTGCGTAGCCCTTGACTCGGTGAGCACCAGGATAAGCTGACTGCATAAACTGTGAGAACGTTGTTTCAGATTGCTTTGAAAATGAACGAAGGGTTCTTCTGATTTTTTTTTGATGTTGCTTGTTGTTTTTACCGCCAGCGACATCGACGGCACCACCCCTAACCCTTACTGCGGGAGGCAGCTAAAATGCGGGAGGCTTGCAACGAACTAAAACGAAGCTAGAACCCTTTTAACAGGGGTGGCGCTGGCGGGGTTTGGGGGAGGCTGGCGGACGAGGCATGCTCTTTGCCGAGTGACTGCGTGAACGCGAACCCCTGCGCTTTTGATTTTGCTTCTGATAAAAAAGCTTTTGTGCTTGCACACCTTATGGAACGCTGTGCTTTTTGTGACCGGCCATTTATACATAACATTGGTTATGCCTAGTTAGCTTTTTAATTAGGCATAACCCCTGTTATGTTACTTGGCCGCTTACAGCCCCTTTGAGGGGTTGGGGTGTTTTCTGGTAAACAATAAAGTTTGTTGTTTAAACTTTTTTGTTTGGCTGCCAGACTAAAAATTAATGCGGCACTTGTTGCTTTTTAACAGGTGTTGCACAACCGCGAAGCATGGACGCTGAGCGTGGTTCGACGAAGACATTAAATTAACGGAGACGGCCAGGGATGTTTTGGCCGCCCTAGCCTGGCGCGCACCTTGCTCCCACATGCACAGGGCGTGACTTGCGCCATGGACTGGCGGCGCGGCCTTTGCGTGTTGATGCAAGGTGCGTGACGGGCGATCCGACTCCACGATGTGTCCGCTTTTAAACATTGTCCGATTGCATTTCCGTTTCTTGCTCTTCATCAACTTCAGCGGCTAAAGCATTTAATAATTCATCTTCTGTTATTTCTTCAGATGCATTATTTTCTTTGTCCTGGTTACTTTCTTTTTTTATTTTTGCTGGATGTGTTAAGGCATGAACTTCTTTTAATTTTCGTATTGATACTTGCGTGTAAATCTCTGTTGTCGATAGCATTGAATGCCCAAGTATCATTTGTATGTAGCGGATGTCTGCACCATTCTCCAGCATGTGGGTGGCCATGCTGTGCCTAAAAATATGACAGGCTCCAGGTTTAGTAATACCTGCGGCTTCGATGTGTCTTTTAACCGTGTCGGACATTCTGTTTTTAATCATGGCTTGTCCATATTCCATTAAAAAAACGGTGCCTTCATCCGGTTCCATTGCATAGCGTGGTCTCACGTCTTCAATATATTTTTGTACCCAGGCACAGGCTCTTTCACCCAGCGGCACCATACGATCTTTTTTACCCTTGCCTTCTCTAACCATTAACGTGCCATTGGATAAATCGATGTCATACAGTTTTAAATTAATCATTTCTATTTTTCGTAAACCGGTACTGTAAAGCGTTTCAATAATCGCTCTATCACGTAACCCGATGTCACCGTGTAATGCTGTTTGATTAAGGATTAACTCTATTTCATCTGGGGTTAAAATATGTTGCGGCAATCGTCGATGTTGGCGCGGCAGTTCCAGTTCAGAAGCGGGGTTATATAAAAGATAGTTTTCTTTAGTGAGCCATTTAAAAAATCCGCGTATCGGCTCCAGTCGTGTACCCTGAGTTCTTATAGATAATGGCTGTCCGTCCTGCTTTCGGTAATAGTATAAATAACGTCTGTAACGCTCCAGAATCGGTCGTGTTACTTCCTGTGGATGTTGGATGCTGCGCTCATCACTCCACTTGATAAAACGGCTTAGACTGATCTTTCGCAAGCTAACGGTTCTTGGACTGTAGTGCCTGACATCTAGCCATTGTAAATATTTTTTTAAATAGTGGGTTATCTCGTTGTGTTCGATGCCGTAATAATCAGGGTGTTTCTGTTTGGTTCTTGGGGCTTTGGTTTGTTTGCGCATGACTTGATTTTGTCCTTGTCATCTTAAACCGATGTAACACTATGATGGTTTTTGCCATTGTTTTTGTTTTTTTCCATATAGATACTTTCTGGAGCATTTTCATTCGTTTTTTCTAAAGACTCTATTTCTATAGTCTTTAAGCTACTTTTATCGTGCCGCGCATCCCCCGCATTGGGGCCGTTTTGGGGCCGCGATGGGGGCGCGATCTCATCCACTTTACCCCGCGAACTTTTTACCGTAGATGCAATTTTATTAGTCACTTCATTATTATTTGGTTGCGCCTCCAGCTGCGCCACATTGATCAAGCCCATTAAAAAAGAGGAACCGTCCTGCCCTTCGCCATCGTATAACAACTCATATTCAAAACGCTGACCGCGTTCGCCTCGATGAACGATGAGGTATTCAAGATCCACTAACCGACCTATATGTAACCTCAGTTGTGTATCGCTCATGCCAGTGTAACTGCGTAGCGCTTTGCGACTAAAATAATAATCGGTTTTATTTATTTCCAGAGCTTTGCTTTGCTGCTCTACCATTTTATTTATTTGGGTAAGTAGGCGTCTTGTTTGGGGTGGCAGTTCGTCCAGGGATTTTCCCAGTAGCTCATTGGCTAATTTATTTGCTGTTTCTATATCACTTAGCGTGGCCTCTATATAGGTAATAGTTTCATCATCGATAACGATTTGTTTTATGTTGCGCTGGTATTGATGCAGTAAAGCCAGGGTATCGATCAGGGTTAAATACTTTTCATGATCACGGCGCAGGCGTGTACGATCATCTAAAAAATTCAGTTGTTGTGCATAGGGATTTAATACCGATAACGGTTTTAATAAGCGTTGTGCATTTTGATGCAAGTTTAAAAGCGTTTGCTTTTGTTTCTTTTGCACTATCCCTTCAAGGGTACGTGATAATCTCTGCTGCTCATGGATGGCGCGGGTTTGTTCTCGGCCTTCATCAACACCTAAAATAATGCAGCGATTCATTAACTCTTCGTCAGGCTCTATGGATGTGGTGGTGCTAAAAATCATTACTGGCCCTTCTACTTCATATTCATGTGTGGTTAAGCGGCCACTTTGTGGGTCTTTACCGGTACTGGCGATTTTTAATTTACCTTCACTTTGTAATAGCTTTAATGCGTAGCTGGCTTTTTCTGAACCTTCTTCTTCGGCGATGGAGAGTATTTTATGCCGTAGATCGCCGTTTTCCATGTAATATAAACTTTGCCCTGTCATGGCAGAGTATTGCACTTTGTCTTCCTCTGGCATAAAGGCTAAAACCGATTCCATTAAAGAAGATTTACCGGCGGCACTGGAACTCTGAACCATCACGCCTAAAGGCTTATCTAACTTTCGAGAGACAGCAGCCAGATAACCCACTAATTTATTATTGTGCTCCCCCACCACACCACAGCGTTGATAGTCGAGCAGTATTTGATCAAGTAAATTAGGTTGTTGTAATAAATTAAGCGCAGCCTGTTTTTCTGCATCATCTAATAACTTAACCGGGTCTTTAGGCTGTAATTCTTTTTTGATATTCTCTTCCTGTAAGGCTTCCAGTTTTAAAAGCACTTTGCCGATGTCATTTTTTATAATGTCTTCGCTGAGACCTAATTCCATAGCCGTCTGTTTTATAAAATGATAGCGGGGTTTTGCACTGTATAAATCCAGGGTATCCACATGCAGGTGTTCATCACGGCTGGCCAGGATATTTATTTTTAATTGATTAACGCTTAGGTTTTTATCTAAACCTCTGACTCGGTAACGTCGATCACCAAAAGTTAAAATAATCTCGTGTTCTTTTACTTCGGCAGGTATCTCGGTTTTTGGCGGTACTACGGGGCTGGCCTGTTCTTCAACAACGGCAGCTAAAGGAGGTAATAATTCTTTTGTTTTTTTAGCGGCTTCTTTTGTTATTATTTTTTCATCTAGTATTTCGCCGGTTTTAACATCAACGCTTGTATTGTCTTCAAGGGTAATAATTTCCGTCTGCTCGATGACCTCAGCAGGGATTGTTTTTAATTCGGGCTTGTCACCCTGCCCTAACCACAACGCTGAACGGATACATACCCCTAAACTTTTTGATGCCGGTTGTACTGAGAGTGCATATTCGTTTGCATCCATACCTTTGGGAAAATGGATTCTGTAGCAGTCTATGCCTTCCTTTAATAAACAGGCGGCTAAATCAGAAGTGGCTTTTTCACCTGCCTGGTCTCGATCATAGGCGATTAATACACGTTCTGTTTTGTGTTGTTTAAACGCATTTAATAGTTCATCTGTAAAACCATTTATACCGTAGCTGGTTGTGACATTACGATAACCTGCACACCAGAAGGTTAAAGCATCGATGATACTTTCACAGAGAATGATTTCTTTAGATGCGACAAGCGCGGCTAAATTAAAGATGCCTGTGTGCGAACCAGGCAAATATAAATGAACGGGCGTACCTTTGCGTAAATCATCGCGGATTTTACGACCATAGACTTCACTGATAATGCCCTGTTCATTCGTGATCGGAAACACGATAGAACCGTTAAAATGTTCATGGCCGGTGTTTCGCATTAAGCCGATGCGTTGTAATGCACCCCGCACCGCTGCACCCATTTTACGATTGGTTTTAGGTAAACGATAACCCAGAGTACGATTGGCAAAACCCAGTTTAAAGTGATCGATCATGTCGCTGTTGTTTAAACCGCGTTTTTTTAAATAGGCTAAAGCTTCAGGATTTTGTTTCAGCCCTTCGTGGTAATAATCCACCACTTGATGAAGCAGAGCCTGATCGTCTGCCTTGATATTAAAAGGGGTTTCAAGCTTGGTAGTGGTGGCGTTTTTAACCGTGCCACTGCCTGCAGCTAAAGAGGGGGATTGTTCTTTGAGCATGTGGAAGGCTTTGGTAAATGATACGCCGTGCATTTTTTCTACCCAGCTAAAGACATCACCGCCCTGCTGGCAAGCACCTAAGCAGTTCCAGATATTTTTATCTGGGGTGATTGAAAGAGAGGGAGTTTTGTCATCGTGGAACGGGCAACAGCCGAACCAGTCTTTGCCTTTTTTCGTCAACGCGATGCCAGATGATTCCACTAAACGAACCAGGGAGACCTCCTGCTTGATGCGAGTGATTTCTTCTTCGGGGATGCGAGCCATTTTGTTTTCCTCTAAATCGCAGGTTTCTCAAAAACCTGTCAAGATCGAATGTTGCACCTAAAGTGAAATTATTATATTCTTTATACGATACTTTTCAAGTCCTACTTTGAAATCTGCCCATATACTGGAGGCCACATGAACAACCCATTAGTGACACTCATGCAAGATGCCTCTATTCGTAAAGCATTAGGCAAACGGATTAAACAGCTCAGGAAGGATAAAAACTGGACTCAGAAAGAGCTGGCTAAACAGGTGGGCACCAGCCCCGCACAGCTCAATAAATATGAGAGTGGACTTAATACGCCACCTCTGGACAGGCTGGCGCTATTAGCCGAAGTGCTTAATATATCTGTAGACTTTTTAATAGGAGGCCAGCACAGTGATGACCTGCCTATCCATAATAAGCGCCTTATTCAACGCTTACAGAGCATTGAAGAATTTGATTCAGAAGAACGAGAAGTAGTGATTAAGGTGCTGGATGCCATGATCGCCAAGCACAAGATGGAGTCTACGATTAAGTCAATGGAAGCATAAACCTAATACGACTGGGTATTATTCATTATAAGCTCAAAAACTAAGCCCCGCGTTGCTGGGCTTAGTAGAGTATCTATTTGTTTAAATAATGATGACTATTCCTTTCATCTGCTCAATGATTAACTCTAGCCAATTAACCAGGCAAAATCATGACGTATAGACGATTTTGTATTAAACTAATAATTATCAACCGATGATAACTCTTAAGGATTTAACTTTGTGCCAAATGACAATGGATTAAAAATCCTACTGGATCTGGATGGCGATATATTCATGATGGATGATAAACACTGGGTTAAATTTGAGTGTAAAACAGTTGATAAAAATGAACACATACCACACGGCATCAAATACTCACTCACGCTACACGATAAAAGCAATGAGCGAATATTAGGCTACGACAATGCGCATCCTTTTAAACCAAAGCGAAAAAAATTTGGTGCTAAAAGAGTGGTATGGGATCACAAACATGAAAAGGAAATTGTAAAGTCCTATGAGTTTAATAGCGCTGATCAGTTATTAATTGATTTCTGGGAAGATGTTAACGCTATTCTAAAAGATAGCTGAGGTATTTAAAACATGTCTATAAAAGTGATGAAAGTTGGAATTATTTCCAAAGAAGAATACATTCGCAGAACCATTGCAATTGCTAAAGGCACATACACGCCTAAGCGAACCGACCCTAAAATCTGGTTTGAATCATTGAATTCTATGTCTCAGGTTTTAAGCGCTGAAAACCAGGCACTGCTAAAGTTAATTGTTGATCATAAGCCGCGCTCTCTGGTTGAGCTGGAAGAATTAAGCGCGAGAAGAAAATCAAATCTATCCAGAACATTAAAAACATTAGAAAAATACGGCATTGTGGATCTGGCAAAAGTGAAAGGAAAAATTGTGCCTAAAGTAAAAGCAACTGATTTTAAAGTTGAGTTCGGTTTAAATTTGAGTACGCCTGTTCCTAAAACTGAAAACAATCATCTTGCCTGCGCTTAAACAAAAAAAGCCTGTTATGTTTTTTAGCAGGCTTTTGTTTTTATGAAATGTGGCATGGAAAGACCTGGCGCCTATCTTGTGCTCAGATGCCGGACAAGGAAAAAGATATTATTAAGCAGCTTATCGAAGGGATGATTATTAAATATGAGACGCAGCACTGGTCGGCAAATGCTAAGTAATTTAGGCAACTAAAAAATAAAGCAGATCAAAAAATAAGCCCCGCAATAGCAGGGCTTAGGGTTTCTGTTTTTCAACTAATAATATTAACTCACTCCGGTACTTTTAACTTTTTTTAGCCGGCACCATTAATCTTTAATTACCGGCATGTCATTACTTACTGATAATTAAATCCAATATAAATGACTGCATACACATAGAATACATAGCACCTATATTTTTATATATCTGCATTTCATTTGCCCCCTCATCGCCCTTAATTTCAAATACAAATGGTTTCAAAGTTTTATTGCAAGTTTTGGCATTATCAGAAAGAGCATTAATACACTGCTTTCTGTCATACCCCATATGTTTTAATAATTTATCGTCACTACAATGAGCAGCAATAGTGGCTACTGAAATCGTCTTAAAATATGACTCCGAAAAACTTTCATCTTGTGCTAGTACTTTGCTACTGACAAATAAAAGAATCACAAATATAATTTTTATCATATACACCTCATTCTATTTACATGGTTCGGGACATGGCTTACAACCACTGAGACAATTCTGCAATTTTCTACGATTTTTTCTCACCATTCCATAATCAAAACTTACAGCGGCAACAATGCAAGTACCAGATTTACTCACATTACCTTTTGCACAATTACTATTTCTTAAAAACTCATCCAGTCGCCAGTTTTCGTCTTTACGGAATGTATCACTCCCCCTACGCACATCCTTGACTAAAACCCTAAAATCCCTAGTTCACTCAAACACTTAAACAGCACAGCTCCAAGGCCTGACCTACCTTACCAAAAAAAATCCCCAGACGCACTTTTTGGCTTACGTTCGCGGCACTTCGTGCCGCTCACGGATTTTTGGAAAAGGGTTTGGGAAAAACCTTTTTTCTTTTAGCCGCTTCTTTTATTAGTTAATCGTTATATTGAGTGAACACAGATTATGCAGACAGAAGAGCTTGACGCGCAGCCGCATCAAGGGTGGTTGCTGTTTACCACTTGCCTTGCCCTTGATGGGGTGAGCATTCAGGCTAAGCTGGCAGCATAAACTGTGAGCACGGGGTTCAGATAAAATAAGCGGCTAAAAGAAAGATGCTTTTGCTTTTTGTTTTTCTTTTGTTTTTCTCGCCAGCGACATCGACGGCACCACCCCAGTTTAGAACGGCGGGAGGCAACCAGGATGCGGGAGGCTTGCACAAACGTTAACGGAGCTAGAACCTTTTAACTGGGGTGGCGCTGGCGGGGTTTGGGGGAGGCTGGCGGACGAGGCGCTGTTTGCTTTTGCCGAGTAAACTGCGTGAACGCGAACCCCTGCGCTTTTGACTTTGCTTCTGATTAAAATTCTTTAACCTTATGGAGCGATGGCGACCGGCCATTTACACATAACATTGGTTATGCTCAGTTAGCTTTTTAATTGAGCATAACCCCTGTTATGTTACTTGGCCGACTAAAGTCCCCTTGGGGGTTGGGGGTGCTTATCTGGTTAATCACTTCGTTTGTTTTTTAAACGATGTGGTTTGCTTGCCAGAGTAAAAAATAATGCGGCACTTGTTTTTTGCTTTATAAAAACAGGTGTTGCTCAAGCTTACTACCCTTGTCTTTCCGGTTCTAATTTTGCTGGATGGGTTTCACGATGCACTGCCTGTAATTTTCTAATCGATACATGAGTGTAAATCTGTGTCGCGCTTAAATTCGCATGTCCCAGCATCGCCTGGATAAATCTTAATTCCGCACCGTTCTCCAGCATGTGGGTGGCCATCGCATGACGCAGTAAATGACAACTGCCTGGCACATGTATCCCTGCGTTTTTCATAAAGCGTTTTACTTTGTCACCGAGCTTGTTGTCGCGGAACGCATTGCCGTAATCGTTTATAAATAACACATCCTGTTGTATATCCATGAGCAACTGGTCACGGGTTTCATTTAGGTAGCGGGTGATCCAGTATAATGCTCGTTCGCCTATGGGGATCAGTCGATCTTTTTTGCCTTTGCCTTTTTCTATGTAGAGTGTTTTTTGACTTAAGGAGAGATGCTGCAGTTTAATACTGAGTAATTCCGTACGTCTGATGCCTGTACTGTAAAATAATTCCAGTATCGCACGATCTCGTATGCCTTCCAGTTTACTCATGTCCGGCTGTTGCATTAAGCGTTCTATTTCTTCGATGCTCAGAACGATGGGTAAGCTGGCATTGGGTTTTATAATCAGCAGTTCACTGGCGGGGTTATAGAGTAAATAATTTTGTTGCGTCATCCATTTAAAAAATTGTTTCACACTGGTTAAGTAATGATTCTGACTGGTGGGGCTTAAGGGTCGATCATTACGCTCCTGTCGATAATAAAATAAATATCGCTGGTAACGCTCCAGGATCGGCTTGGTGATCTGATTGGGATGATCCAGGCTGCGCTCATCGCACCAGCCAATAAAGCGTCTTATGTCGCTCTCTCGTCGATTGAGTGTGCTGTCGCTGTAGCCGCGCAACATCATCGCTTCATTGTATTTTAAAAGATGCGGGTAAAAACCGGTGTGTTCAACGGGAACTTGCGCCCGTCGATAGTGCATGATGCGTTTGCGTTTAACGCTCATGTTTAATTCTCAGAACTGGCGGCTAAAGGAAAAACATCACTATGATACGATGTGCTTTGTTTTTTGCTCGCTTGTTCATTTTTCGGTTTTTTAATATCCGTTTCACTGCAAGCCTTGTCGTCATTGGGTTTGACTGTGTTTTCACTGCCCCGACTTACCCCCGACACCCCACCGACCTGGGGCCGACTTGACCCCGACCGGTTACCTTTTACCCCCGACTTCTTTTCGTCGTACATTAATTTATCGGCATCGATCAAGCCCATTAGCTGTTTATCCTGTTGCTCTTCCATGCTGTATAACAGTTCGTACTCAAACGATTGGCCTCGTCCGCCTCGGTGGGTTAATAAATATTCCATGTCTTCTAGTCGTCTACAGTGGACTTTTATTTGGGTGTTACCCCAACCGGTAAACTCACGGATGGCTTTGCGGCTAAAACGAACATCTTTTTGTTCCAGTGTATTTTGTTTGCATTCATTCTTTACTAATCGCTGTATGCACTTTAATAGTTTGCGGGTTTGAGGTGGCAGTTCGTCCAGGGTTTTACCTAATACATCGTGAGCCAGTTTATTGGCTGCTTCTATATCGCTTATTTTGACTTCGATGTATTCAATGATCTTGCCATTGTGTTCTACCGTTTTAATATCCCGTTGATGTTGATGCAGAAGCGCAATACTGTCGATCAGGGTTAAATACTTTTCATGGTCGCGTCTGGTTCTTGTTTTATCATCGAGGAAGGTTAGTTGATCAGCATAGGGATTAATCACGGCCAGAGGTTTTAAATATTGTTGTGCATGCCGATGCAATTGTGTGATTTGTTCTTTTTTGAGTTTGTTTTGCAAGCCTTCTAATGTTCGGCTTTTTCTTTGAGCTTGATGGATGGCTTGTGTTTGTTCTCGGGTTTCATTGACGCTTAATACCAGGCAACGGTTTAATAATTCTTCGTCTATATCGATGGCCGTTGTGGTCATAAATAACATCACCGGGCCTTCGACTCGATATTCTCGTGTAATCATCTCGCCGGTGTTTTCATCTTTACTGGTGGAGGCAATTGTAACCTCGCCTTCAGATTGCAAAAGTTTTAAGGCGTAGCTTGCATTGCGCGCGCCTTCTTCTTCACAGATGGCCAGTATCTTGTGTTTTAGATTACTCTCGCCCATGTAGAACAAAGACTGGCCAGTCATGGCGCTGTATTGGCTTCTTTCATCGACCGGCATTAGATTTAAAATGGCGTCCATTAATGAAGACTTACCGGCGGCAGAACTGCTTTGTACCATCACGGCCAGAGGTTTTTCTAATAGTCTTGATACACATGCGAGATACCCCACTAGTTTATTGGTTTCTTCTCCGACGACTCCTGCGTCATTAAAATCAATCAGGATGCGGTTTAATAAATGAGGTTCGGTTAATAAGGTTAATGCGGCTTTGCGTTCTTCTGTTGTCAGGGTTTTAAGTCGCTCACTTTTACTCTCTTTAGTTTTTTCCTGTTGCAGGGATTCCAATTGTAATAACACTTTACCTAAATCGGTTTTGATTATTTCGGGTGCTGTGCCGCATTCGACACTGGCCTGATTGATAAACACCTGGCGTTGTTTGCTGCTGTATAGATCGAGCTTGTCCATGTGGAAGGCTTCACCCTGAGTGACCATTAAGTTTATTTTTAGTTGGCCGTTGTTATGTGATGGCTCGAAGCCTTTTACTCTGTAGAGTCGATGACTTAATTTAATGTGTACTTCACCGTTGTTTTTAATCTCGGTGGGGATCGTGGTTTTATTTTCTTTGGCTACTGGGCTAGCTTGCACATCCAGTTCTTTTTCAGCAATATCAGCGGCTAAAGGAATGATCGGTTTATTAATAATCTCACCGATGGGTTCGGCTTGTCTTATTACTAAAGCCAGGCTCTTTTGTGCGGGTGTCACCTGAAGAGCGTATTCATTCGCGTCCATATTTTTGGGGAATAATATTCGATAGGCATCGATGTTATTTTTATTTAATATCTTGGCTAGTTTGTTCGCAGCATCGTTACCGGCCTGGTCTCGATCATAGGCGATTAAAATACGTTTTATTTTTTTGTCGATAAAGCATTGTAGGAGTTCATCGGTAAAACCATTGACGCCATAACTGCACGTCACTTGCCTAAAGCCCCAGCGCCAAAATGTAAGGGCATCGATTAAAGACTCGCATAAAATGATTTCATCGCACTGCAAATGATCTACATTGAACACACCTTTATGCGAGCCAGGTAAATAACAATGTACTGGGGTGCCTTTTCGTAATTTATTGCCTAAGAGTTTACGGCCATAGACTTCGGTTATTTTATGATCGTTGATCACAGGGATAATCAGTGATCCATTAAAGTGTTCGTGACCACTGTCACGATAAATACCGATGACTTGCAATAAGCCACGTAACTTTGCACCGGCCTGCCGGTTCTTTTGTGGCAGATGCAGGCCCAGTGTTCGGTTGGCGTAGCCCAGTTTAAAATAATCGATCAGCTCAACATCATCTAAGCCTCGCTGTTTTAGATAATCCTGGGCTTCTGCATTTTGCTTGAGGGTGCCGTGATAAAAAGCCATCACTTGTTGCAGAGCGGTTTGTTCATCGGCGTTTTCGGATAAGGGGGATGCAAGCTTGGGGGTGCTGGCACGTTTGATGATGGTCGGATTATTCTGGGGGTTAGCGGCTAAAACAGAAGCATCCTTCTGCAATAGCTCAACGGCGTGTCTGAAGCTTACGCCCTCGGTTTTAATGATCCAGTCAATCACGGAACCTCCGGCTCCGCAGCCTAAACAGTGGAACAGATTATCAGAGGGGGTAATCACTAACGAGGGATCGTGGTCATCGTGGAAGGGGCATAAGCCCACCAGGTCATGTTGGCCGTGGCGTTTAAGATCAATGCCTCGGCTTTCCACCAGTCGAGTCAGTGAGACCGTCTGTTTAATGCGGGTAATCTGTTCATCAGGGATGCGAGCCATAGTGTTTCCTCTAAATCGTGTTTTATCAAAAACCTGTCAAGACCTTTATGATGTGCTATTTTAATACTTTATAGTATACTTCTGTCAACCACTAAAAAATACTAGGGGGTACATTATGGGAATTATTTCATTGTGGCGGATCACTATGCACTTCCCAAAGCGACTGGTAGCAACCCGTAAAGAACAAGGCTACACACAACAAAGCCTGGCCAATGCCGTGGGCTTACATGTTAATCAGATTAAAAAGTACGAATCAGGTACAGCACAGCCTACCTTGAAGGCGTTGGTTAACTTAGCTAAAACACTGCATGTCAGCCTGGATAAGCTGGTTTTTGAAGAAGGTGAACGTGGGCCTGATGATGAGCTTAAATTACAGTTTGAGGCGGTCTCACAGATGCCTGAGGAAGATAAGAGGATTATTCAGGCCTTGCTGGATGGTATGATCATCAAGCACCAGACTAAGCAGATGGTGGGTAATTTAAGCGGCTAAAGAAAAATAGACGGGCAATAAAAACCCCGGGTTCATCACTGATTTGCATCAGGAGAGGAAGTGACCGGGGACTGTATCTTTATATTAGGGGCTTCATATGCTAAATGCAAGTGGCGTTTTCACACTGTCAATGCAAAATAGAGCCTCATATTCTAATGCAAACACGGGGCTTACCTCCAAATGCAATCCGATTTTTCAACACAATTATTTAAGGCTTTATCTCATGAGCGCCTGGCCGCTTATCAAAACAGAGCAACGGAAGATGGTCATTTAAATCTATTCAGTCACTATGCCTGGAATATGGCGCTGAGTGAGAGTTTATATCCTGTATTGCAAACACTGGAAATCACTTTGCGTAATGCCATTTATGACGCTGCTCGCGATCACTTTAAACGGGATGACTGGTTTGATGATACAGCAATCATTCATTACCACTACAACATCAATGCACTGGCTAAAGCTAAAAATACGTTGCAGCGAAAACGCAAACCACTCGATCCAGGGCGCATTATTGCAGAACTGACCTTTGGTTTTTGGACGAGTTTATTCGATAATCGTTATGAGCACGGGCTTTGGCGTAAGATTATTAAAACTACCTTTCCTCATATGCCAAAGACAGAGCGTACTCGACAATATTTATCTCAACGGTTTAATAAAATTCGAAACCTGAGAAATAGAATTTTTCATCACGAGCCTATTTGGCACTGGCATGATTTACAACAGCAGCATCAGGACATACTGGAAGCACTGGAGTGGCTTTCGCCTGAGATGAAAGAGTTGGTTTTGACCGTGGATAGATTTGAGGAGACTTATAATAATGGGCTGGATAATATTAAAACAGAGCTGGGGAAATTTTGTTAAAAAATATTAAACTGGTTAAAATAAAATCACTCCGACACATTTAATTTTTTATAATTAGGTTTCTAAAATAAATCATATGGCAGTAAAAGAAATTTTAGCAATAATTTTTTTGATTAGTCCAACTATTTATTTTGGAGTAAAGCAAAAAATCGAATATGAAATAAATATTACCAAATTAATAACAGATACAACTGTATATCAATGGTTTATTATCTTTCTATTGATCACTTATTCCTTATGGACATTCAATACTGGCGCAGATGAAGTAATTAACAGCAAACACATATCATCATTAAAAATGAAAATATTTTTAATGGCTTATGTTTTACCTGGCTTTGCATTTTCTCTTGTCATCTTTCCAAAAGCATCGAGCGAAACATTTGGAATATACGATATGTTGGCCAGATTCAAACTGCATATTCAGATCACAAAAATAATAGGTACGATATCATTAATTCTTTGCGGAATACTTATATTTTTTATATTTCGAAATCTAGAAATATAACTAAAAATAACAAGCACATGAATAAAGACACATAGCCATAATAAAAATAACGAACTGAATTATGACAATTTTTACCCGCTTACGATATTGCTTACATATTAATAAATCATCAGCTTTCAGATCATCTTCTTTAAGCCTATAAAACAAGTTGTGTGATCTATATGCAATTTTATTTGGGTATCTTAATTTAAACTCTTTATATCTATCTACTTTTTTAACCCACACGCCTACTACTACTTGAAAAATTATGTATATAACGACAGCATAAATAAAGTAAGATTCTGTACACATAAATAACCTTATGGGGAAGGAATCATCCAAGCAGCAATACAGCCTACATTGACAGCTCCAGAAATGGCACCTCCAACTATCAAGCCAGGCAATACACCAGATGTTAAGTTTTGTATTTGATCTCTTAAATTTTGAATTTCGTTTTCAATCAATTGATCTAAGAAATCATTTGACTTATCTAGTGAAGGATCATCGCATTGATCACCTTTTTTTCTCTGCGCTTTAAGATTCTTTATTTGAGCATTTAATTTGTTTACTTGATTTTGATATTGGTTTACATCGTATATGGTTTGTGCTGTGAGTGCGGCACCCACAGCGGTACAGACTGAGCCTAGCACAACTGATAGACCAAGTGGATCTGTATACTTAAGGGGGTTATTTAAAACGTAACTATAAGTATTGATGCCGCCTGCTAACCCAATAGGATCACTGGTGATGTATCACTCCCCCTACGCACATCCTTGACTAAAACCCTAAAATCCCTAGTTCACTCAAACACTTAAACAGCACAGCTCCAAGGCCTGACCTACCTTACCAAAAAAAATCCCCAGACGCACTTTTTGGCTTACGTTCGCGGCACTTCGTGCCGCTCACGGATTTTTGGAAAAGGGTTTGGGAAAAACCTTTTTTCTTTTAGCCGCTTCTTTTATTAGTTAATCGTTATATTGAGTGAACACAGATTATGCAGACAGAAGAGCTTGACGCGCAGCCGCATCAAGGGTGGTTGCTGTTTACCACTTGCCTTGCCCTTGATGGGGTGAGCATTCAGGCTAAGCTGGCAGCATAAACTGTGAGCACGGGGTTCAGATAAAATAAGCGGCTAAAAGAAAGATGCTTTTGCTTTTTGTTTTTCTTTTGTTTTTCTCGCCAGCGACATCGACGGCACCACCCCAGTTTAGAACGGCGGGAGGCAACCAGGATGCGGGAGGCTTGCACAAACGTTAACGGAGCTAGAACCTTTTAACTGGGGTGGCGCTGGCGGGGTTTGGGGGAGGCTGGCGGACGAGGCGCTGTTTGCTTTTGCCGAGTAAACTGCGTGAACGCGAACCCCTGCGCTTTTGACTTTGCTTCTGATTAAAATTCTTTAACCTTATGGAGCGATGGCGACCGGCCATTTACACATAACATTGGTTATGCTCAGTTAGCTTTTTAATTGAGCATAACCCCTGTTATGTTACTTGGCCGACTAAAGTCCCCTTGGGGGTTGGGGGTGCTTATCTGGTTAATCACTTCGTTTGTTTTTTAAACGATGTGGTTTGCTTGCCAGAGTAAAAAATAATGCGGCACTTGTTTTTTGCTTTATAAAAACAGGTGTTGCTCAAGCTTACTACCCTTGTCTTTCCGGTTCTAATTTTGCTGGATGGGTTTCACGATGCACTGCCTGTAATTTTCTAATCGATACATGAGTGTAAATCTGTGTCGCGCTTAAATTCGCATGTCCCAGCATCGCCTGGATAAATCTTAATTCCGCACCGTTCTCCAGCATGTGGGTGGCCATCGCATGACGCAGTAAATGACAACTGCCTGGCACATGTATCCCTGCGTTTTTCATAAAGCGTTTTACTTTGTCACCGAGCTTGTTGTCGCGGAACGCATTGCCGTAATCGTTTATAAATAACACATCCTGTTGTATATCCATGAGCAACTGGTCACGGGTTTCATTTAGGTAGCGGGTGATCCAGTATAATGCTCGTTCGCCTATGGGGATCAGTCGATCTTTTTTGCCTTTGCCTTTTTCTATGTAGAGTGTTTTTTGACTTAAGGAGAGATGCTGCAGTTTAATACTGAGTAATTCCGTACGTCTGATGCCTGTACTGTAAAATAATTCCAGTATCGCACGATCTCGTATGCCTTCCAGTTTACTCATGTCCGGCTGTTGCATTAAGCGTTCTATTTCTTCGATGCTCAGAACGATGGGTAAGCTGGCATTGGGTTTTATAATCAGCAGTTCACTGGCGGGGTTATAGAGTAAATAATTTTGTTGCGTCATCCATTTAAAAAATTGTTTCACACTGGTTAAGTAATGATTCTGACTGGTGGGGCTTAAGGGTCGATCATTACGCTCCTGTCGATAATAAAATAAATATCGCTGGTAACGCTCCAGGATCGGCTTGGTGATCTGATTGGGATGATCCAGGCTGCGCTCATCGCACCAGCCAATAAAGCGTCTTATGTCGCTCTCTCGTCGATTGAGTGTGCTGTCGCTGTAGCCGCGCAACATCATCGCTTCATTGTATTTTAAAAGATGCGGGTAAAAACCGGTGTGTTCAACGGGAACTTGCGCCCGTCGATAGTGCATGATGCGTTTGCGTTTAACGCTCATGTTTAATTCTCAGAACTGGCGGCTAAAGGAAAAACATCACTATGATACGATGTGCTTTGTTTTTTGCTCGCTTGTTCATTTTTCGGTTTTTTAATATCCGTTTCACTGCAAGCCTTGTCGTCATTGGGTTTGACTGTGTTTTCACTGCCCCGACTTACCCCCGACACCCCACCGACCTGGGGCCGACTTGACCCCGACCGGTTACCTTTTACCCCCGACTTCTTTTCGTCGTACATTAATTTATCGGCATCGATCAAGCCCATTAGCTGTTTATCCTGTTGCTCTTCCATGCTGTATAACAGTTCGTACTCAAACGATTGGCCTCGTCCGCCTCGGTGGGTTAATAAATATTCCATGTCTTCTAGTCGTCTACAGTGGACTTTTATTTGGGTGTTACCCCAACCGGTAAACTCACGGATGGCTTTGCGGCTAAAACGAACATCTTTTTGTTCCAGTGTATTTTGTTTGCATTCATTCTTTACTAATCGCTGTATGCACTTTAATAGTTTGCGGGTTTGAGGTGGCAGTTCGTCCAGGGTTTTACCTAATACATCGTGAGCCAGTTTATTGGCTGCTTCTATATCGCTTATTTTGACTTCGATGTATTCAATGATCTTGCCATTGTGTTCTACCGTTTTAATATCCCGTTGATGTTGATGCAGAAGCGCAATACTGTCGATCAGGGTTAAATACTTTTCATGGTCGCGTCTGGTTCTTGTTTTATCATCGAGGAAGGTTAGTTGATCAGCATAGGGATTAATCACGGCCAGAGGTTTTAAATATTGTTGTGCATGCCGATGCAATTGTGTGATTTGTTCTTTTTTGAGTTTGTTTTGCAAGCCTTCTAATGTTCGGCTTTTTCTTTGAGCTTGATGGATGGCTTGTGTTTGTTCTCGGGTTTCATTGACGCTTAATACCAGGCAACGGTTTAATAATTCTTCGTCTATATCGATGGCCGTTGTGGTCATAAATAACATCACCGGGCCTTCGACTCGATATTCTCGTGTAATCATCTCGCCGGTGTTTTCATCTTTACTGGTGGAGGCAATTGTAACCTCGCCTTCAGATTGCAAAAGTTTTAAGGCGTAGCTTGCATTGCGCGCGCCTTCTTCTTCACAGATGGCCAGTATCTTGTGTTTTAGATTACTCTCGCCCATGTAGAACAAAGACTGGCCAGTCATGGCGCTGTATTGGCTTCTTTCATCGACCGGCATTAGATTTAAAATGGCGTCCATTAATGAAGACTTACCGGCGGCAGAACTGCTTTGTACCATCACGGCCAGAGGTTTTTCTAATAGTCTTGATACACATGCGAGATACCCCACTAGTTTATTGGTTTCTTCTCCGACGACTCCTGCGTCATTAAAATCAATCAGGATGCGGTTTAATAAATGAGGTTCGGTTAATAAGGTTAATGCGGCTTTGCGTTCTTCTGTTGTCAGGGTTTTAAGTCGCTCACTTTTACTCTCTTTAGTTTTTTCCTGTTGCAGGGATTCCAATTGTAATAACACTTTACCTAAATCGGTTTTGATTATTTCGGGTGCTGTGCCGCATTCGACACTGGCCTGATTGATAAACACCTGGCGTTGTTTGCTGCTGTATAGATCGAGCTTGTCCATGTGGAAGGCTTCACCCTGAGTGACCATTAAGTTTATTTTTAGTTGGCCGTTGTTATGTGATGGCTCGAAGCCTTTTACTCTGTAGAGTCGATGACTTAATTTAATGTGTACTTCACCGTTGTTTTTAATCTCGGTGGGGATCGTGGTTTTATTTTCTTTGGCTACTGGGCTAGCTTGCACATCCAGTTCTTTTTCAGCAATATCAGCGGCTAAAGGAATGATCGGTTTATTAATAATCTCACCGATGGGTTCGGCTTGTCTTATTACTAAAGCCAGGCTCTTTTGTGCGGGTGTCACCTGAAGAGCGTATTCATTCGCGTCCATATTTTTGGGGAATAATATTCGATAGGCATCGATGTTATTTTTATTTAATATCTTGGCTAGTTTGTTCGCAGCATCGTTACCGGCCTGGTCTCGATCATAGGCGATTAAAATACGTTTTATTTTTTTGTCGATAAAGCATTGTAGGAGTTCATCGGTAAAACCATTGACGCCATAACTGCACGTCACTTGCCTAAAGCCCCAGCGCCAAAATGTAAGGGCATCGATTAAAGACTCGCATAAAATGATTTCATCGCACTGCAAATGATCTACATTGAACACACCTTTATGCGAGCCAGGTAAATAACAATGTACTGGGGTGCCTTTTCGTAATTTATTGCCTAAGAGTTTACGGCCATAGACTTCGGTTATTTTATGATCGTTGATCACAGGGATAATCAGTGATCCATTAAAGTGTTCGTGACCACTGTCACGATAAATACCGATGACTTGCAATAAGCCACGTAACTTTGCACCGGCCTGCCGGTTCTTTTGTGGCAGATGCAGGCCCAGTGTTCGGTTGGCGTAGCCCAGTTTAAAATAATCGATCAGCTCAACATCATCTAAGCCTCGCTGTTTTAGATAATCCTGGGCTTCTGCATTTTGCTTGAGGGTGCCGTGATAAAAAGCCATCACTTGTTGCAGAGCGGTTTGTTCATCGGCGTTTTCGGATAAGGGGGATGCAAGCTTGGGGGTGCTGGCACGTTTGATGATGGTCGGATTATTCTGGGGGTTAGCGGCTAAAACAGAAGCATCCTTCTGCAATAGCTCAACGGCGTGTCTGAAGCTTACGCCCTCGGTTTTAATGATCCAGTCAATCACGGAACCTCCGGCTCCGCAGCCTAAACAGTGGAACAGATTATCAGAGGGGGTAATCACTAACGAGGGATCGTGGTCATCGTGGAAGGGGCATAAGCCCACCAGGTCATGTTGGCCGTGGCGTTTAAGATCAATGCCTCGGCTTTCCACCAGTCGAGTCAGTGAGACCGTCTGTTTAATGCGGGTAATCTGTTCATCAGGGATGCGAGCCATAGTGTTTCCTCTAAATCGTGTTTTATCAAAAACCTGTCAAGACCTTTATGATGTGCTATTTTAATACTTTATAGTATACTTCTGTCAACCACTAAAAAATACTAGGGGGTACATTATGGGAATTATTTCATTGTGGCGGATCACTATGCACTTCCCAAAGCGACTGGTAGCAACCCGTAAAGAACAAGGCTACACACAACAAAGCCTGGCCAATGCCGTGGGCTTACATGTTAATCAGATTAAAAAGTACGAATCAGGTACAGCACAGCCTACCTTGAAGGCGTTGGTTAACTTAGCTAAAACACTGCATGTCAGCCTGGATAAGCTGGTTTTTGAAGAAGGTGAACGTGGGCCTGATGATGAGCTTAAATTACAGTTTGAGGCGGTCTCACAGATGCCTGAGGAAGATAAGAGGATTATTCAGGCCTTGCTGGATGGTATGATCATCAAGCACCAGACTAAGCAGATGGTGGGTAATTTAAGCGGCTAAAGAAAAATAGACGGGCAATAAAAACCCCGGGTTCATCACTGATTTGCATCAGGAGAGGAAGTGACCGGGGACTGTATCTTTATATTAGGGGCTTCATATGCTAAATGCAAGTGGCGTTTTCACACTGTCAATGCAAAATAGAGCCTCATATTCTAATGCAAACACGGGGCTTACCTCCAAATGCAATCCGATTTTTCAACACAATTATTTAAGGCTTTATCTCATGAGCGCCTGGCCGCTTATCAAAACAGAGCAACGGAAGATGGTCATTTAAATCTATTCAGTCACTATGCCTGGAATATGGCGCTGAGTGAGAGTTTATATCCTGTATTGCAAACACTGGAAATCACTTTGCGTAATGCCATTTATGACGCTGCTCGCGATCACTTTAAACGGGATGACTGGTTTGATGATACAGCAATCATTCATTACCACTACAACATCAATGCACTGGCTAAAGCTAAAAATACGTTGCAGCGAAAACGCAAACCACTCGATCCAGGGCGCATTATTGCAGAACTGACCTTTGGTTTTTGGACGAGTTTATTCGATAATCGTTATGAGCACGGGCTTTGGCGTAAGATTATTAAAACTACCTTTCCTCATATGCCAAAGACAGAGCGTACTCGACAATATTTATCTCAACGGTTTAATAAAATTCGAAACCTGAGAAATAGAATTTTTCATCACGAGCCTATTTGGCACTGGCATGATTTACAACAGCAGCATCAGGACATACTGGAAGCACTGGAGTGGCTTTCGCCTGAGATGAAAGAGTTGGTTTTGACCGTGGATAGATTTGAGGAGACTTATAATAATGGGCTGGATAATATTAAAACAGAGCTGGGGAAATTTTGTTAAAAAATATTAAACTGGTTAAAATAAAATCACTCCGACACATTTAATTTTTTATAATTAGGTTTCTAAAATAAATCATATGGCAGTAAAAGAAATTTTAGCAATAATTTTTTTGATTAGTCCAACTATTTATTTTGGAGTAAAGCAAAAAATCGAATATGAAATAAATATTACCAAATTAATAACAGATACAACTGTATATCAATGGTTTATTATCTTTCTATTGATCACTTATTCCTTATGGACATTCAATACTGGCGCAGATGAAGTAATTAACAGCAAACACATATCATCATTAAAAATGAAAATATTTTTAATGGCTTATGTTTTACCTGGCTTTGCATTTTCTCTTGTCATCTTTCCAAAAGCATCGAGCGAAACATTTGGAATATACGATATGTTGGCCAGATTCAAACTGCATATTCAGATCACAAAAATAATAGGTACGATATCATTAATTCTTTGCGGAATACTTATATTTTTTATATTTCGAAATCTAGAAATATAACTAAAAATAACAAGCACATGAATAAAGACACATAGCCATAATAAAAATAACGAACTGAATTATGACAATTTTTACCCGCTTACGATATTGCTTACATATTAATAAATCATCAGCTTTCAGATCATCTTCTTTAAGCCTATAAAACAAGTTGTGTGATCTATATGCAATTTTATTTGGGTATCTTAATTTAAACTCTTTATATCTATCTACTTTTTTAACCCACACGCCTACTACTACTTGAAAAATTATGTATATAACGACAGCATAAATAAAGTAAGATTCTGTACACATAAATAACCTTATGGGGAAGGAATCATCCAAGCAGCAATACAGCCTACATTGACAGCTCCAGAAATGGCACCTCCAACTATCAAGCCAGGCAATACACCAGATGTTAAGTTTTGTATTTGATCTCTTAAATTTTGAATTTCGTTTTCAATCAATTGATCTAAGAAATCATTTGACTTATCTAGTGAAGGATCATCGCATTGATCACCTTTTTTTCTCTGCGCTTTAAGATTCTTTATTTGAGCATTTAATTTGTTTACTTGATTTTGATATTGGTTTACATCGTATATGGTTTGTGCTGTGAGTGCGGCACCCACAGCGGTACAGACTGAGCCTAGCACAACTGATAGACCAAGTGGATCTGTATACTTAAGGGGGTTATTTAAAACGTAACTATAAGTATTGATGCCGCCTGCTAACCCAATAGGATCACTGGTGATATACCGTCCTATCGCAGGATCATAGTCTCTAAAGTAGTTGTAATGAAGTTGTGTTTCTTGATCGTAATACTGACCAGGGAACCTGAGCGGATTCTCTATCGTACTGGTTGTTATATTTACTTTACCGAACGGCTCGTAGTCTGCTGACCACACAACGGTTTGTGATTGGTCTGTGATGACTTGCGGCGTGCCTAAGTGATCTGTGTGGATATATAAGCACTCCGACGCGCATCCTACACTATTTTGTAAATTCCCTAACATCATCAATGACTTATATTCGCCTAGATCCAGTTCGACTACCATACCAAAAAAAATCCCCAGACGCACTTTTTCGCTTAACTTATTCGCGGCACTTCGTGCCGCTCACGGATTTTTGGAAAAGGGTTTGGGAAAAACCTTTTTGCTTTAACCGCTTCTTTTTAGTGATAGTTAGAGGGAGTGAACACAGATTATGCAGACAGAAGA
>Ga0316209_1001164_pt1 | contig 30663 bp, 23 predicted proteins | sample 6monopyrite_MG_FD_204945 | JGI IMG/M metagenome (GOLD analysis project Ga0316209, IMG submission 204945) | Microbial mat bacterial communities from mineral coupon in-situ incubated in ocean water Damariscotta River, Maine, United States -... | ecosystem: Environmental > Aquatic > Marine >...
TCGATCCTGTTGTTTTTTTACAGGATCAAAACCTGAGTCGTGAAATTATTTTATGACATAAGGTATACAGTGTTATTGGGCCGTCGCCAAGCGGTAAGGCAACAGGTTTTGATCCTGTCATGCGGAGGTTCGAATCCTCCCGGCCCAGCCATATAAAGTACTGCAAGTTAGCCAGGTTGTAGCAAAATTCTATCAACTGATTTGCAGCCTCCACCGGGAGGGTTCGAACCGAAAGAGGTTCGACAAATTCGCCGGGAGCGAATTTGAGCAGCGCGTTTTTTGCGCTGACCCCGAAGGGGAATGAAAACGTGTTTGAAATCTAACCGTTTTAGATGCTTAATTTAGCGTGATTAGGCAGGAGCCTGGAGTAATCCTCCCGGCCCAGCCATTTTCAAATTATTTCGTAATACACCTACGGAGTACGAAGTGCTTTTACATGTAAGCACAAAAGATAGAATCCACCCTATCCAGCACAATCCGGATTTGATAAGGTTGGTTACACACCAGCCTCCCCTTGTTTCTAACCAGTAGCGAAACACATTGTGAACGAAAACAACTCCGAGATGATGATATTTTCCGGAAATGCAAATCCGGAATTAGCCCGCCGTATAGCCTCACACCTGCACGTTTCCATGGGTAAGTGCTCTGTTCAAACTTTTTGCGATGGTGAAATCAGCGTTGAAATTGAAGAAACCGTGCGCGGGCGTGAAATTTTTATCGTGCAACCCACCTGCCAGCCCACCAATGACAATATGATGGAATTGCTGGTGATGATTGATGCCCTGCGTCGCTCATCAGCACAGCGCATTACTGCGGTTGTGCCTTATCTGGGCTACTCGCGGCAGGACCGCCGCCCCCGTTCATCACGGGTGCCGATCACCGCGAAAGTGGTGGCGAATATGCTGGAAAGCGTCGGCCTGGATCGTATTCTCACCGTCGATTTACACGCAGACCAGATTCAGGGTTTCTTTAATATTCCCGTCGATAATGTTTATGCATCGCCAATTTTACTGGGTGATGTGTGGCGTCAGCGGCATGATAATTTACTCGTAGTATCGCCGGATGTTGGCGGCGTAGTACGTGCCCGCGCACTGGCCAAACGCCTGGGCGATGCGGATCTGGCAATTATTGATAAACGTCGCCCGAAAGCCAATGTGGCCAAAGTCATGAATATTATTGGCGATGTGGAAGGCAAAAATTGCGTACTGGTTGATGACCTGGTGGACACCGCCGGCACCCTCTGTAATGCGGCAAAAGCCCTGAAAGAACACGGTGCGGTGAGTGTGTCAGCTTACTGTACCCACCCGGTATTATCTGGCCCGGCGATTGATAATATTTCCGCTTCAGTGCTCGATGAGCTGGTGGTAACCGACACCATTCCATTAACAGAAGCTGCAAAAGCCTGTTCACAGATAAGGCAGTTATCCATTGCCACTATGCTGGCGGAAACCATAAGACGAATTGATCAGAACGAATCAGTTAGCTCTATGTATATTGACTAGGTTTTGCCTCCCCCTTAGGAAAACGGGAGTACAAATAATATAGTGAAAGTTGAAAATCACACTATTAATAAATCATGCTACTGAGGGGGATTTAAAAACTAAACTCAGGACAAATCTCCCCCTACTCATAATATTGATCACTAAGAACCTGAAAGTCCCTGACCTTTCCTGCCTTCCCTCTTTTTCAAAGAGGAGAGTAGATGCTTTCTCTTCTTTATTTCAAAAGAGTAATTGACCAGGCTTTTACCTCCCCCTTAGGAAAACGGGAGTACAAATAATATAGTGAAAGTTCAAAATCACACTATTAATAAATCATGCTACTGAGGGGGATTTAAAAACTAAACTCAGGGCAAAATCTCCCCCTACTCCTAATATTGATCACTACGAACCTGAAAGTCCCCGGCCTTATCTGCATTCCCTCTTTTTCAAAGAGGGGAGTAGATACTTTCCCTTCTTTATTTCAAAAGGGGCATTGTGTATTAATCACAACTAAATTATTCAATCCAAATCCCTTGTTCCGTAATCCTCCCATATCATGTATAATTCGCGCTCTTTTTCGCCGGGGCAAATGGTCGCGTTATCCTGGCAAGTACTTTGGAGCTACAATCATGGCTATTACAATTAACGCTGAAACGCGTACAGACCTGGGGAAAGGTGCGAGCCGCCGCCTGCGTCACGAAACAAAAATTCCTGCAATCGTTTACGGTTCAGGTGATCCTGCAAGCTTAACCATTGACCTGCGTGAAATTCGTCCACATGTGGCTAATGAAGCATTTTATGCGTCAATTGTGAGTTTAATCATTGATGGCAAAAAAACTGCAGAAAAAGTCATTGTGCGTGATATTCAACATCACCCGTTTAAAATTGACGTGATGCACATTGATTTTCAGCGTGTAGACGCGAAGAAGAAAATGCACATGCACGTACAGTTGCACTTTATTGGCGAAGAGAGCTCTCCGGGCGTTAAATCCGGCGGACAGGTTTACCACGTGGTGAACGAAGTTGAAGTGAGCTGTTTGCCTAAAGATATTCCTGAGTTTATCGAAGTGGATATCTCTGCAATGGAAACCGGTGATTCTATCCACCTGACTGAGCTGAATATACCTAAGGGAGTTGAGCTGACTGCACTGAGTCACGGTGATGAAAACCACGACACAGCGGTTGTTTCAATTCAGACACCAAAAGTTGTGGTTGAAGAAGATGAAACCGAAGCACCTGCAGCAGCAGATGGCGCTACTGAAGAGTAGTCGTTGCTTAACCTGTATTTATGTCAGCTAAATCGGTCAGTATTGAGCTCATTGTTGGACTTGGTAATCCGGGTTCAAAATATGAGCAGACACGACATAATGCGGGCTTCTGGTTTGTTGATGAAATTGCGCGCCAACAGGGTGCGCAATTTCGTTCTGAAAGTAAATTTTCCGGTGACGTCTGTAAAGTTAATTTAGCGGGCAGGGAAATCTGGCTACTCAAACCCCAGACATTTATGAACCGCAGTGGTTTAGCGATTAAACAGCTGGCGTCATTTTATAAAATCCCCGCCGAAAATATACTGGTTGCTCATGATGAGCTGGATTTAGAGCCGGGTACTGTAAAATTAAAAACCAGTGGCGGACACGGTGGCCACAACGGCCTGCGCGATACCATTGCGCAAATGGGCAAGGATTTTCACCGACTGCGAATTGCCATCGGGCACCCGGGACACCGGGATCAGGTGACAGATTATGTGTTGCACCGAGCATCCCAGGATGAGCAAATTAGCATAGACAATTCAATAGATGACGCACTCAAAGTGCTACCCCTGCTAGCCGAAGGCAGCTGGGAAAAAGCCGTGCATCAGCTACACAGTAAGTAATAGTAAATGTAATGTAATTATTGCCTCCCTCTTAGTAAAAGGGGGATTGAGGGGGATTTAATCCTTCCAGTATCTCCACAACTTAACTGTGGAAGGCAAATAAAAAGCACCGGAGAAAAACATGGGTTTCAAATGTGGCATCGTAGGCTTACCAAACGTCGGTAAATCTACTTTATTCAACGCACTCACACAGGCAGGCATTCAGGCAGAAAACTACCCTTTCTGCACCATCGAGCCCAATGTAGGCATAGTGCCTATGCCCGACCCGCGTTTAGATGCCCTGGCAGACATTGTAAAACCTCAAAAGGTGATTGCAACCACGATGGAGTTTGTCGACATCGCAGGCCTGGTCGCCGGCGCTTCCAAAGGTGAAGGTCTGGGTAATAAATTCCTCGCTAATATCCGCGAAACCGATGCCATAGCACAGGTCGTGCGCTGCTTTGAAAATGACGATATTGTACACGTGGCGGGCAAAATCAGCCCGTTAGATGATATCGAAGTCATAAACACCGAGCTGGCGCTGAGTGATTTAGAGTCGGTAGAAAAATCGCTAACCAAGCACGCAAAGGTTGCCAAGTCCGGCGATAAAGACGCCAAAGCCAAAGTCGCCGTGTTGGAAAAAGTGCGCGCACATTTAGATGAAGGCCTGATGGTACGCACCCTCGGCCTAAGTGAAGATGAAGCGTTACAGGTACGCGATCTGCAACTGCTTTCCATCAAGCCCACCATGTACATCGCCAATGTCAGCGAAGACGGCTTCGAGAATAACCCGTATTTAGACCAGGTAGCGGAACACGCAGAAAAAGAAGGCGCAGCCGTCGTGGCGGTTTGCGCCTCCATCGAAGAAGAATTAGTCGAGCTGGACGAAGCCGAGAAAAAAGATTTCCTCGATGAAATGGGGCTAGAAGAGCCGGGCCTGAACCGGGTGATTCGTGTGGGCTACAGTTTATTAGGCCTACAAACCTACTTCACCGCCGGCGTAAAAGAAGTGCGCGCCTGGACGGTAGCCGTAGGTGCAACCGCACCCCAGGCCGCGGCGGTCATTCATACCGACTTTGAAAAAGGCTTCATCCGCGCCGAAACTATGGCTTACGACGATTTTATAGAATACGGTGGGGAAGCCGGCGCAAAAGAAGCCGGCAAGCTACGCGTAGAAGGCAAGGAGTACATCGTGCAGGACGGCGATGTATTGCACTTCCGTTTTAATGTCTAGTTTCTAAGGTCTTAACCCCCCTCTTAGAAAAAGAGGGAAGCAGGTAAAGCCAGGGACTTTCAGATTCGTAGTGATCAATATTAGGAGTAGGGGGGAGATTTAGCTAGTAAGCGCAGTGTTACCTGTAATATCTGCAAAGATAAAACGCCCAAACCACCACCCAAAAAGCAATTTAATATTATCGTTCCAGCATGCCTCTAGCTGGAACCCAGCGACTTCAAACCCAACCAACTATCTCGTCATCCCCGAGTGCTTCTATCGGGGATCCAGCGACTTCAGGTCATGTAAAAACCAATCGCTATTACTCACACTCTCACCCACCCAGCAACACACCAGCAAGCCAGCAACCATTAATTCCAAAACCCACTAATCCCCTGATTATTAAACCAAACCCACTTGACAAAACCCCCGAAAACACGCAAAATTCGCGCCCTCATTGCTAGCTATATTAGCAATCTCGAGTAAAGGCAACATAGCTCAGTTGGTTAGAGCACATCACTCATAAGGAATGGGTCGTAGTCAAAAAGAAGAGAATTGAAAGGCTGAAAATCTCTTTTTTTAAAGTCAAAAAAATGGAATAATTTTGACCCGAACATTCAGCGAAGAAAAACATCAAGGCTACATAGCTCAGTTGGTTAGAGCACATCACTCATAATGATGGGGTCCCTAGTTCGAATCTAGGTGTAGCCACCATATTCCCATATAAAACAGCCGCTTACATAAGCGGCTGTTTTGTTTCTGCTCTAAAATATCTGTATCGTCAAAATGATTGAGTCATTTATTGTTAATCAATCTACAGTCTAAAACATGCCTTAATTTTTTAGTGTCGTAGTCATATCTAAAATCATCTTTTAAATTTATTGTCACGTAATTGTGTCGTTTGAGGGGGTAACTTTATGTAACCCAAAAAAGCCGTGTGACAAATTTGTGACCGATCTGTGCCAAGTGATGCTTTTTTTGTAATTTAATCTGTGAAGAAGTATGTCTACATTGACTACAACACCTTTTGTGAAAGATTGAGTAATAGTGTTTTCGGATTTAGACCATAAGGTTAAGATGTTAGATAAAGTAGGATCAAGCTGATGGTAAATTAAGACAAGGCAGATAATAAATGAGTGGAAAAAGTGAAAATGGGCAAGTTCAATTACGTATACCTGATATAGATATAGGGAATGATTGGCCATGTAGTAATGACGTATTGAATAGGCATGAGGAAATAGAAAATTTATCTCCAGTTTTACTTAATGCTCAAGCCCCATTAGTGCTAGCTATTGATTCACCATGGGGGTCTGGGAAAACTACTTTTATAAAGCTGTGGCAGCTTTACTTGAAAACACAAAATCAAGTAAGTCTTTACTTAAATGCTTGGGAAAGTGACTTTGCAGAAGATCCTCTACTACCTATGCTTTCCGCCTTTGATGATTGGTTAGAAAGTAAAAAAGTTAAATCGGCCCCTAAGAAAGCGTGGGCAAAAGCGAAGAAGTATGCGCCAGGAGTGATTAAGTCATCAGCAGTGGCTGCAGCAAAAGCGGCAACATTTGGTGCTCTTGATCTTGATAAAGAATATGAAAAATTATTGGCTGACATGGCAGGTAAGTCAGTTGGTAATCTCGTGGATAGTTATAAAGTAAAAGAAGAACTGCTAGGGAAATTTAAATCCGTTTTGGGTGACGCAATGTCTGCTCTGCCGGATAATCAAAATAACCTTATTGTATTTATTGATGAACTTGATCGCTGTAAGCCGACATACGCTATTGAGATGCTTGAGCGCATCAAACATTTATTCGACATAGATAGGGTTGTCTTTGTGTTAGCCATTAATAGAGAGCAACTAAGTAAGAGTCTACAGGGAATATATGGGCCAAATTTTGATGGTAGTCACTATCTCAAACGTTTTATTGATTTGGATTATCAGTTACAGATCAAGGATGTTGAGAGTTATATACAAGTGAAGCTGAATCAAGATGATCTTAATGAGTATTTTTCGTCTAGGCGTGATGGTAATAATGATTTTGGTACATTAAGTCAAATAATAAAGGGAGTGGTTTCTAGGTTCGATTATAGATTACGTGATGTTGAACAGTTAATTACTCGATTACGCTTAATATTAAAGAGTATACCTTCCAGTCATAATATTGATGTGGCAGTTCTGGCTTCACTTATTGTTTTGCGTGAACAGAATCAAGTTCTTTATAAACAGTATGTAGAAAATTATATCTATGCTAATGAAGTAATTGAGTTTTTAATGGGACGTTATACAGAACATGAAAAAGTTCCAGATTATTATGCTTGGGTGGCAGGTTCACTAATTAGAGCAGGTAAAGATTGTTATAATGAATCAGATTTATCGTCTTTGATTAAACCATGGGAAACTATGCTTAATAGCATGGACGAAAATGATGTTAAACGGCACCAAATAGGACGTATTATTCAAATTGCACAAGATAATCAAGGTCTATGGGATCGATCAAATGTTAGAAAAACTGCATTCAATCGAATCGAACTCATTAATAGAATTACAATTGAAAATAATTGATTTTTAACAGTAACTTGGGAGCTTCACATCTGAAGCTCCCACTCTTTAATATATTTCTTCAGTGCTTCTACAACCATGATATAAAGAGGATCATTGTTCGGGTATTTCGACAAAACATCCAGATTGTATTTATAGGATTCATACATGTGGTCTGCCTGAGGAGGCTGGCAAATAATAAAGCCCGTCTCCTCTACAAGTAGTAACTCTGTATATATCAAAGCTTTTCGCCAATCGGCTTTTTCAGCGGCTTCCTGAAATGTATCGTCAATGCTAACTGGCATTTCTTACTCCTTTAATTAGCTTATGATCATCACCGAAATCTAATTCTAGTTGCTGTGGTGCATTTGGGTCATAGATATCATCATTGGCAGCAAATGATGTGATGATTCGAGACTGTAAAACCTGAAGGCGTTCCTTACGTTTATTGCTCCATCGGCCTAATACCATGATGCCATCCCGCTCTTTGTAATGGAGCATGGGGTATTTTGCGTCATCCCAGTGAAAGGCATCAATTAGTTTGTCCTGTATTACAAGTCGAAGATTCCAATAACTCAGACCATTGCCAGTAAAACATTGTTGGCACTGGGAAACATCGGCAGAGAAACGAACGAAAGTATGTAGCTTAAAGATATTTAACATGATGTATCCTCCATGCTGTTTAAAAGATAGTTGTGTAATGCTTTGGCTAAAGTATTAAGTGGATCTTCCAGTAAATTTATTTCATCTCGGCTATATCGAGACAGCATCCAGGTAATGATTGCTTCGTGATTCGAGTTTTCATTGCCTTTGCCAAGCACGCTGACAAGTGAAGTGTCTGGAGTGATCTGCAGTTTCAACATAAGGCCATATGCCAAATTAATTATCGAAGTGCCTGATTTAGGTATAGCAACGCAAGAAGTAGAGCGTTTTTTGGGAAAAGGAATTACATTGTTATTCATGATTTTCTCCTTCATCACAGCCGATAAGGTTCTCAAAGGCAGATCCATCACGGCGGGTTAAGTTGGGAACAAAACGACTATAAACTTTAAATAACATCTGTGTGTCCACATGCCCCAGCTGGCGAGCAACCCATTCAGGATTCTCTCCTGAGGCTATTAATAATGTGGCTGCAGTGTGTCTTGTTTCATACAGGCGTCTACGTTTAAGTCCGAGTAAGTCCAGCATGGGATACCAAACACGGTTACACACATTTCGATTATCAAGAGCTTTACCCAGTCGGTTGCAAAACACATAGTCATGTTTTCCTGTTGCTTCATGCTGTGACTGTAGTGCCAGGTAAAGTGGTGCAGTCATATCAATGACTCGGTATGAGCCATCATTTTTTGTATATTCCACCTGGCCTTGTACGATTGTTTCACGCACCAGGATTTGTTTACGTTCAAAATCTACATTTTCCCAGCGCAATCCCGTGACCTCACCAGAGCGCATGCCAGAGAAAAAACGAACCTTAAAGTAGTTGTGAAAATCAGGCCGCACATGTTTTAGGAACAGATTCACTTCATCTAATGAGAGTGGATGAATATCAGTCTTTCGTTCTTTAAGTAATTTCACTCCAATGAAAGGACTGGTAAAATCATGTCGGTCAGCGGCTTCATACATCATCAGTCTGAAAATCTTTAAGGTTTTATTCACGGTGGTAGCAGTTCTTGATTTACCGGTTATGGGCGAGGCTTTGGCGAGTGTTGCCCTAAACTGTAAAATATCTGCTTTGGTGATGCTGCTGACTTCTTTTTCACCAAATTCTGGAAGAACGTGACCATTTAGAATTGATGTCACACTATTCACATAGCTAGCACGCCAGGTGGGTAGCATTTCATCAAACCACTGTTCTTTAAATTCCTTTACAGTTGGTAATCCCTGATTAGAGTGCAATGCTGCGATATGGTTTGCACGCTGGGTAAATTTCTGCACCATAGGGCTTTGCGGGAAAAATTCAGCATAATTAAATTGTCCTAAAGTAATTGATGCATCAATCTTTTTCGCAACTGCTTCCAGCTTTGCACGGTTCTCCTTTGTATCAGGTAGAGCTGTCTGTTCTCGGCAACGTTTACCCTGAAGATTAAAATCAAATAGCAAATTGCCTGTTTCTTTTCTAGTGCGTACTTTAACCATGGCAAATACCTCCACCAGCCATAGGAATTGCGAAGTCATTTGAAGCACTGGTCATAGCCATATCAACTTCAATGTTTTCCCAAATGTAGAGAGTTTTGCGACCACCAAATGGCTTGATGTAATGTCGGCCTTCAAAAAGAACGCTGTCTTTCAGGCGCGTACGAATAGTCCGTGCGTTGTATTTAATTCTCTCAGCGAGTTCTTGTGTTGTTAGATAGGTCTGATTCATTATATGTCTCCATAATTTAAATAAAATAAGTTTGAAGTACAAAATGTACTACTGATGTACATAATACGAAGTAGAAGTACTCCTGTCAAGAAAAAAGTAGTTCTGTAGTACATTTTGTGTAGAATGGTGAACAGAAATAGATCTGGAGAGAGAAATGATCCGTTGTAACTTGTCCCGCTTAATGGGGGAAAAGAAGATGAAAGTTGTCGATGTCGCTCGGGAGACTGGTTTACATCGTCATACTGTTACATCCCTTTATAAGGAAACGGCTCAGAGAATTGAGTTGGATGCCATTGATGCTCTTTGTGAGTTTTTTGAATGTGAGGTTGGGGACTTGTTTGAAAAAATTGATTCCAAATAACCTCCTAATGAACACTTTTTGGCAAATTAACATTATAAATAAGTGGAAAAATAATTAAGTTATGGCTGCGTTTCATTATGAGAGCGACCTCACTGGCGGCTCACTTATGGTGAGAGAGAGTCGGATTGTGGCAGATTTGTTAATTCAAAGAGCCACACCTGAACAATGGGATCAGGCAATCAGAGTAGAGAATCTTCTTCAGAAGCGAACACCTGCATCGGCAAAACGAAATGCGCAGGCTATTCGTAAACGATTAGAGCGCCTGGAACCAGAATTTTGGCAAGCTTTAAGAGATGGTGATGAAGAGCTCGCAACACAAGTGGCATTTAGTGCAGTACTGGTACGTAATCTTTTGCTGGTCGAGTTTATGGAATTGGTTGTGCGTGATGCTTACATTACACATATTGAGAAACTGGATTATTTTCAGTGGACAGATTTTCTTGAAGAATGCGGACATAAAGATCCCACTATTTTTGAGTGGAAGGAGTCTTCAAAAAAGAAAATGGGGCAGGTTGCATTTCGTATATTAGCTGAGGTTGGATATCTTAAAAGTACACGTAAGCCGATATTTCAGCATGTGATTATTCGTCCAGAGATTCGAATGCTGCTGGATGATCATTATAAGCAACGTATTAGAAAATGTATGGAAGTGTCCTACCGGACAACTTAAATGATTATGAGTATAAATATGGACCAACGATTGCACGATCGACTTAACCAGATTCCAGAAAAAATTCTAAGAGAAGAGTTTTTACAGGGGCAGGGCCTGGGTAATGAAATTGGTTTTTGGATATTTGATTATGAACCACAGGCTGAATTAGAGATTCGGGAATATATCCACTTTTTGGAAGGGATGCTAGAAAAAAAGCATGGGCATTTAAAGGTTGTTCATATCAATCTTTTACATAGCCTTGTTGAATATTTACAGTCGCGTAATTTTATTGATAAGACGATAAAGATGCAGAAAGCCAAGGGCGATGATGCTGTTTTAAAGGCTCTTAAAGGCCCTTTGCATATGGATAAATTTGCGCCTTATTTGACTGAAACATATAAAGCAGAAGAGCAAGACATCATTATGATTTCAGGGGTCGGTTCTGTTTGGCCATTATTGCGGGCAAATAATTTACTTAATAGTTTGCATTCGTTGTTAGGGCATAAGCCAGTAGTGTTGTTCTATCCCGGTCATTACACCGGGCAAGAGATGAGTTTGTTTGGGAAAATACCCAGCAATAACTATTATCGAGCTTTTAAATTAGTGCCGTAAGAAAACATGGATATCATAAAAAAAGAATACAGGGGAAATCATAAATCATGAGTATCAAAGATCTTTTTTTTAAGCCGCTAGATCGCTCCATTAATGGTGTCGTTAAAGCAGATCAGGATGATGATGCAACAGTGTATCAGGAGCTTGATGAGTATGTTGTTACCAATGAACTTGAAAAGCATTTCCGTGATTTTTTTGATTCATATAGTACAGATCTAAATGACCCATCTATTGCCAATCGCGTCGGTGTATGGATTTCAGGTTTTTTTGGTTCGGGTAAATCGCATTTTCTAAAAACTTTATCGTATATTCTGGCCAACAAGGTTGCACGGGATTCTCAGGGTAATGAAAAATCAGCAGTTCAATTCTTTGATGAGCATAAAATCCGTGATGCGATGATTCGTGCGGACATTGATAAGGCACTTAGTAGTCCAGCCGAAGTCATTTTATTTAATATCGACAGTAAAGCAAATGCTAATGGCGATGGTAATCCTATTCTCAATGTGTTCTTACGTGTTTTTAATGAGCATCAGGGATTCAGCGGTGATCATCCTCATATTGCACATATGGAAAGGCATCTTGCTCAAAAAGGTGTGTATGACTCTTTTAAAATGGCGTTCGAGAAATCCAGTGGACACTCATGGAAGGAAGAGCGAGATGGATATCAGTTTTATCAAGATGATGTTGAGACGGCACTGTCCGAAGTCTTAGATCTATCAGCGGAGGCTGCACATAAGTGGTTTGAAGAATCAGAAGAAACGTTTAGCGTTTCGGTTGATAATTTCTGTCATTGGGTTAAAGAGTATCTCGATAGTAAAGAAGCCAAACATCGTATCTTGTTCCTGGTAGATGAGGTTGGTCAGTTTATTGGCAGTGATACACGCTTGATGCTGACACTGCAGACTATTACTGAAAATCTTGGAACTATTTGTAAAGGTCGTGCCTGGATTGTTGTTACCTCTCAGGCGGATATGGATGCAGTACTGGGTGAACTTTCTGCTTCAAAGGCCAACGACTTTTCTAAAATTGCAGGGCGGTTTAAAACACGCTTATCTTTATCCAGTTCCAACACAGACGAAGTAATACAAAAACGTTTATTACGTAAAACACCTGAAGCGACTGCAGAGCTTCAGAGTGTATTTGAGAAAAAAGGGGATATCCTTAAAAATCAGCTAACTTTTGATCGTTCTGGCCCCACGCTGAAAAACTTTGATGGACCAGAAAGTTTTGTAAACAATTATCCCTTTGTGCCATATCACTTCCAACTGGTACAAAAAGTTTTTGAAGAAATACGAAAAGTAGGGGCCACTGGTGCGCATCTGGCTTATGGTGAACGTTCTATGCTTGATGCATTTCAGATGGCTGCAAAAACAATATCCGATATGGAGGTAGGTGCATTAATCCCCATGTATCGATTCTATACGGCTGTCGAAGGGTTTCTGGATACAACTGTTAAACGCACGATAGATCAGGCTGGAGAGAATGCCACATTAGATAGCTTTGACGTTCAAATGCTGCGCACCCTGTTTATGATTCGCTATGTAGATCTGGTGAAAGGCACGCTTGATAATCTAGTAACTCTTTCTATTGAAAAAATAGATGAAGATAAACTGTCGTTACGTAAACGCATTGAAGAAAGTCTCCAACGCCTGGAAAAAGAAAGTTTAATTACACGTAATGGTGACGAGTTTTTATTCCTTACTAATGAAGAGCGAGATATTACTCAAAAAATCAAAGCAACCGATATTGCCAGTTCAGAAGAAAATAAAGAACTGAGTAATCTGATCTTCAAAGATTTATTGCGTGATACTAATAAATATCGTCATCAGCCTAACAAAATGGACTATAGCATTGGCCGATATCTAGATGGGCATACTCTAGACGGTCGCTATGAGGCTGACCTCAAAGTGGAAATTGTGTCACCACTCGATACAGAATATAACCTGTATTCAGAAGCTGGTTGTATTAATAAAAGTGGAGACGGCGAGGGGCAGGTGCTCATTAAGCTGGCGGATGACAAGCAATTATTCTCCGAACTTCGCACCTGGCTTAAGACCAATAAATTTATTCGGTTAAATGATGATGGGTCTCAGGCCGACATCAGTCGTATTTTGGCTGATCGCGGACGCGAAAATCAGGAAAGAAGAAAACGCTTGCGTGCCCGTATGGAAGAAATGCTGAGTAACTCAGAAGCTTACGCGCTAGGTCAGCATCTTAATTTGTCTTCATCGAACATTCTCACTAAATTTGATGAGGCCTGTTGTTACCTGTTAGAAAATACATATACCAAACTGAACTACCTAAAAGTTTTACAACAAGATCCCTGGCGTGAACTCAGTGCTGTTTTAACAGTCGATGACATCGGACAGATGGGCTTGGCTCTGGACGGTGAAGAAGGTAATCCCAAAGCAACTGGGGACATTGAACAATATATATCACTTCGAGCATCCGGATCCGATCGCATACTGCTGTCCGATATTGTTGAGCGGTTTTCAAAACGCCCTTATGGCTGGCCAGAGGCGGAAACTATATTAATTGTAGGTCGGCTTGCAGCAGCAGGAAGAATTTCATTTCAGATGGGAGGTGGTACTTTACCTGTCAAAGAATCGTTTGAGTCTTTGCAGAATTCTCGCCGTCGTCGTGAAATCTCCATTATCAAGAAGCGCCAGACAGATGAAGCAATTCTCAAGCAGGCACGTAATCTTACACAGGACCTGTTTTCATCAATGGGCCCTGCGCCTGAAAAGGAACTGTTCGAGTTCTACTCACAACATTTTGAAAAATGGCTGAGCAATCTCAAATCATATAAGAGCAAAACAGATGTGGGTCGTTTCCCCGGTAAGCAGACGATTGAGAAATCAAGCCTCATACTTGAACGCTTGCTAAATAATAACGACAGTTTTGACTTCTTTAAACAGGTCGTTGATAACAAGAATGACTATCTGGATCTGGAAGAAGATTACCGTGATATACACGAGTTCTTCAGTAATCAGATTCATACCTGGCAGCAGCTACAGCAAGCATTACGTCATTTCGATAAAAATCGTCAGTCACTGGATAAAAACTCAGAAGCAAAGAACGCATTGGCTGAATTACAAAGTATAGAATCGGCTGATTCCCCCTATGGGCTGCTTCACAAAGTAGCGAGTCTGGTTGATGTTGTTGAAAATGTTAACACGCAGCTTCTTAGCGAAAAACAGACAACAGCCTTAGGTCGAATAGACGACAAGATAAAACAACTCGAAACAGAAATTAACAAAAGTGGTGTCGCCACCGCCGAACTCAGTAATCGTTTATTGCGCCCACTTCAGTTGCTAAAAGCAGAGCTTGAAACTGAAACAAGTATCTCGGGCATTTACATGATTCAAACAGAAACGGTGGATGAACGATTTGATGATGGATTGTACGAACTTGAGCGTGCTGTACAGGTGGAGCTGGAGCAAAGAGCCAAAGCGGAAAGAGCAAGGCAGGAAGAAGCTGCTGAAGCAGGTGATTCTACATCAGCACCGAAAGAAGCTGTCTCAACTCCAGCCGTAGCAAAGCCAAAACAAATCGTTGAGGTAAATGTAACGAGTGTTTTCAATAAGGCCAGCGACAGTGTCTATCTTGATTCAGAAGAAGGGATTAACCATTTTGTAGATGTCTTAAAGGCTGAGCTTACAGAACTCGTCCGCAATGACAAACGTGTGCGCATCCGTTAGAGAAAAGATAACTATGAATACCAGTAATATTAAAAGTTACGCTCCAAAAGCACGTAAGGCTTTTATCGATGCGGTTAGCAAACAAGCGGCGAAATTCGGTATCACAGCAGAGCATATAACAACTGCTGATATAAAAGGGGATCTCGTGCTCATCGGTGGTCGGGCGTTTCCGGTTGCCATACTTCATTCGCGGAATGCGCTTGTGCAACTAATTGAGCAACATGGTTTTGCTCAAATGATGGATAAGGTCGCCTACAGTTGGTTTAACCGCTTGTGTGCTATTCGTTATATGGAGCTACACGATTATTTAGATCACGGACGCAGAGTGTTAAGTCATCCCGAACATGCAACTGGTTATCAGTTGTTAGACGAATGTCTTGACGTAGAGTTGCCTGGATTAGATAAAGCATTAGTGCGTGAATTAAAGCTTGATGGTACTAAAGACGAGTCGCTTTACCGAGAATTATTACTGGCGCAATGTCATGCTTTACATAACGCTATGCCTTTTTTGTTTGAACGCGTAGATGATGCAACCGAATTGTTATTACCTGTAAATCTTATTAAAACCGATTCACTGATTCATGATTTAGTGATATCCATCCCCGAAGAAGACTGGAATAACATCGAGGTCATCGGTTGGCTCTATCAGTCCTACATCTCGGAGAGAAAGGGCGAAGTCATAGGAAAGGTAGTCAAGTCAGATGACATTCCAGCGGCCACCCAGCTGTTCACGCCAAACTGGATAGTAAGGTACATGGTTCAGAACTCGTTGGGCGCGCAGTGGTTAGCGACTTATACCGAATCGCCGCTTAAAGGGCAGATGGAATACTATATCGAGCCCGCCGAGCAGACCGGTGATGTAGATGCAGAACTCTCTGCTATCACTCCTAGTCAACTTAACCCAGAAGATTTAACTCTCATCGACCCAGCAAGTGGTTCCGGACACATTCTGGTTGAAGCCTACGAACTATTAAAGGCTATCTACTTGGAACGCGGTTATCGCCAAAGAGATATCCCGCAGCTAATCCTCGAGAAGAATCTCTTTGGCCTCGATATCGACGAACGGGCAGCCCAGCTGACAAGTTTTGCGTTGATGATGAAGGGGCGAGCGGATGACCGGCGATTGTTTGAGCGGGGAGTGAAACTCAATGTGATGGCGCTGGTGGATAGCGCGGGGTTTGATGCGGAGAGTCTGGTGAATGGAATCGAGCTTTCTGGCTTCGGGTTGACCCCGGGGGATCTTACAGGACTGAAGCAGCTCTTTGAAGATGCGATGACGTTTGGGTCGTTGATTAAGGTGCCGGAGGAGTTGGCTTCTAGCTTGCCAGCGTTGAAGAAGCTGAGCGAGGCAACTAGCCAAGACCTCTTTGTGTCGGAGGCGTTCAAAGAGTTGAGACCACTGGTACAGCAGGCCGAGCTGTTGGCGAAAGAGTATGACGCTGTGGTTGCGAATCCGCCTTATCTTGATACAAAAAATATGACTCCTCAAATGAAGTCATTTCTGAGGGCAAATTTTGGCGTTGCTCGAAAGGACATGTTTGCTGCTTTCATATTGCGTGCAATGGAGTGGGCGCCTGCAAAAACATCGACTGTTGCTTTGGTGACACCGTTTTCATGGATGTGTCTATCGAGCTACGAGAGCTTGCGCGAGTATATGTTAACCAATGCAACAATTAATTGCCTCATTGAGCTTGAAGCGAATGCTTTTGAACCAGCTATGGTGACTGTTTGCAGTTTCGTTTTATCTGTACGTGACATTGCTAAGCATAAAGGGTCGTATATTCGCCTATCGCAATTCAAGGGGGCTCGAAATCAGGCACCGAAAACATTAGAGGCAATTAAGAATCCTGGCTGTGGTTGGTTTTACCAAGCGGTATCGCGTGAATTTACTAAACTTCCAGGTATCCCAATGGCATATTGGGTCCCAGCTCCCGCAATCGAAGCATTCATGAGTTTTCCTCGAGTTAATTCACTTGCAGAAGCTAAGCAAGGTCTAATCACAGGGGATAACGATCGCTTTCTTCGCCTATGGTACGAAGTGTCCTCAGCACATTTCGCTGTCGATTGTGCCACCGGAGAAGATGCTCGACTTAGCGGTAAAACATGGTTTCCCTTTCAAAAGGGTGGAGCATTTCGAAAGTGGTTTGGGAATCACCACTATGTTGTCAATTGGAGAGATGACGGTCGTGATTTGAGAAGTTTCGTGGATAAAAATGGCAAGCTTCGTTCACGTCCTCAGAGTATTGGTTATTACTTCAAACCGGCGATCACGTGGACATCGGTTACGATTTCTACATTCAATTGCCGTCTGGCACCAAGTGGTTTCATTTACTCCGAGCCTGGACCGCTTCTGTATACACCGAACTTTGGTGACCTCCACAGCCTTGCCGCTTGCATGAATAGTAAGTCTGTAAATTACTTGCTACAGTTAGTCGCTCCTGCAATGCACTACAACCAAGGGCATTTGGCTGAGCTTCCTTTTCCTGAACTATCAGACACTGTACATGGGGCGATTCAAGACGCAGTTGTGGCTCTCACTAAGCTGTCAAAGGAAGATTGGGATGCTTATGAGCGTTCTTGGGAGTTTCAATCGTTCCCCCTACTGACGAATTCCTCCGACCCCACTGATACTCTCGAATCCAACTACTCTGCTTGGTTAGTCGATAATCGTGAAAAAATCATCGAAATGACGCGCCTCGAAGAGGAGATTAACAGCATCTTTAACGATGCATATGGTCTAGCTGATGAGCTTACATCCGACGTTTCCATCGAGCAGGTCACTCTTACTGTCAACCCAGACTACCGATATGGCGGAAATATCACTGATGAGGAGAAGTGGATCCGCTTTCGTGAGGATTCTATGCAAGAGCTGGTTTCCTACGCAGTCGGATGTACGATGGGACGTTACAGTTTAGATGTACCAGGTATCCTCTATTCGCACGGCAGCAACGAAGGCTTTGATCGCAGTAAATACATTAGCTTCCAGGCCGATGATGACGGCATTGTCCCGCTCACCGATAAAGAATGGTTCGATGATGATGCAGCAAATCGGCTTGTGGACTTTATGTCAGTGGCCTGGGACAAGCAGAATCTAGAACAAAACTTAGACTTTTTGGCTGACAATCTAATGCCTAAAAAAGGTGAAGACAGTCGCGATACCATTCGCCGTTACTTAAACAATAGTTTTTACAAAGATCATCTGCATACTTATAAAAAACGCCCCATTTACTGGTTGTTTAGCAGTGGTAAACAAAAAGCCTTCCAGTGTTTGGTGTATTTGCACCGCTATAACGAAGGTACATTGGCCCGTATGCGAACCGAATACGTGATTCCACTCACTGCAAAACTCGCGACCTATGCGGAAAAGCTCGATCGCGATATTGAAGCGAGTGGCTCTGCCGCCGAAGTGAAACGATTGGAAAAAGAAAAAACTCAACTCCATAAACAGCAAGCCGAACTCAGCGAATTTGATGAAAAGCTCCGTCATTATGCCGATCAGAGAATCAGTTTAGATCTGGATGATGGCGTGAAAGTGAATTACGGAAAGTTTGGTGATTTATTGGTCGAGGTCAAGGCTATCACTGGTAAAGCTCCGGAGAAAATATAATGGATTTGCAGAGCTTAAACAGTATATATAAAGAGCGAATCTTACGTATCCCAGACTACCAGCGAGGTTATGCCTGGTTGCAGCATCAGCTGGAGGACTTTTGGGATGATCTGATTCAGCTTGAATCTGATCGGGTTCACTACACCGGTGTGATCACACTCGAACCTGTATCCGAGAATATCTGGTCAAAATGGGAAAACGACCAGTGGATAATTGAGGATGTTGATTATAAACCGTTCTATGTTGTTGATGGTCAGCAGCGTTTAACAACAGCCATGCTTTTGTTGCAAGCTATTGTTGAGGCTGTTCCTGATGATGCTTTGCTGGCTTCACAGTCTAAAGAAAATATTCTTAAAAAATTTATCTTATTTAAAGCAGACGATGGAATACGTGAAAGTTATATTTTTGGGTATGAAAAAGATAATCCAAGTGATGAGTTTCTTAAAACACGTATTTTTGGTATGCACTCACATTCTAATCAACAGCAGGAAACGCTTTATACACGAAATTTAATGAACGCGAAGAATTATTTCAAAGATAAGCTATCCAGCTTGTCATTGGACGATATTTCATTGTTGTATAAAAAGCTAACTCAGAAATTGAAGTTTAACCTGTACGAAATTAATGATGAAATTGATGTGTTTGTTACCTTCGAGACCATGAATAATCGAGGTAAACCGCTATCAAGTCTGGAGTTATTAAAAAATCGTTTAATCTATCTATCCACCTTGTTCAAAGATAACAGTGGTAAGGAAAAACTTCGGGCAAATATTAACGATGCCTGGAAAACAATGTATGAATATTTAGGTAAAAATTCTGAAGTACCTCTTAGTGATAACTTGTTTCTTCGTAATCATTGGACGATGTATTTTAAATATACCCGTGTTAAAGGGGATGATTACATAAAGTTTCTTTTAGATAACAAGTTTAATGCTCGTAATATTACGCATCCATTGTCTGATGAAAATAGGCTTGAAATAGAAGAAATATCGGAATATGTGAAGAGTTTACAGCAGTCAATAGTTTACTGGTTTTATATTCACAATCCTTATCACTCTCAATCACATGTTTTGACGGAGTCGCAAAAACTTGGTCTTGATCGGTTAGATCGATTGAGCTTTCGATCATTTAAACCACTTATATTGTCTGCTTTTGTATCTAACCAAGAGCCTGAAAAAACAACCTCTTTATTAGAGGCTGCGGAGAGGTACAACTTTACCTTGTTTAATCTGAGTCAGCGCAGAGCCAATACGGGAGATACTGAGTTTTTCAGTATGTCGAGAGATCTTCTAACTGGTGTGAGGAAAATTGACTCAGTTATTGAATCTATTAACAGCTGGATTGAGCGTTATTATGATGCAGATAAATTCCTTGCACATATTGAAGAAAAATACGAACTAGATCGAGATGGTTTTTTTCATTGGGACGGTGTTAGGTATTTTCTTTATGAATATGAACAATGGTTAAAAGAGAAAGGCAAACAGGCAACAAATAAGTTGTCATGGGATGTGCTTAAAACAACTAAAAAGGATCATGTCACAATAGAGCATATTTTCCCTCAACAACCAGATGATACATATTGGAAAGAAAGGTTTGGTTATCTAAATGCAGAGCAACAACGCTATTTAACTCATTCGCTGGGTAATTTATTGCCTTTGTCGCGTTCAAAAAACTCATCATTACAGAACGATAGTTTCCCAAAAAAAGTTAATAATGATAATGGCGTTGGGTACTACAACGGTTCAGTATCTGAAAATGAAGTTGCTCAAAATAAAGATTGGACGCCAGTTGAAATATTGAAGCACGGATTAGCACTACTTAAATTTATGGAGCAACGTTGGAATATTGAACTTGGTGATATTGAGTTTAAGGTGAATTTATTGCATCTCGGTGATATTGAAGTGAAACAACCGGAAATATTAGAACATGAATCTTGATCAACTCCGCCAGGGACTAAAGCAGGCATTTTTTAAAGAGAATCACCGTATTGTTTTTTGGTACGATCCGGAACAATCATTTTTAGAAGATATAATTACTCTTGGTCTTGCGGAAGTAAATGTAGTGAATATGGCCAATGAATCGGCGCTGGGTACAAAGTTAAAGCTGGAAATAGATGATCCCGAAGGGAAGTATTTATTGTATTTCCCCAGCGCTGAGCCCAATGTCGAACAAGACTGGCTGCTGGATATTAAATTGTACTCACGCAGTTTTTATGCAGATCGATTTTCAATCATCTTTAATGAGTTGGGTTTGCATCAACAGAGTTTGCGTGAACATTTATCCAAGCGCGATAAATTTCTTTCGAGCAAGGCTCGTTTAAACGCATTACATCGTTACGTTCAACCAGACTTTACTGAGTCTGAGCTGGACCTTGCAATGATAGCTGCGGTAGTGAAAGCTGAAAGCTGTGATTTACCACATATTATATTTGCCCTGGCAGAAGAGTCTGCACAAGAGGATCTCGGACTTGAGGCTAACCCGGCAGCACTTGATGAGCTAGAAAAGTATCATCTTATTCCATCCCTAGTTGAGGTGCTTCAATTAGAGGTCGGTTATCCAGCCACGGTTGAAGAGCTAAAAGGTGAAACACTATTTAAGTTTGGGCATTTTCTTATCCGGCTTCTATCCACGGGATTTTGCGAAAGTGTAGGCGATGTTCCGAGTTGGGCTTCTGAGCTGGTGATGTCATCTGCCAATGCACGCGCTACATCTCGTGCATTATTGTCACGCTGGCGAGACAGTTCCCGTTATTACAAAACGTTTGATGTTGTATCTGGATGGGTTGCAGAAGCCTTGCGCATAAAAGAAAAACTCGGTGCCTTTGATACAGCACAGCTTGTTGATGTTGTTACTTTTGAAGCTGTCGAGCAAAAGATTATTGTGGATCTTGCCTTGGCTATACCACATGCAACTATTCAGGATCTGGAACAGTTCCAGGAAATGATTTCATCACGGCTTGATGGTTATTGGGCATCGAAGCATAAGGATGATAGCACCCGGAAAAAATATCGCACGGTATACACAGCGCTTCAATCATCGATTCATTTATTTAAGCTTCGTATTATTCATGATTCTGGGTTTCATTTTGAATCCTGTGAAGCGCTATATAAAGCTTACGAGAAAGACCTCTATCAGTTTGATATGGCCTATCGTCATTATTGTGAAGCTTCTCAGCGAGCACATGTGGAGATACTCAAAAAACTCGATGAAGAAGTTGAAAACTGTTATGCCTATTGGTACATCGATAATCTTGCCAAAAACTGGGGCGATAAGGTTGAGTCTGAGGATCGACTTGCACATTGGATGATTGCGGGTGTTCCGAATCAGCAACAGTTTTACCACGGGCATATACAGCCGCTATTTTCTAAAGCAACCAAGCGCAGGGTAGTGGTGATTATCAGTGATGCTTTCCGTTTTGAGGCGGCTGTTGAGCTGAGAGATCGTATTAATGATAAACGTTACAGTCAGGCAACTCTGACGTCTCAGCTGGGTGTAGTCCCCAGTTATACGACTTTGGGTATGGCCTCGCTCTTGCCACATAAATCACTGGAATACCGTGATAATAATGGTAATGACGTGTTTGTAGATGGTCAGTCCAGTCAAGGTACCATTGCCAGAAGCAAGATTCTTTCTGCGCACGGTGGAATAGCGGTAACCGCTGAAACTGTAAAAAACTGGTCACGTGATGAGGGGCGTGAAGCCCTGAAAGATCAGGAACTGGTTTATGTTTATCATAACGTGGTAGATGCGCGTGGTGATAGTTCATCTACCGAGTCTGAAACTTTTATGGCAGTAGAGCATGCGATTGAGGAACTGACTGAGCTTAGCCGTAAAATACTCATGCACTTTAATACATCGACTGTGATTATTACCGCTGATCACGGCTTTCTGTTTCAGCAAAGTAAACTGGAAGCAGCTAACCGTACTTCACTGGCTGAAAAACCGACTAATGCTTTAAAAAATAAGAAACGTTATGTGATTGGCCATGGATTGTCTAAAGCAAAAGATGCCTGGATGGGATCAACTAAGCAAACAGCAGGAACAGATTCGGACACAGATTTCTGGATACCCAAAGGAGCGAACCGTTTTCATTTTGTGGGTGGCGCTCGGTTTGTACATGGTGGGGTGATGCCACAGGAAATTGTTGTGCCTGTTATTACAGTGAAACAATTGCGCGGAGAGAAAGCTGAGAAACGAACCAAACGTAAGGTGGGTGTGATTTCCACCAAGTCCACGATGAAGATGGTGAATAATATACAGCGCTTTGATTTGATGCAGACAGAGGCTATTAGTGATCTTGTAATGCCTGTGACTCTAGCTGTTGCGATTTATGATGGTGATACCAAGATTTCCAGTGAAGAGACCGTTACATTTGACAGTAAAACCGATTCAGTTAGTGAACGAGTAAAACAAATACGGCTCTCGCTGTCCGGTACCGACTTTGATCGTAAAAAGGACTATTTTTTAGTGCTTAAGGACAAAGATTTAAATACTGAGATGGAACGTTACAAGGTCACGATTGATCTGGCGTTTACCGATGACTTTTTCTAATAAATTAAATTGATAACAGAGTGTGCCAATAATGGAATCTGCTGAAGATAAAGATTTAGATCAACTACTCAATACTCATTTTGCTGGTCGAGTGGTGCGCAAGGATCTCACAAAATTAATTAAGGAAGGCGCGAATGTTCCGGTGTATGTTCTGGAATATTTGCTTGGGATGTATTGTGCTTCTGATGACTCTGAAGTAATAGAGCAGGGACTCAAGAATGTTAAAACCGTATTGGCTGAAAATTACGTTCGACCGGATGAAGCTGAAAAAGTTAAATCTCTAGTTCGTGAACGAGGTACATATAAAGTTATTGATCGAGTTACAGTTAAACTCAATGAGCGCAAGGATAAGTACGAAGCTACATTTAGTAATCTGGGTATCAAGGATGCTGAAATTTCAGCGGGGATAGTTAAAGAATACGAAAAGCTTCTGGTCGGTGGTATCTGGGTAATCGCTACATTGAGTTATTTTCACGAAGAAGGGCAAACTGGATCCCCCTTTAGTGTCTCTCTTTTAAAGCCAATACAAATGCCAAATATGAACATGAATGAATTGTTTCAGGGGCGTGCGGCACTGACGACTGATCAGTGGCGTGAAACTCTGGTGCGTTCTATCGGTATGGAGCCAGCGTCATTAGATACAGATGTTCAATGGCATTTGTTAGCTCGAATGATTCCATTCGTGGAGAATAATTATAACGTCTGTGAGCTAGGCCCTAGAGGGACGGGTAAGAGTCATATTTACAAAGAATGCTCACCTAACAGTATTCTTGTTTCAGGTGGACAAACTACTGTAGCTAATCTCTTTTATAACATGAGTAGTCGTCGTATTGGTTTGGTTGGTTTGTGGGATCTGGTCGCATTTGATGAAGTGGCGGGTATTTCTTTCAAGGACAAGGATGGTGTTCAGATTATGAAGGATTATATGGCTTCTGGTTCTTTTGCGCGTGGCCGTGAGCAAATGGAAGCATCCGCGTCGATGGTATTTGTGGGTAATATTAACCAGAGCGTGGAGTCTATGGTAAAGACCAGTCACCTACTAGCACCATTCCCTGAAGCTATGATTGATTCAGCTTTCTTCGATCGTTTCCATGCCTATATTCCTGGCTGGGAAATCCCCAAAATGCGACCAGAGTTTTTTACAGATAGATACGGTTTGATTGTGGATTATTTGGCGGAATTCTATAGAGAAATGCGAAAGCGCAGCTTTGCTGATTCGATCGATAAGTATTTCAAACTCGGGAATAATCTAAATCAGCGTGATGTAATCGCAGTACGCAAAACGGTTTCAGGGCTGATGAAATTACTATATCCACATGGTGAATTTCAGAAAGAGGACGTGCGTGCATGTCTGGAATATGCACTCCAGGTACGTCGTCGTGTGAAGGAGCAACTTAAGAAAATTGGTGGTATGGAATTTTATGATGTGCATTTCAGCTACATTGATAATGAAACACTAGAAGAGTGCTTTGTGGCAGTGAAAGAACAAGGTGGTGGTGGATTGATTCCTGAGGGTCCAGGAAAACCCGGCTTCATTCATACTATCGGGCTTAGTGATAAAGGTATGCCAGGCGTTTATCGTCTTGAGTTACAAGTCACAAAGGGGTCAGGTAAGTTAGCGACATCAGGCCTATGGAATTCTTCTGCCGCGAAAGAACAGGTGAAAATTGCCTTTGATTATTTTAAGGCTAATTCAGCACGAATCAGTGGTGGCTCTAAAATAGCGGATCATGATTTTCACATACATGTTGTTGAGTTACAAAATACTGGACCACTGAAGAGTCTTACACTAGCTAGTCTTGTTGCTTTTTCATCGGGTCTGCTTGGGAAACCAATTCAGAGTCAAATGGTTGTTCTCGGTGACATGAGCCTGGGTGGAAGTGTGACTAAGGTAGATTCAATAGCAGAATGCCTTCAGGTGGCATTCGACGCAGGTGCAAAGAAGGTAGCCTTGCCCATGAGTAGCGCTGCAGACATACCAACTATTCCTGCTGAGTTGTTTACCAAATTTCAAACTAGTTTTTATTCAGATCCAGTTGATGGAGTGTTTAAAGCGTTAGGAGTGGATTAAGGCGCTTAGCTAAATTGCTGTAACGAATAATATTTTAGACTTTTTAAAAAGGGCAAGTAATTGATTAAGGGAATATCGTTAATAAAGGGTTTGGGTGTTTTTGAAAACTATTCAAAGCCACAGGATATGAAAGACTTTGCGGTTAAGAATTTAATATATGGATGGAACTATTCGGGTAAAACTACACTTTCAAGACTATTTGCTCAACTCGAAAACAAAGCTGTCAATCCTGATCTTTCTGGCTGTTCGTTTTCTTTCGATACTGATAAAGGTCAAGTTACGGAGTCTAACTTCACGCAGTCTGATCTCTTGGTTCGTGTATTTAACTCAGACTTTGTTAAGGATAACCTTAATTTTATAGGCGGTGACTTCAACCCAATCCTGCTTCTTGGTAAAAACTCTGAAGGAGCACAGAAGAAGCTTGATCACTGTGATGAGTTGACAAAGCGAGTTCAAGATAAATTACAAGGTTATGTTGAATCGATCCAGGAAGTACAAGACAAATTTGCAACAGCGAAGACAAAGACTGCAGCTGAAATAAAAAAAACTCTAGGCCTAGTTCAGGCATACACTGCTACCCATCTTGGGCAAGATATCAGCACGATTGAGCTTCTAGAAGAGTCGAAGCTCCTTGATGAAGAACAACTTCGAGATGATTTAAAACTTGCTCTGACACCGGATACCGACCGTCCCACAACTGTCGATCTATTGTCATCCTCTCCGTCTATTGACGAGCTACATAAAGAGTCATTGATAGTGATGGATACAACTCCGAGTCTTGCAAGTACCTTAGATCATTTGGTACAAAACCCACTCCTTGAGAGATGGGTGGAGACAGGTCTAGAACTTCATTCTGAGAAGGACAAGTGTGAGTTTTGCGGTGGCGACCTTGGCACGCATCGATTGAAAGAGCTCCAAGCCCACTTTTCAAAAGACCTTGCTGAACATAAAGCTAAAGTCGAAGGCCTTCTTGCTAGAGTTAGTCAGGCTAAGGTGTCGATCCTGCTCCCTAAAGAAGCTGAGTTTAATCCACAGTTCAGGGAAAAATTTCGTGATGCCTCTGCTACTCTTCCACAGGCAATAAAGGCATTTAACCAAGCAGTTACGGTACTGGAGACAGATCTGCAAGTAAAGATCGATGCGCCCTTTAAAGCCCAACAAATCACAGCTCTTGCTGAAGGGCTATCCAAAGCCATCACGGATGCAGTGAAAGAAGTTAACGATGTTATTACTGCAAATAATCAAATCGCTGAGAATTTCACATTAGCAAAAAGAAATGCGGTTAGCCGGGTTAAGTTACACTATGTGCAAGAGTTCTTAAACGAACAGGATAAGGTTGGACAGGAGCGCAAGGTAACAAGGCTTCAAGCGAGGCAGGGCCGTTTAATTCGATTCGGATTAATTGTTGAAGAAGAGACCAAAAGAGTCAAGGCCATCATTAGTCAGGCACAGCTCGGACGTGAGGAAGTTAACAAGCGTTTGTTGTCTTTGCTGGGTAGTGAGGCCGTGCAGATCAAGGTAGTGTCAGTAGATGGTCAAGACCGTTTTCAACTTGTTCGCAACAATGGCAAGATTGCCAAAAACCTTAGCGACGGCGAGAAGACGGCCATTGCCTTTGCCTACTTTTTGACTAGCCTCAAGGAGATCAAGCCAGATCAGTTTAGTGAGACCATAATCTACATTGACGATCCGATTTCAAGCCTGGATAGCAATCATATCTTTCAGATTACCGCTGCAATTAAGGCGTGCTTTATAGGAAAAGATTCGACTGGTGCTTGGACGACTAAATGCAAACAGTTATTTATTTCCACACACAATTTCGAATTCTTTCATTTAATGAGAGAGCTAGATCCCAAGAAGGATACGCGAGCAAGACTGTATTTGATTAAGCGCGTCAATAGCCAAGAATCGACATTTGGAAATATGCCGACTTCATTGGCACGGTATGCATCTGAGTACCATTTTCTTTTTGAGATTATCCATCGCTTTCATACAGCACCAGACAAAACAGATCACGAAGTGTTGATGCTTCTACCTAATGCTGTAAGACGTTTTGTTGAACTTTATACATACTCACGCCTTCCTGGAGTGTTTAGAGAAACCGTCGATCAGCGAGCTGAAGAGCTATTTGGCGAGGAACGTTCAAAGCGCATTCTTAAGGTGTTTCATTATTTTAGTCATGCCAACAGCATAGATCGCTTGGCGGGAAATAATGAATTAATATTTGATACTGAAAACGCAGTGAGAGATTTGCTAGATGCGATCAACGAAAAAGATGAGGGGCATATGAAAGCGCTTTTGGCATCCATTTCATAGTATGAAATATTAATTACTAATTTCTATTTAAATATACGTTTAAGTGAAAGAAGAGATAGGGAAAATATTAAACAGTTTTTTGTTTTGTCTTCTCTATTTTTAATCAAAGTGGATAGGGCGGCATGTATCTAGGGGATGAAGATGCCGGTTTAATTGCAAAAACTCTGCTTCAAGTAAATATAGTTAATATAACTATATTATAGATCTAGGATATAAATGTGAAAGGCTTGTATAAGGAAACAATAGCTGTTCTTAAGGAAAAAATTAGTAGCTATTCTGATTTAAGCCAGGCACGTGAATGGCTGGATAAAAATATACTAAGAGTAAAAGAATTGTTTGAAAACTATACAATTCGTGACTTTGTGTTTGAACCTTTCAAAAATGTATTTGTAACACCATCAAAAACAATAGATAAGAACATATATTCTGTTATCACCCAAGTTGCGGTGATTAACATGGTCTTGGCGGGTCTTCCTGGGAAAATGGGTGTTGGTGTTTGGGTGTCAGTCGCTCTTGAAGCATGGATGGCATTTACGATAGCACGGCACGTAGGTATCAAGATTAATAGTGTTTCAGATATCTGGAAATATCTTGGTTTGCTGATGGTATCAGCAGGTATTATTCTATATGGCGTACGAGCAGCCTTAGGGCTGTTTTTTTCACTATTCTCAATCATTCCCGGTGTTAACCCGCTAATATTTGCTGAATTAATTGTTACAGATCTTGTTGGTATTCTGTTTTGGATAGGATTTCAAGAAGCTTCACGATCTGGTGAATTTACTATACCCAAAAAATTAATAGGGGATATTTTTAAACTGACTAAAGAATTGGTAAAGCATCAATATCAAATTCTGAAAGACATACTGACAATAGAAAATATTAAGTTGATTGGTCGTAGGCTTGCTGCATATTTAAAAGGTGATTTCCCTGTTGATGCAAAAATAATTAATGGAGAGATATTTGCATCAGCTGCCATGGCTTATTTACTGAGTGGTCAGTATGAAAAACTTCAAGGTCCCCTCGGCGAGATTTTTATAGATGCAATACGACTTCGCTGGTCATCTCAGTTTGGTGAAGATACAAGTCTTGATGAGATTGCAGAGCGTTTTAGAGAATATGATGCAGATCAGCTGGATGGTGTAATGAATACTATCAAAGGTAAGATGTTTGAATTGATGGTAACAGAAAATGAAAATATGGATGGTGATCAGTGGTATGCAAAGATGCATACTGATGAGTCATTTCCTGGGTCAGATATTATTTTCAGTAATCATGAAACAGGTGAGCAGGTAGAAGTCTCACTGAAAGCAGTTTCCGAAGATAATAAACAAATAATTGAACATGCTCTTTCTCGCTATCCTGACTTACCAATCATGACAACAGAAGAAGTAGCCAAATTATATGATGGTGATGAACGTGTATTTGGTAGCCCTGTTCTGCATGAAGATTTAGATAATATAACTAAAGAGCGCTTGGATGAATTGATATCATCAATACGGCCTATTGATCAACATCAGGTTGTAATTGGTGGCGTCACAATGGGTGTAATGTCTGCTTTATGGCCTTTTGTTATGGCCTACTTAAGAAAGAAGATAACTCAAGATGAGCTTAAAAATGTATTTAAGAGTGTCCTTGGTGAAGGTGGAGTTAGATTAGTATCGCGAATAGGTTATGCAACAATCTTTGGTCCATTATTCGCCTGGTATTTATTGGCTAGAGGAATTAAAGGTATAGTTATAATGGCTGAACCAAAGGATGTTCTGTTTTTAGAATTTAATAAGAATAATAATTTTAGTTAAAAGGAAGGAAAGTATCATGTGGCCCGGATCCCTAGCTAAATTCCAGATTGGAGAAAGTGCTTTCAATAAAGTTACTAATCCCGCCATTGTTGGTGTTTATACGGTTGGGAATGATAAAATTCCTCAAGCACTTGTTGATCCTGAGGTCGAAGTACATGTAAGACGCTCGATCACCGTAGGTTCTTATTTGGGAGATTGTGTAGGTTTTCCGATGCACAAAGAGGCTGTGGATATATTAAAAAGTGAGCATTTTGAGGTCTTACAGGCCTATATAAAAACGATACCCCAAGAACAATTGTTTATTTTTGAAGATGGAACAAGGTATTCGTCAGCCATGATGCAAATTCTTACAGAAATCTCCAAAAAGTTATTAAAAAAGGTGACTTGCCTAGGTGTATTGCCCTTTCGATATGAAGGTACAAGAGGATTAGCTAGCTTTAATCAGTCATGGGAAGTCATAGAGGCGCTCGCAGACAACTCGATTATTTTTGATATAGAAATGTCTGATGCATTTAAACAAAAAGAGTTTGATTTACTTAAAATTGATTCTATTAGACAACAAATCATATTAAAAAAAGTAGCAGATATGGAAAGCGAGTTTGAAAGAGTTGAGTACCCCAGTAGACGGTAAAACATGAACTATGTGTTATGACTAAAATTAAAGCCTTTAACTAGTATTTGAAGGGTTTATTATGGATTGTAAAATCAATGAAAGTAGTTGTAGTTTTAGGTACTAATCATGCCATCCAAAGAGGAGAGAAGCGAAAAGATGATTTTAATTCTTTCTTAAACTCTTTATGTGTAAAGCACAATATCAAAGTTATCGCTGAAGAGATTAATGATAATGCCGATTAAATTGTTGCAAAAAAATTATGTCAGGATTTAGATATCGAACATATTTTAATTGACCCAAATCCAACTGAGTATGAACAACTCGGTGTTAAAAAATATCATGTCATAGAATATGAAATCATGAATAAGTATGAGCTGGATTCAACACCTTCAAATCTGAATGGCACCCCTTCTCACGCATTTAATGAATTTGAATCCAGAATACGTCATGAGCACTTCCGGCCAAGAGAGGCAGAATGGTTGAAAAGAATGCAAGAGTATAATAATTGGCCTATGCTGGTAATTTTTGGCTTTAATCATTTTGAATCTTTTTGCAATTTATTATTAGACAATGGTATTAGTGTGACGACTACTGAATCAAACTGGGGTAGTAGAAATTTATAAAATTTAGAACTTAGACTGTTATGAGTGATAGGTTTGGCTGGCATGTGCCAATGCAAACACGGATACATTCAGTTAAAATAGAGAATTCACACTAAAAGAGTGCGTTCTGGGGTTAGATTTCTTTCAATATCTGAGATGTTAACAGTAACCTAGAAAGGAGGTCACAAAAAATGCTTTCAAGAGTGTTGCATATTCTGCCTCAACGTGAACACCGATTCTGGTGCAACGTGAACACTCATTCTGATCCAACGTGAACACCGATTCTGGCTGAACGTGAACACTTTTGGTGATTCTCCAGAATCACTGTTCACGT
>Ga0316209_1001165_pt1 | contig 30651 bp, 43 predicted proteins | sample 6monopyrite_MG_FD_204945 | JGI IMG/M metagenome (GOLD analysis project Ga0316209, IMG submission 204945) | Microbial mat bacterial communities from mineral coupon in-situ incubated in ocean water Damariscotta River, Maine, United States -... | ecosystem: Environmental > Aquatic > Marine >...
ATCCCCGAGCAGAAGCGATGCAGCTCGCCGATGCTCTCGCCACCACTTGTCGGCGGCCTTGATCGCGAGCGCGATGGCTTCATCGATCCCGATGCGCATGTCGGGCGTCAGCATCGGCCGGCCCTTGTCGTCCACCTCGGCCCCGAGCCGTACGTAGAAGGGCTCGACGACCTCGGCCATCCACGGCCCGCCGCCCAGGCGGCGCCACACCCGGATTTGGACCTTGTGTTTTCGGCCACGTGTCAGCCTGGCACGATACCACCTGGCGGCCCTTGGGGCGTATTCTACCGACCACCTGGCTGCCATCATACCCCCCCGTATGGGAGCATCCAATTGATCGACTTGGGATCCGGGTGGGGCCGCCACGCCAGCCCCACGAGATCAGAGGGGTCCACCCACGCATCACCCAGCCCATCCCAGTCGTCGCAGGGAGGCGGGTACTCCCCGATAATGACCCCGTCTGTCCGGACATCGGTGACGTGGAGTGGCGTAGGATCGTGGGGCTCACCTACGCCGCCGCCCATGCACGGGTCGAGGATGATATCCATATCGTCGGCCTGGATGATCTGCCCGACCTGGGGCAGCGCGTCGGCAAAAAGGGTCCACTTGTTCATGCTCTCTCCTGTGGGCTCGCTGGCCCAATGCGCCGGGAAAGCCCGGCAAAGGTGCGATAAATGGGTCCGTTTCAGGGCACCGGTGGACCAGGCCGGTTGAAAGCCCTCCCCGCCAGGAGCGCCCCTACCCGATACGCTCGGGTGAACGTGCGGAGCCTACGAGGCGGGCTCCTTCGCCGTGGGGTCAGACGGGTCGGATCTCGTCGCCTTCCCACTTCACCTCCATACACTTTCCGGCCCGTGGCACGAGCCACAGTCCATCCGCGTCCTCAAGGAGGACGAGTTCCCCACGCTCGCCCGCAAGCTCCCTTGCGGTGTTGAGAGCCTCGTCGCAGACACGACAGGTCTGCAGGCCATCCGTGATGATTTCGAGGGTGTCGCTGGTGTAGATCGTGGCTGCGTGAATGGTGTCCATGATGTTCTCCTTGCCCTCTCTGGGGCTCGCCGGGTGGGCTTCATCTCCCCCCGACATGAGATTAATAGCACACCCGGACCCAGGCGCAACTAGAATCTGAAAATAGTTTCGCCTATCATCGATTCGCAACCTCCAACGCCGGTTTTACTCCTCGCGAGAAGATGTCCCGCTCCCTCATCCCCAAATACCTCCGCTCGTACTTGCCGCTCGGTACTCCTGGCGCCCGGCCGAGCTGTCCAGCTCGCCACATGGCCAGCGCGCCCATCGGAGTCATCCGATAGATGACCCCGCCGCGTTTAGTGGTCGAGTGATGAGTGACGAGGCGACGGAGGCACAGTCTGCGTACGCTGCCATGGATATTATTGGTCGTAGTGCCGATATCGTCGGCAATTTCCCTGATGCTCGCCGGGCCTCGTGAGAGTGTATCGAGGATGTCGTGTTGCCGGTGTCCGATGTGCAGCGCGCGGCCACTCATGTGATCCCCCACACGCCGCGCAGCGCATCCCACACCTGCTCGAGGTCGCGGACATCAGCAAGGCAGTGGTCGAGCACCTCCCGCTCACGGCCATCCATGTACGCGTCGAGCACCTGTGACCCGTCGATCGGATTGCCCTTTCCGTGACCGATCCCAAGCGCAGCGCACGCATCAGCCAGCCTTGGGCCGCGCTTGCCGCCTTGGAGAGGCCACAGAGTCATGGCGTCGATGACTGTGGTGGGGCGAGTGTACAGCTTGAGCTTGGCGGTCGAGCTGTAGTGGGGTTCTGCGATCATCCCGGCGAGCGCGATGTGGCCGAGGCGGATGGACCGCCCGAAAAGGAAGGTCGAATCAAAGTCTCCCCACGACACGATGCGGCTCACACCATGGCCGGTGATTGCGTCCGCTATCTCCGTGAGCATCTGCCCTTCATAGTCGGCCATGGTCATCCCAACCTGCCTGTCGATGCGCCAGCACGCGCACAGCACCCGGCCACGGTCGGGGCGTAGCGACCCAGCCCGCACGTACTCCCACGCCCGCGCTCTGTGCTCCGACTCCATCCGGCCGAGGGCGTCCTGGTAGTCGCGCTCGATCTCCGCCTCCCTGGCCGCGATCTTCGCCGGATCCCTCCAATTGCGCGGTACCCTCCCGCGCTCCGGCATCGGCTGCGGACCGACCGCCTCAAACGCCCATTCTGGCACCGTCCCCTCCCACGCTTGACCATGCGCGAGGCGATGGCTGAACATACCCAGCGGTATTGTTTCTATGTCCAGTATCATCGTGCTCATTTGTTCTCTCCATTGGTCGATGCGATGAAGTCTCGGAGCTTGGCCGCCCCCTCCTCCGAGCCCACGTAGGCCTCGACCTTCTTTCTGGCTGGCCCATCCATCTGACTCGGGCGCGGCCTACCTACTGCCTCGCACCAGTCCGCGACCTGCTCATACTGCATGCCGAGTTCGCCGAGCCGGGCGCAGAATCTAGCCCTGTCAGCCTCCCAGGACGGGTGGTGACTCGACGGCCTGGGCTTGGGCGGGAGCTTGCGGGGTCGCTTGGGCGGCCTCTTGCTCGGTGGTGGAGCCTGTGACCCGACGGCATTGCCGTCATCGTCGGTTGGGGCAATCCCGCACGCGGCCATCACAGCATATCTGCGGAGGTAGGTGACTGCCGATCCTATAGCCTGCGCTGGATTCGGCCCCTTGTAGGGGCTACTCATCGACGAGCGCATCCACTCTCCGCTCTCGTGGGAGAGCATGGTGGTGACCGTGACGGTCTGGCCCTCGACGGACGGCCACTGGGTGATAGACACGCCCGCAGCGGACAGCGATGGGCGGACGGCCGACAGCACGGACTGAAGGGAGGCGAACTCACTGCGGAAGTGAGGGTTTTTGCTGTCCTTCTCCGCATCACCGATGCTGCTTTGAGCTTTGGCTAGTGCGGCGCTGATTGCGCCGACGCTCTCGCTCATCTCCATGACGCCCCCCATGCCCGGTCGAGCGCGACCACGGCAAAGAGCGCGAGGGAGAGACACTCGATGATGATGCTATCCATTGTTGGCCTCCATTGCCGCGCGGGTGAGCGCGTCGGCTAGATCCCAGAGCCAGCTATCCACTGGTGACCGGTGACACAGCGCCTCGATTGACGCAGAGAGGTCCTCGAGCGTGTCGTCTCGGTCGATTGGAGGGACCGGGCCGAGGATGAGCGCGCGCTGGCGAGCTGTGAGGACATGGGGTCCCGTCGGGTCATGCTCATCCATGCTCGACCTCCCGGGCTTTGGCAATAGCCCTCCACTGCTTCGAGCGCGCCCGCTCGGCCGCGAGCTCCATCTCACTCGTACGCAGCGACTCCATGGTCACCGAGAGAAGCGCGGCGGTCTTGCGGTGGTCGCGGCGCTGGATTGCCAGCTCCGCCAGAAGCTGCTCCACCTGCGCCTGGGTGGGCGTCGGCAGCTCTATCGGATTGAGGTCGTCGAGCCCGATTTCTTCGAATGCTGTCCCGTAGTCTGGCATGGCGCCTCCTGGTGTGAGAGTATTTACACGATATGCAATGCATTGCAAGCAAAAAGTTCCATGTTACGCTGCGGCAAGGAGGTGCTGATGGGGCTCCAAGAGAGAGCGGCGCTTGTGCGGAGGCGCCGAAAGGACCGAGGACTCACAATCAAAGACCTAGCGACCGAGGTGGATGTCACCGCTCGGACCATTTCACGCATCGAGCTGGCCGAGGGGGACGTCGTGTCAATGACAATCGCCCGCGTCTGCAGGGCGCTGGAAATTAAGGGCGAAGATCTGGCGGTAGCGCTCGGCTGATGGCTCTGATCTCCCCGGTCGTGGCCGCGCACGTCGTCTCCTACGCGTGCTCGAGCTGCTCGGTCCTCGACTCGTCCGGCACCCACGGTCCCGGCCGGGTCGTCGGCTCTGACGCCGCGTACCGGCACGAGCCCGGGCCTTGGCTCTGTGGTCGGTGCTCGAGGAGGGAGTGGGCGGCGCATCTGGAGACGAGACGCGAGCGCATGGCGCTGGTGAGGCTGTCGTGGCGGCTCGGGTACGCGGCGACCAGGGCTGAGTTGGCGAGGGAGAGACGGGCGGGGGTGCAGATGATGCCGCCATTCTGCCGATGACGTGATACAGTGACCTAGCCCGATGAGTCGGGCATCCGGCGCAGCAACGCCGGCCTCCAGTCAATGAGTGACCGGACCCCCCCTCGCGCTGTTGCTGCGGCGCGGGGGGCGCGGTCTGGAGGAAAGTGAAATGGGATGTGTCTACTTCGTCCAGGTCTGTGACGCGGTCAAGATCGGGTACACCAATGGCGACCCCTCGGAGCGCATGATGGAGCTCCAGATCGGGTGCTCCTACGAGATGATGCTCTTGGGGAGCATCGAGAGCCCACCGGCAGGTGAGGTGTTGCTCCACAACGCACTCGACATCCACAGGATTCGGGGTGAGTGGTTCAGTGTCGAGGGCGTAGGCGATTGCCTTGATACGCTCGGCATTCACGTGTATCGCACATTCGATTTGTACGCGTGTGGACCCACGCGAATCTGCTTCTAAATGAACCCGAATGAAGCCAAAAGAAAGTCAGGCACGGGGCGTGTAGTCAGCATCGATTCCTTCGGTGTGGGTGCAGAAGGATGGCTGGAGATGCTCGCATGTCGAGAGCAAGGGCTCGGTTACTGATGGCCATGCAGTTCGTCCCGGTCCCTCACGAGGCGATAGAGCGCACGTCAGCTGACGAGCGCGGGGCCTTGCTCGACCTGTACTATCGCGCCCACCGACTTCGGTGGAGACCGTTTCGTGCATCGACTCGGTCACTAATGGCCGACTGGGGCATGTCGAGTCGTGGCGTCTGGGGCTTGCTTGAGGATCTCAAGGATGCCGGGTTGCTCGATATTCGGCGTGGCGGGCCGAGAACCAGGACTGAAATCGAGGTGTTCGACCCGACCGGAAAGACGGAACGCAGGGCGGAACGCAGGGCGGAACGCAGGGCGGAACGCAGGGCGGAACGCTCAAACGTAGGTTCAATGCCAAAAAAAGATGGTACCGGAACGCAGGGCGGAACGCAGGGCGGAACGCAGGGCGGAACGCAGGGCGGAACGCTCATTAGTAGTGAGACCGAGACCGAAACCGAGACTGATAACAAGACCAAGACCGAATATCTTCTGTCTGGTGCTGGTCATGACGATGAGCGACTCACGCCACCGAAAGCCAAGCGTCCGGCCTGGCGAGACGTATGGGATGAGGCCGCCGCCTTGTGGGCCGAGGTGGCCTACACGGCGAAGGTGGGCGGTAAGGCTCTCCGGCGGACGTACAAGGCGCCGACAGACCCGTCGAAGGGGTTTGGTCGGGATCTCAAAAGTCTTGCAAAGGAGTACACTATCGACGACCTCAAGCTCATCTTCGGATGGCTCCAGAGCGCTCCGTCAGCTTCGTTCCTCCGCGATTCGGAGGTGCGGAGGGACTTGACCACGATCCGGCGAAACGCCCACAAGTACCTGGCAATGGCCAAGGAATGGGCGGGGCAGGGCAAGCCGACTGCAGAGGGGTGCTCCCCAAGCACCGACGACGACCTCCCCGAAGGCGTCCACCGTGGCGCGTACGGCGGCACTTGGACGGACGACTGGCGGATCCCGCCCGAGCCGGTGGAAGCGTACGACGAAGAAGCAGAGAGAGCCTACAACAAGCTGCGAGGCTGGGAATGACCACAACACCCGAGGCGCCGGAGCGCACCTGGCAATGCTCGTGCGGCCATCGCCACCACCGCGTCTGGTGGACGCCCCCCGAGCGGCTTGCTCACCATCCGCCTCGTTGGGTGGCGCCGACCATTGACCCGTGCTCCGAGTGCCAGAGCACGGCCCACACTGACACCATCGACCAGCTTGCACACGAGATGGACCGACGCCAGCGCCGGACCGGCATTGCGCAGCGGGACCGGGCGTGGTCATTCGACCGGCTCGTGAGTCTGCTGGAGATGACGCCGGCTGAGGGGCGGGAGAGGCTGCAGAGGTCCCCCAAGGGCTCGATCGGCATCACGCCGGACAATCAGGCGGCGATCGAGGTGCTCACCGAGTGGCGGCTGGGGGCGTGGGTGTACCTGTACGGCGAGCCAGGCGCCGGAAAGACCGTGCTGGCATCGGCGCTGGCGTCCTCGCTGGTTCAAGGTGGCGAGGAGCGCTGGCAGTGGCGTGACCCGTCAGAGAGCGAGTGGCACGACATTCCCGACGGGTACGACCACTCCGAGATCGTGCTCGGTGGCGGCCTGCTCCGGATGGTGCGCCGGCCGGTGCTTGAGGGCGTGGTGATGATCACCGACGACGAGCTGTGGAGCCGGTGCACGCTCTCTTGGTCAGGCGACCGCGACCCGCTGCACCAGGTCTTCGAGGCGAGGGTGCTCATCATCGACGACCTCGGGACCGCCACCCACCAGAAGGCGCTCGAGAATGTGCAGCGGCTCATCGCTGCTAGGTACCGAGACGAGCTTTCGACCGTGATAACCAGCAATCTGCGGTGGGCAGACATCGAGGGCCGGTATGGGCGGCGGGTTGCGTCCAGGTTGGAGGAGCAGGTGCCGCGCAGGAACAGGCTCTCAATGCGGTACAACTGGAGATCGAGATGATCCGCGTACTCGACATCTACGCTGGTAGGGGCGGTACCGCACTCGGGCTCTGGCAGGCTGGAGAGACCGACATCGAGCACATCGAGATCGCCCGCGACCCGTGCCGCACGCTGTCTGCTGTCGATGGTCGCCTGGTCTGCCCTCGGTTGGTATTCGGAGCAACGAGAACACAGCAGGAGAGGACATGACAGGATTATTCGGCGATATCAGATATGAGATCAAGGATGTACGCGATCCGCTCGAACGCCACTACACCCCGCTCGGTTTGGCCGATGCGTGCGTCGAGCGCCTACGCATCGTCCGCCGATGCTGCCCGCCGACGATGCTGGTGGAGCCTGGAGTGGGCGGCGGGGCATTCGTCCGCTCGGTTAGGCGCCTCTACCAGCACGCGGAGGTGGTCGGCGTGGACATCGATCCGCAAGCCGAGGGGCTCCGTATTTGCGACCGTGCCGTGGTCGGCGACTGGCTCGACGACGGCGGGCGTCAAATAGAGCTGCTCACCGACCGGCACGCGGCGAATGGTGGGGTGGTGTGGGTGGTGGGTAATCCTGCGTTCTCGACCGCCCCGCAGTGGATTCGCAGGGCGCTTGAGATGGAGGTTGAGCTCGTGGCGTCCATCCTCCCGATCGGCATCCTTGAGCATGCCGGCGACTGGCTGCGGCTGCTCGTCGACCACCCGCCCGACGTCTGGTACCCCATTTTAGGAAGGCCATGGCCGAGGAATACGCGGGGCACCGGGCTTTTCTGCTGGGAGCGTGAGCCGGGTGCGGGCCGAATGGGCGAGCCGATTGGGGGGTGGAGGCGATGATGGTCATAGGTGTGGATCCCGGGAGCCGGGATGGTGCGATTGTGGTGCTTGATCGCGATGGTAAAACCGTCTGGGACTGGGCGGTATGGTGGACGATCGGCAAGCCCACACATGCGCGTGTACGAGCGCGATATGGATGGAGGCCTGGGGATTTCAAGCTGAGGCACCTGTCTGACGTGGCGCGACCTTTTGTCGGGATACAGGAATCATATGTGCTCGCGATCGAGGGCTTGCGGGCATATCCAGGCCGGAGCAATCACCAAGCGCTCCTGCGGCTGGCCTATGCGGCTGGCCAAGTCGGAGGCGTGCTTGAGGCTGGGGCCATGGAGGTGCTTCGGCCGCTGGCCGTCGACTGGCGGCGGACGGTGCTCGGCCTCGCGCCAAAGGTCAGCGCCAAGGCGTGCGAGGCCCGGGCGGTGGAGATGGCGCCCCGTCTCTTCGTCTGGCCCGGTGGCTTCCCCGGCTCGCTGCGGGATGGACCAGGTGGGCTGAGGGCGGATGCGAGGGGCGCGCTGGCTGAGGCGGCGTGCATTGCCCGGTATGCTGCGGTGACGAGGGGGAGAGGATGAGCGCGGTACTGGGTATTCAGCGGGTCGGGACGTACGAGCCGGCGATCTACATCGGGAGCAGGCCACCGGCTTGGTTCATCGGTTCCAACGATTGGGCTTGGCTCAAGATTGGCCTGGTGGTCTGCCTGGAGGGGCGCGTCACCTACAGGATGACAGGCGTCTCACCGCTAATGCAGTGGCCCATGCTGGACGTGTCTGAGCCTGCGTTTGTTCCCGAGCGGCCACACTTCGAGCGCTGGATCGCTGCGGTCAAGAGCGTGGCTGGCTCTCGGCCCGTGTTCTGGCACTCGGAGCACGGGCTTAACCGATCGGCATTCGCGGTCGTGAGCTACCTGTGTGCGCATCACGGGGCGGATGTCTACGAGGCGATAGCGGAGGTGAGGGCCGTGCGGGGTAGCTGCGCGCTAAGCAATCGCGCGCTCGAGTCCGCGCTTATCGAGAGGTACGGATGATGAGCTACTCGGTAGAGCGCCACGATCCCGACGACCTCGACGAGTGGCGGTACCTGTACGATGAGCGGGTGGGTATGATGCTGTCGGATGGGGTGCGCCCGGTGTACGCCGAGCGCATGGCCAGGCGGATGGTGGGCGGGTGGCTGAGGGCGGAGAGGAAGCGGCGGACCGAGGAGGCGAAAGAGTAGGGTGGAGCGTGGGAAAGTGTCAAGAAAGTTGGACAGATGGCGTGTGTGGAGTGTGAAAAGGTAGGATGGAAGGGGGGAGTACCCCCCCGTCGTTTCGCGCACACGAGCAAATTGGATTATTTGGATTTTGAGGACCTGACATGGCAAGACGTCGACGCCCCCGCACCACAGCCAAAGCCAAGTGGAGCCGCCGCGAATACCTGGTTGATGCGCTCGTCGAGTACGAGGCGATGGCCGACGCTGCCCACGAGGCAGGGAGCTTCCAGGCCGCAGTCAGGGCCAAAATGCAGGCGGCGGTCACTCGCTCGGAGATCGATCAGCTCGACCAGGCCGATGCACTGATGGACATACCCGACAGCATCGAGGCCCACCGAGACGAGGTCATCCGCCAGGTCCGCCGACTCCGAAGCGCTGCCGAGGCCTCCAACAGCTTCACCGCCGCCGGAGCCCTGCTCAAGCTTGAAGCCGAGCTGGTGGAGGCTGCGGACTCCCGGGCCAGGGCTGCCGAGGCTCCAGACGCGAGGTCGATGGAGGAGGTGCTCGAGGAGCTCCGCGAGCGCGCCGAGGCCCTGCCTCTCCGTGTGCGGCAGATGGCAGGCATTGGGTGAGCAGCGTAGCCGAGGCGCTGGCGCTCCTCCGCACGCTGGAGGACCTCGAGGAGCACGTACGGCGCAATCCGCTGGACGCAATCCCCTGGCTCCCCGGCCAACTCGCATGGCTTTCAGACCCCGGCCCGGCGCCCAAGCTCTACCGGGCGGGCGTGCGGAGCGGCAAGACCACGGCGGCCTGCGCGGAGGTCATCTACCGGTGCCTCGGGCGGCACCCGTACCACCATGTCCCCTGCGCCCCGGTGCGCTGCGCGGTCATCACAAGCGATAAGCAAGCTCAGGGCGTACAAATCATGAGAATGTTTTGGGAACTTGTGCCCAAGCACGAGCTGGTTGGGGGGATCGAGTTCTCGTCGAGAACCGGCTTTAGAGGCCACGTCCCGGTCGTTCAGTTCAGAAACGGGTCGGAGGTGGTCTGGTACAGCAACGCATCTGGACCCCGCGCCCTCCAGGGCTCCGAGTATGACTACATCCAGATCGACGAGCCCCCATCCCGCGAGGTCTTCGACGAGTGCCTCGCTCGAGTGCGGAACACATCCGGCCAAGTCGGTATCACGCTTACGCCCTTGCATCTCCCCGTCCCATGGCTGCAAGAGCTGTGCGAAGAAGGGGTGGTCACCGACCACCACTACCGGCTCACGGCCGCCAACCAGACCAGTCCAATCACCGGCGAGATTCGGCGCACGAAGACGGGTATCCCGTGGGATGAGGAGTTCATTCGCAAGCTCCGCAAGCAGGTCACTGGCCCCGACGCGGGCATCCAGCTCGACGGCGACTGGGAGACGCGGAGCGAGGGGCAGTGGTTTGACTGCTTCGACGAGGGTAGGCACGTCACAAGCCACTTCCCAAGCGCGGAATTGCGCTGGTATATGGGCGTCGACTACGCGCGGGCTGACCGTGACCTGGGCATGTGCGCGGTGTTGGTTGGCGTCGAAGAAGTCGAGGAGGAGGAGGGCGAGCACCGGCCGCACATGTGGGTGCTCGACGAGGTGGTCATGCGCGGTACGGCCACGATGGAGATGTTCGCTGCTCGTATCCGCAAGATGCTTAGCAACTATGGTTTCGCGTGGTCGGACCTTGACGGCGTGTACGGAGACAATCCAGTCAAGTCCAGGCATCAGATCAGCTCCAACATTGAGCTCGCGAAGGCGCTGTCGCGCAAGTACCGGGTGCCACCCCACCAGCTCAGGCCCAAGCTGCTCTCGGTCAAGGAGGGTGGGGGCGCGAGTGGACGAATGCGGCGATCGAAGGACCTGCGGTCGAGGTGGATGTACGCGCAGATGGCGGCCGACCGGGTACGCATCCACCCACGGTGCAGGACGCTGATTGACGGACTACAGAGCTACGACTACAGCGACAAGCACAAATACAAGGATATCACTGACGCTTGGATGTATGGGCTCAAGGACCTCTGGACGACGACCAGGGCGCGCCGTAGCGTGCCGAAAATCATGCTAGGCTGACGAGGGGACACACGATGGACATGCCACAGACACCGCCGGTCAGTGACCAGGCAGCCCGCAGGCGGATGGAGCACCAGCGGCTCAGGTGGAGGCTGCTGTACGGCCAGGCAGAGCAGGACATCGAGGCGCGCATTCGGCAGGCGATTGGGAACATCCGCCGCGAGATGTGGGGACCGATCGACATGTCGAGCAACCCTTTCCTCGATGCATGGAATGCGGCGTCCGCACTGTACAAAGAAGCGCCCACAATCATCCCGCCGAGTGCTGCCGAGCAGGTGGTCATGGCACAGGTGGACTCGGTCGGGTGGTGGTCGAGGATGCAGCGGGTCCAGCGCGATACGCTCGCCCTTCGCGAATGCCCGGTTTTCATCGACTGGCAGCCGAACCAGCCGCTCGTTATCCGGCAAGTCCCGCCGTATATGGTCGAGGTCAAGGTGTACCCACGGAGGCCGACACAGCCCAGGCAGGTGACCGAGTGGGCACGCGACCCGGATGCGCCTACCCGGTGGGTGCGACACGTCTACGACCAGCCGAGCGCGAGCTATCGCGTGTACGATGAGCGCGACCTGGACGTGACTGAGCGGGTCGCGGGCGGGACATTCGAGGGCGACAGCTACCCGTGGCAGGGCGCGCGGGGGCCGATCCTCCCGTGGGTGACGTACCACGCGCAGGACACCGGGTGGTATTGGGACGCGTATGCGGCTCGCGAGGTTGTCGAAGGCACCCTCCAACTCGGGGTGCTCTACTCGTACTACTCGCACCTGATGAGAGCCGCGTCATGGGCGCAGCGGTATGTCATCGGCGCCGAGCCGGTCGGGGCCGAGGTGGACGCAGAGGGGGGTACCCGAGAGGTGGTGACCGACCCGGCGAGCCTGCTGCAGCTGCAGGTCAGCGACGGCAGCACCAATACGACCGTGGGCCAGTGGCAGCCGAGCGCGGACCCGGAGCGAGTGCTCGCCAGTGTCCACAGCTACGAGCGGAGGGTGCTCGACAAGGCGGTGGGTTCGCTGTCGGTGAGCAGGGCGAGCAGTGACATCCGGTCGGGCTTCTCGTTGGCCGTCTCGCGAGAGGACCAGCGGGCGCTCCAGCGCAGCTATACACCGAGCTTCCGCCGCACTGACCTTGAGCTCCTCGGCAAGATCGCGGACATGCAGGGGCTCGAGCGCCGTGGATGGCGCATCGAGTACAAGTCCATCCCACAGGACCCAACCGAGTCACAGGCCCAGCTCGACCGGATCTCCAAGCTCGTCGATCTGGGGCTCATCGACCGGGTGACCGCGTACATGGAGCTCCACCCGGCTGTCACCCATGACGAGGCGGTGGCGGCCGTGGCCATGATCGCAGCCACAAATAACCAAGGACAAACGCCATGAGTAAAAAGCAAGAGAACGAGAAGCCGAAGGCCGAGGCCAAGACCGTCGACTACGACAAATTCAGCCGCGTCGTCGAGGCCAAGACCGTCGACTACGACAAATTCGGCCGCGTCGTCGAGGTCAAGACCGTCGACTACGACAAATTCAGCCGCGTCGTCGAGGCCAAGCGCGGTCTAGAGCGTCAAGTCGAGGAGCTCCGCGCCGAGTCCGCGACCCTCGCCGAGAGGGCGGCCACGGCCGATACGCTCGCACAGCAGGTCGAGAGCTGGAAGGCGAAAGCGCAGGAAGAATCAACGAAGTTCGGCCGGTTCCAGGACATCGCGACTCGTATCGGCACCACGGACTCGGACGCAATCGAGGCGGTCGAGTGGCAGTATGGTCGGCTCGGTGGCGAGGATCGGCCGGCGCTCGGTGACTGGCTCGACGCGATGACGGAGAAGCCGGACGATGCCCCGGCAATCCTCCGTCCCTTCCTCGTGCAGCGGGCCGAGAAGGTCGCGCCGAAGACCAAGGCCGCGACAGCCGCACCTCCAGCGGCCGGGAGCCAGTACAGCCAGGACGAGATCAAGGCTATCACTGCCGAGGCGGTCCGTACCGGCGACTGGAGCACCTACCGCGCGGTCCGAAAGGGCTGGACTCGGTGAGCGCCGTGTGCTAGGCACATACAGAGCCCATCTCGGGTAGCGCACGTCACGCGCTGAGCGGTCGCCACCGTCACAGGTACAGGGCAGTTCCCCAACTACCCAGGTGCAACCATGGCAAACGAAAACGTCGTCTCGTCCGTCGCCGACCTCGTCACCAACGAGGTGCTCTCCGCTGAGGTGCTGATGCTCCTCGCTGACCGTGACGCGTCGGTCCTCACCCACCCCGCGCTGCTCAAGGCGACGGCGACCAGCGCATCGAGTCTGGTCGTGCAGGTCCCGCACATCGGCCTCAACGGCTACGACCTGCTCTCGGCAGCGACCGAGGCCGCCGAGGTGGCCAATACGCAGATCACCGACGGCTCCACTGACGTCACAATCGCAATGCGCGCCAAGCGCTACACCAGCTCCGATCTCGCCCGGTACGTCACCATGGGCAAGATCGGACCCAGCGTGCTCGCGCAGGATCTCGTCGGCACCATGGCCCAGACGCTCGTAAGCCTCATCGCCATCGCTGGCAGCGGCTACACGGCCCAGGCTGGCCCCGGGACTGGGACGGATCTCACCTGGGCGAGCTTCCTGGCCGGGAAGGGCGTTCTCGGCGTCGCGAAGGCAAGCGGGCCTCTGCTCGCCATCCTCCACCCGCAGCAGTGGGCCGACCTCGAGGCCGATGCGCTCACCCTCGGATACGCGGCGTCCATCGAGGGGTCTGGCACACTCACCATCGGGTTGGAGCAGTATAAGGGGCGTTGGTTCGGCATCGACATCTTCGTTTCGGCCTATGTCCCGACCGTCAACGCAGGGGCGGACCGTGGCGGGGTCCTTCTCGCCCCGGGCGCGATGGCATGGGCTGACGCGCCCATCGACGCGGACGGAGCGGACCTGGTGGCCCAGTTCGGGGTCGCCAAGCTCGAGCGCGTCCGGCAGGGGACCTACCTCCAGACCTCATATGTCTACTCGCACGCGGCCGGCGTCTCTCGCGCCATCGACGCGGCTGGCGTCACCATCGTGTCCGACGCCTGATCGAGTCTGGCCCCCCTTGGACGCCACGTCCTTGGGGGCCATCCATCGGGGGTCACGACTCCCATACCCAAGGACCATCATGGCAAAAGCAATCGCATCGCAGCCGGACAAGAGCAGCGCGTACGTCCCCGAGGTGGCCACCACCGACCACGGGCATGCATACCCACGGCTCCCGCAGAGTCCTCCTTTCCTCCTGGTGGCCGACTCGCAGCGGTGGCACGTGATGGGCGGGCGGGTGGTGCCGGCCCTACACCAGCAGGCACTCGCGCCCGGTGTCGACCTGGTCACTGCCGACGGCCGGGGCCGATGGCAGCTCGCACGGCTCCGCGCCCGCATCGAGGAGCAGGGCCGGACCATCGTACCGGTCGAGGCCGCCCCTGATGGGGTGAGCTATATCCAGAGGGTCGACACCAAGGTCGGCTCTGAGGTGCGCGACACGTACATCACTGTATGGGAGACTGCGCACGCTGGTGATACCCGGACCTCCACTGACATCGACGCCTACTCCACCTGGTGCGCGGGCCTGGTGGACGATGGCTACATTGCCCCCTGCCCGCCGTACCGGCTGTCTCGGATGCTGGAGGATGCGCGTACCAGCCTCATGCATGCCGAGGCAGCGTATCGTCGCACCGAGACACCGACCCATGCGCAGCAGGTCGAGGCCTGCAAGGCAAATATCGAGGTCATCGAGAAGGCCTTGGGCACTGAACCGAAAGGCAAGAAGGTCGCCGGCAAATCCGTGGTCCCAGCGGGGGTCGAGGGCTGATGGCAGGCTCGGACACCACGGCGATCACCGCACGCTTCCTGCTCCCCGACTACATCGTTAGGGCGCAGGCGAATGCGCTGTCGTGCCCGCTGTGGCAGTCCGGGGCACTGGTCGCACCCACGACCGGGACCTGCACCGTCTACGACCGCTCGGGGGTAGTGGTGTCCACTGGCGCGGTCGCCATCTCCGGCAGCATCGCCGCCTACACGGTCGCCGCCTCATCCGTGCCCATCTCTCTGACTCCAGAAGCTGGGTGGCGTGTCGAGTGGATGCTGGACGATGTGCTCTACCGCAACACGGCCGCGCTGGTCGTCTCCGACCTCCACCCGGTGGTCACCGACGCGGATATTTACCGCCGCCAATCCGCGCTCGACCCAAGCGGGCCGAGCCCCATATCGGCGGTCACCGACTACCAGTCGTACATCGACGAGGCATGGGTCACCATCATCGGCAGGCTAATCAGCCAGGGCTCGCTCCCCTACCTGGTGATGGAGCCGACCGCGCTGCGCGAAGTGCACCTCACCCTCACCCTGGCCCTCATCTACGAGGACTACCAGACCCGGCTGTCGGACGCCTACCGCGAGATGGGGCAAACGTACCGCGAGCGGTATGAGGCCGCATGGGAGGGCCTGACCTTCTCATACGATACGGATGGCGACGGGGACTCTGATGTGACGAGCAGGCCAGCCATCGGGACGATCTGGCTCACTGGGAGGCGATGATGCGCGCCAGTGCCATCCGTCGGCTCGTGGCCTCAGCGCTCGAGGCTGACGGGTTTGGCGAATCGAGGTGGGTGTACGCCCGCATCGGCTCGGACCCGCAGGCTCGCATCCATCGCACGTTCGCGACCTCTATTGATGCCATCTCGGATGAGGACAGGCCACGCGGGCAAGGCCGCATCATCCACGCCACGCTGTCTGTCCAGGTGGTGCTCCGCATCCGTGCGGACTCGCAGGTCGAGGACATGGACACCGCCTACGATCTGGTCGAGGACGCCGACAACGCGGTGGTGGGCGTGTCCCGTGTGGACGGCCTGCACATCTGGCCGGATCGCCGCGATCTCCGATCCGCTAGGGACGGCACGTTCGCGATCGCGACCCTCACCTACAATCTACGACACTTGAACCATTACACAGGATAGACCATGGCAATCCCAAAAAACTTCCGTGATGGGACGGTCGTCGTAAACGACGGCTCGGCCACCCCGCTGTCTCTCCCGATTGCATTCATTCAGGGTGACTTTTCGATCTCCGGCGAAGAAGCTGGGAATACGGAGCACAGCGCGTACCAGTCCAGGGGTGTGCTCATCGGGCTCAGAAAGACCAGCGCACTGTTCCAGAGCGGGAGTTTTTCGCTCATCCTCTCGGAGTTCACCCTCGCGTCCGGAGGTACTCTGCTGGACATGATCAAGGGTACGGGCGCGTTCGCGTCGCGCAGGTCCACCACCGAGGCCAAGGGCGATGTGATGACATTCGACTTGGTCTGGACCATCGAGGGCACGGACCTAGGCGACTCGTCCGACCACGTCGCAACCATGTCCGACTGTCACCTCACATTCGACATCGGCGAGGGCGACCCCAACACCATCTCATGCTCATTCACTTGCTACGGCGGGATCGTCTACTCGTGATAGCGCAGATTCAACCAAGGACAATCAAAATGACCACCATCACAATCGGGGAGCACACCTGGACACCCCAGGCTCCCGACGACTACGCGCTGGCGGCGGACATCGCTGGCCTGAGCGTCCACAACCTCGTGCGGGCGTACGCGGCGGCCATCGTAGCCACATGGCGCGGGCCGAATCGGCCGAAAGTGTCGTTTCGCCAGCACGGATTCAGCGCCGGGTCGTTCGGCGGCGCGTGCCTCAACGAGCTCCACCGGCGGGGGATGAGCGTGGCAGAGGTGATCGAGGTCGGCACACCGGCGTTTGTCGCCGTCATGGAGCAGTTCGTGCCGGCCGATGAGGTACGTGCGACCGAGGATTTTACCGAGGCCGACGAGGTCGGCAAGAGCGACGACTGATGGACCTCTGCCACTGGTGGGGGCGTGACCTCTCCTGGTGGCACGGGTTGTCGCGGGATGACCGGGTGCGGTACCTGGCTCACTGGAACCTACGGAACGAGGGCGACAAATGACGCGCAAGATATCGTTCAGGGATGGTGACGCCGAGGTGGTCATGGACGATACCATCGCGGAGATGGTTGAGGCTGTGCTTGAGGACCGGCTCGGCTTCGTGCTCCGCGCGCTCGAATGGCACTTCGAGGAATTGCAGGCGAACATCGAGCGTAATTGGCCGGTCAAGTCCGGTTACTCGAAGCGCAATTTCCGCACCGGTCTCGCGGTCACTGGTCGAGGTAAAGTCAGTAGCTTCCTCGAAAATGACGTGGACTATATTTGGTTCGTCAAAGGCCGCCGCCAAGGAGGAAGGCAAAGTTGGAGGCTGGTTGTGCTCGGGCCGGCCGAAAAGCTTGAAGCTACGCTAATAAAGGTCGCCGGCGATGAGATCCTCAAGCTCCAAAAGGTGGGATGATGGGCAATCGCACACGCACACGCACAGTCGGCCTTGAGTATATCGCCAAGATTGACAAGCTCGAAGCTGAACTATCCAAGCTGCCAGGCATATCTAAGAAGGAAGCACGGGGGATGGTGCGCGGGCTCAACAAGGAGCTCAAGCGCGCGACCAAGGCCGCCAAGAGTGCGGCTCGCCAACAGCGGGCTGCGTTCAAGAAGCTCGGCGATACATTCGAGGGAACCAAGAGAATAGCCGATGCGATGGGTGGCTCTGCTGCTGGTGCTGCGGGCTCTATCGAGCATCTTGGGCGGTCGGTGCTCGCCCTTGCGAGCGCGCTTGGACCTGCCGGGGCTGTGGCGGCCTCGGCCGGTATCGCCATCGGGGGTATTGCGACGGCGGGTGCTGCTGCCGCGCTCGCAGCCGGGGATCTCGCCGATGAGCTGGAGGCTGCGGGACGTGCACCGGTGATCACCGCCGAGCAACGCGACCAAGTCGACGTGATGGACGCGGCAATCCAGGAGCTGAAGTTCAGCGTAAAGGAGCTAGTTTTGGCGTTCGGGGCGGACTTTGCTCCGGCAGTGACCACCGTTGCGGTAGCGCTTGCGGACGCATCGGACGCCAGTCGTGGGCTGGTCGACACATGGAGGGACCTCCGCGATGCGAGCGCGCCCGTAGCCAGGGTGTTCACCGCGATCGGCAGCGTGGGGCTCACTGAGGCGCTCGCGAGCATGGCCGGCGCGACCTCTGACTACGCCGACCAGCAAGCCAGGGCGGCCAGGGAGGCACAGCGATTCCAGAAGGACCTCGAGCGCATGGATGGCGCGATCCGGAGGGTGGAGGTCGCGGAGGTCAAGGCGACCGAGACGAGCCGGGAGCGTGGCCGGGTGTCGACCGCTGCATCCAGGGCGGCGGCCGAGGCAGAGAGAGCGAAGACCAAGGCAATCGCGCAGGCGGAGAGGGACGCAGCCAAGGCCGCATCCGAGGCCGCCAGGCTCAGGCAGAGCATCCACATGGAGATGCTTGCTCGCATTGAAGAGCGGGAGGCCGCCAAGGAGGCCGCCGAAAAGGAGCGGGTAGCCAGGGCGATGCAGCGGGCGCAGGAGCTTGCGGCCTTCGAGCAGGCCCAGCGCCAGGCGGTGATCGACAATGCGTTCGCGGCCCTCGACAGCCTCAGTCAGCTCGCGGAGGACGTGTACGGCAGACAGGCGGCAGCTGCGCAGGCGGCAGGGGCCGAGGAGATCGCACAGGTGGATGCGCTCCGTGACCGTCGACGGGAGTTGTTCGCCGAGCTCGAGGAGGCCACCACTGCCAGCGAGCGGGCGCGGATCAAGAGCGAGATCGCGGTCACAACCGCGAGCATCAAAGCTGGGTTCAATCGAGCAAACGCGGAAAACAAGGCGATGCTCAAGGCGTTCCGCGCGCAAAAGGCGCTGGCCGTGGTACGCACGCTGGTCAACGGAGCCCAAGCCCTCATCGCTGGGTACGCCCAGACTGGCCCCCCGCCTCTCCCCGGCGGCATCGCGGTGTCTGCTGCTGTGGCGGCTTCGACAGCGGCAAGTCTCGCGACCATCGCGCTACAGTCTGCTCCGTCCATTGCTCACGACGGTGCCTTCATTTCTCCTGGCCCCGATGAGCAGAACATCCGAGCCAGGCGTGGCGAGTCAGTGCTTAACCAGCGCGCAACCGAGGCTATGGGCGGACGCGAAGGCGTCGAGGCGGCCAATCGCGGCAAGCCAAGCGGACAGGGCGCGTATATCGTGACACTCGACGGCCGCACAGTCGCAGCTGGTGTCGCAGACCGGGTGCGGGGTATCGTGCTCGACGAGCTGTCGGACCTCGGCTCTGCAGTCGGATTCACACCTATTTACGGATGACCTATGCCTCGCATTGCCCACTCTCTCCGCGGCCTGCTCGTCCCCGACCCGGCGTGGACACACACGCTCGTGACCAGCGACCCGACCGAGGGCGGCCCTCGTCCTGGTGAGGGCTCTCCGGCTGCACCCACGTCGCTCCGGGTGGTGGGTACAGGCGTGCAGACAGAGGACGTCGACGTCAAGGTCGTGCGCAGTGGACACCCGGGCCGACAGTCCGGCCCTGGACTGGTGGTCAAGCTGGCGAGCGACACCGACTATCGCACATGGAGCCCGCCATGGGCGCAGATGTTCTCGAGCGGGATCAAGACCTACGACACCACCACCGAGACGAGCCCGAACGCGGCCGCCCTCCAGCCGCAGGGCATCCGGCTTCCCGGGACGACGACCTTTGGGCTCGCACACAATGGCAGATTCCACCGATATAATTGGGCCCTCGACACCTGGACCGACGTACAGGTCACGCCGGGTACAAACAGCGGGCTGCGCGCTTGCGACATCACGGCCATCGGCGACCGGCTCATCTACGCCGCGAGCTACGGCACGGGCACCAAGCGGGTCAACCTCTGGTACAGCGACGACCTGGGCGCGACCTGGGCGGTGTATGCAGAGCAGGTGACGGGATGGGACACCCCGTCATCGCTCGACGACATGAGCATTGAGTATCACCAGCAGACCGGCACGATCGCCCTGTTTCTCGACCGCGACCAATATGCCAGCGCCGACCTAGGCTTGACCTTTGTGAAGGTCTCGAACCTTGGATCCTACGACTCGAAGCCATGTGTCCTCTCGGATGGGACCATCCTTCAGGCGGCGATCTACAACGCCGGGACGTTGAGCGGGAAATGGGTGGTTCGCCGGGTTGGATCGCCGTTTGACTCGATGGAGAGTTCAAACAGCGGGTCTGGCGAGCAGGCGCTACCGAACATCCAGGGGATCACACTGTGGTCGGATGAGGACGATGTGGTGTACGCGCTGATCGCTATCACCGGTTATAGCGGCACGACGGTGAGCGGGTACTCTGTATTCGTCAGCTACGACCTTGGCTTTACCTGGGCACTCAAGACCTCGCGGGCGCTGACCAAGCTGAACGACGTGGTGGGGTCGCTGACCGCCAGGCTCTCAGTGCTCGCGTGCCGAGGCTCGTCCATCATCCCGCTCGCTGCCGCTACCGGCAACACAGACTCGGGGTTCGAGGTTGGTGTATATACCGTGCATTTCGCTGAATGGTCCGAGCTTCAGATACCCGCGTTTGGGCCGGTTTCGAGCGTGATGGCGATGATTGACCGCGCCTGGCTCCCCCCTCAGACATTCGACACGACCGTTACGCCTGGGTCTAGCTCGTGGGAAGCCGGGTACTACGTGCTGAATACTGCTTCGTCCGCTCCGGAGAGATGGCCCACCGGGGCGGTTGGCGGCGCGTTCGTGACCGCGCCTGTCAACGGCGCGGCGCTGTACTGGGACGTCGAGCCCATCACCGGGACAGGCGTAGGCCGCAGAATGCAGCTTTCCGTAAGTGACGGGGTAAACTACTATTTCGTCAGATGCTCCATCGAAGGTACGCAGATTCGCGTCTACGACTGGAATGGGTCGACCTTCGTCGGTTCGACAGCCAGCGATGGACTCGGACTCAACAAGCGGGTGCAGGTCTGGCTCACACTCTCGACTTCCGGCGCGGTCAACGTATACTATCGGCCAGTCGTGTCCACCGAAGACCTCAAGTGGCTTAAGGGGCCGAGCGGGAACGCAGCATCCGCAGTCGGCACCGCCGCAAACTACGACATCGGCCACACCGGCGTGACCGCGCTCAAGAGCCACGTCTATGCGATGCACGTCGTCCGTGACGACCTCCCCATCTACTCCGACGCGGCGATCGGCGTACTTGGAAAGCGGCTCGGGCCGACTCCGTACCCAGTGACTACCGACCCTCTTCGCGCCGGTGTGGCCGAGGTCAATGACGGGTTGCTCCTCGCGGTCGCTGATGGCCCTGGCGTGCTGGGTGAGACGCTCACGGTCCCCGTCGAGTATGACTACAGCCTGCGCTCTCTGCTGGCCATCGACAGTCCGTCACACGCGCACCCATGGCGGTCGTCCGACGTGATCACGGTGGACAAGGACATCATCGTCGACGTGGGAGAGCGACGTATCCAGGGTCGGTCCATGGCCGTGCTGCTCCGGCGGTCCACCGTGGTCAGCCTGACATTGGCTGGCCGCAACGGTGGCTCCGGGTCGTGGACGGATATCGGAACGCTCGACCCGTCGATAACGTACTCATACCGCACGAATGGAGCGACGCTGTACCCGAACGCGGCCAACCTCGGGCTGCGGTACATGCGCGAGAATGAGTTGGCGGGCGCATGGGTGGATATGGGCGGGGTGGCCAGGAGGATCGCGAGCAACACGGCCGGGACGCTCGCGAATGGTGCAGGACGGCAATGCCTGATCACCATCTCTGGCGCGGACGGGACCGAGCCTGCCAACGGTACGGCGATCATCCACCCACACACGTCGGTCATGGTCGTGCGAGCAGCGGCAGTCAATGACTGGTCAGAGTGGAGGGTGCGAATCAATGCCCAGGCGGTCGCGCCAGACGCCTACTGGGAGGTCGGGGCGCTTCTGGTCGGCCAGTACCAGCCCATCGGGATGCAGCCGTCTCACGGGTGGTCACACCGCAAGCAGCCGAACGTCCGGCAGGTCCGCGACGGGCGGGGTGTGGTCCACCGTGCCCAGCTCGGAGAGACACAGACGGTGTGGACGTGGAGCTACCAGGACCCACACGACGAGCGGCAGTACCTCCGCGACCAAGACGACCCGCCATGGATTGGGGGCGAGGGCGGACCGGCCGACTACCTCGCCACCTACCAGGACGTGTCCGGCCTCCTCTGGGGCGTGCTCGAGCGGATGCAGGGCGGGGCCTGGCCTTGTGTGGTCATCACTCAAGACCTCAGCGATCTTGATGGCGCGATCACCATCTCCGATCCTGAGGCTTTCCTGTACTCGTATTTGACAGGTTCAATCCAGAGGAACAACGTGCAAGGCGACGAGGTGTCCGACTCGGTGTATCGTGTCGAGAGCCTGACTGCTGAGGAGGTCGTCGGATGAGGGGCCGCCTACCAGCCGATGTCGTGTGGCTGCTCGACGTCACCATCGGGCGGCGGCTCCACCGGTATTCGACGAGGCCCCTGGAGGTGTCGTCCGCATCTGGTGACGTGCTCACCTACCTTGGAGGGCTCTCGGATATCGCAGCTTCGCGCGGGCAAGACCAGATCCCAGTGCAGGTCATCGACCCGGCGCAAGACTGGGAAGCGCTCCTCATCGCAGGTGAGCATCTCGACGGAGCACGAGCAGAACTGCGCCGGCTGGTCGTCGGTGACACCATCGAGCAGGCCGAGGTCTACGCCGGAGGATGGCTCTCGGCTCCTACCGTCGGAGTCCCTGGGCTCACTACCGGGTGGTCGGCCTCCATCTCGTCTGGCTCCCCTCGATCTCGCCAGGTACCCACCTCGGCTGACAGCTCCACCGGCTGGCCGTCCACCGTCACTGTCGACGATGCGGCACAGGGTGCGTATGCCCCAATGGTCATCGGCGCCCCAGGGCGTAGCCTCTACTCGGCATGGCCGGGCGTCTACTGCGAAAGCGCAGGGACAAAGTATGTGATGGTGGCGCGCGTGGCTGGCGCGCAGGATCCAACCGGCTCGACGATCAATATCTGGGACACGACATCTGGTGCCTACGAGCGGCGGGAGTGTAACCTGTCCGTCATCGCCGGCACTGGCGCGATCTTCGCCGATGTGTCAACGCCGATAGATGGCGCGTGGACGACTGCCCCAACCTTCGGCCGCGCCTACCACGTCGGCGTGCGGCGCGGAACAACCATCTCGGCAATAAGCGTCACGGGTGGAGCCGCGCTCACGGCCGGGGACGTACTCGCCCACATGGCACAGCGCCACATCGCAAGCGGATGGGATGTGCTCGCCCAGCTCCACCAGCGCGACCGTCTCTCCGGGTACGAGATCGACGCGGTCATCAATACGCCGGTGGATGCTTGGGCGTGGATTCGATCTGTGCTCATCCCCATCCTCCCCATCGTCCCACGGGTGGCTCTTGGTGGCGTGTACATGGCCGCGATGAGACTGACCGCCAGTCCGGCCGACAGTGTGGCGTCTCTTGTCGGTGGACGTGACATCGAGCGCGCTTCTGGAATCGAGGTGTCAAACACCATTTTCAACGATTTCACACTCAAATACAGCCCATCTCGCGGCGGCTCGCAGTACCTCCGCGTCCATCGTATCACCGGCGACCCTGAGCAAGAGGATCTCCTGAGCTCCACCCACGCGCACCGGCTGTGCAGAGACAGCGCCCGCGCGTATGGACACCGTCCCATGCCTCCGATCTCCACCCGCGCAGTCTGGTCGGACGCGACGGCCGCGCTCATCCTTGGCCAGATGGCCATGCGACATGCACTCCCGTGGCACCAGGTCGAGTACATCGCTGGACCTGCTCTCGAGTGGCTGCGCGAGGACGACGTGGTGACCATCACCGATGGCGCCTTCGTTGGCCGTCTTGCACTGGTTGGCCCTGTTGTTGTGGGGGCGGGGGCCACCCGCTTTTCCGTTCGCTTCTTCCCCCTTTCGCTCGTGAGGCAGTAATGGCAAATTGGGACATCAAAATTGGCGCAACAGCGCGCCGTAGCTACCAGATCCAAAGCCGGGTCGCAGGGGTGCTCACCAACGTGGACATCACGGGCGCGACCTTCGCGACCAAGCTCCGGCCCAGCCTGGAGAGCTCGACCGTGATCGCCACCCCGACCGGATCGATCGTGACCGCAGCCGAGGGCAAAATGAAGATCGAGCTGACCAGCGCACAGACCGGCGCGCTCTCCAGCGGCTCGGGCGTATGGGATCTGTACATGACCCTCTCTGGTGACGTCACGTACATCGCTGGCGGGTCGTACCGCATCGCCGAGCGGGTGGCACGATGAGCGAGTACACCGCCATCGAGACAGACAAGCAGGTGACGAGCATCATCGACGGCTACGACTCCGGGTACGCGGCCGGGGTCGCAGCCGGTGGCGGTGGCGGTGGCGGTGGCTCCGGCTCCGGCCCGGTCAACACGGCAGCCCCCACCGACACGGGCTCGACCGACGTGGGCTCGGTACGCACCGGCACGACCGGCACCTGGACTGGCAATGGCACCATCACCTACGCCTACCAGCGGTACCGCGACGGGGTCGCCATCTCCGGCGCCACGTCCCTCACCTACACGCTGGTGGCGGCCGACGCGGGCACCCTGCACACGCTCCGAGTCACGGCAACGGACGCTGACGGGAGTGCGGTGCGGGAGACGAGTACACACCTCACACGCCCGCTTTGGCACGCGCGAGAGCAGCTCAACGCCGGGCTGGGCAACCCAACGCTCTCCGACCCTTCGAGTATCTCCAGTGGCGAAAGCCTCGACGCGACCGGGACTTTCACCTGCACCCTTGCACCATCCATCGCGGCTGGTACTCCAGACCTCGCGGTGAGATACACGCAGGAGGTCAAGAGTCTAGGTGAGAGCTGGACTTTCGGTAAGCTCATCGCAATTCTACGGTCGGTATGGGTCACCAAGCCGACGGCCGGCACCGATGTGTGGGTGGGCGTGGCGGTCACCGACGACGCGGACCCTACAGTCTCTGCTTGTCGTGGGTTTGGGGCCGCCATGTCGCTGAATGCGGATGGTACGACGCAGCTTCGGATGATCCGCAAGTCTGCAAGCTGGTCCCTCAACCCTGGCGCCGCAGACGCCACAGGTACCGATTCGGTACTTTTCACAATCACCCTTCAAGGCGATGTCTCGCCGGACACCGCCTATCGGTACTCATCCTCGGTCGGTGTGGACTCGTCTGGTGGCGGGCTCACCAATGCGGAGCGCACCGACACAAGCAACCACAGCGGGTTCAGCTTCGAAAGCGGAGTCTGGATTCACCTTTTCGCCGGACGTACAGCAGGCGATGGCATCGCGCCCAACAACGTGGCCGAGACTGTAGGCTTTCGCGGCCTCGCGTCGCTCATCGGCGCCGACCTTTCAGACCGAGTAGGAGTCGCACCATGATCTATCTTCTCTCCCTGGCCATGGCCCAGACCCCCACCGTTCCCTTCACTGTCCTCCGCCCCGAGTGGTGGGGCGCAGTCGCGGACGATGGGCAGGACGACTACCCCGGCTTCAAGGCCATGGTCACAGTCGCCAACGCACTTGGCAAGGACGTAATCGTCCAGCTCCAGCCGGGCGAGTACCAGATCGACCAGTACCGACGACAGGACGACCCGGACAGCCCCGATCAGCTCCGTTTCGAGTCGATTCAGGGACTCTCCGTCGAGGGCAATGGCGCAACGATTCGTAGCTTCGGAGCATACCATCGTCGGGCCGGGGTCAAATATCCAAGCAAGAGCCCGGATAACTCGATCAGCCTGCTCACCTTCTCTCGCGTCACCTCCCTCCGGGTCAGCGACATCACGGTGCTAGGCGGCGTGCAGGACATGACGCGAGACTCCGGCGTGGCAGAAAACGGAGGCAATAACGGCGTTTCTCTGTCCTCTGTCATCGGAGCAGTGATCACCGATGTCGAATCCTCCTACTGGGCGGCGGATGGCTTCTACTTCGGCGCTGGCTCCAAGGTGGCTGGCGTCTACACCGCCTCGAGGGACATCCAGATGCGGCGTATCAAGGCATGGCACAATCGCAGGCAGGGTATGAGCATCATCCAGGCGGCAGGCGTGCTCTGCGAGGATTGCGATCTCTCCTACACCGGCTCGGATATGCCCTACGGCGCGCACAATCCGCGCGCCGGGGTAGACATCGAGCCTCATCGCCGCGAGTGCGGGCACCCAGCGCTAGCAGAGGGGGATGTATGCGTCGATGTCATCACCGGGGGGATCACATTCATCCGGCCAGTTCTCAAGCAAAACAAGGGTTTCTGCTTCGTTTCCGAGGACACCAACAAGGTCGACGACGTGACGATCAAGGACATCTTCTGCGAGGTCGACCCGACTACCAATGGGGGCTCGGGGATGCTGGTATCGGTCCGCAACGGGCTGGTAGACGGCGGCCACGTCGACCTGGCCCGTCGTAAGTGGTACCTCACCTTCAGAAATGACTTCAAATACTTCGCATCCAACACCGTGATCCGTGACGTCGACATTACAGGGTCGGGATTCAATCTGTACTATGGACCCACGGCCTACCTGACAAAGACAGTCGCGCTGGAGAATGTCGACTACACAGCAAAGGTCGATGGCGCACCGTGGCCAAGCTACCTTATCTCAATCGGCGAAGGCCCATTCTCGTGGACTGGTGGGACGATCACAATCCCCGCAGACGGCCACGACCTCAAGAGCTACGACTACATAGCCAAGCTGCGCGGGGACTGGACAGACGTGACTTTCACGACTGACCTGGACCCCGATTCTGGGCTCTGGTATTCGCTTTCTGCCGGTGCCGCGAGCCTTTGCCGAGTGTCAATGGCTGGTCCTCCAGGCGGCATCAACGTGGGGACCAGGCTACGTAAGGCTCCGGTGCTCTACTCCGACGGGTGCGCGCCGTGAGCCCCCCTGACCTGGTCGCAACCGGCCCTTCATTCTGGCACTACTACGCGGGGATCAACAGGTCTTCGTTCGCGCTCGGCCAGCCCACACGCCACAATGGAGGCATGCCATGTCCATGTCCCTCGATACCGCTGATTGGACTCGTCTCGCGGAGCTCGCGCGGCGCGCGGACTCCGACGATCTCGCCGACCGAGTGCTCGTATACCAAGCCAGCGACCCGCTGGTGCTCACGATGAGAGACGTTGTGAGCGAGATCAAAGGGATGCGCGAGGAGACCCGGGAGGGCTTCGATCAGCTATCCAAGGAGATTCACGAGCTACGCTCAAGCATCGAGGACACGTCGACGCCCGTGCCCAGCGATGGTACTTCCGCTGTCAACCAGTTCATTGGGGTCGTGAAAGACAACCCTCGCAATGCCGCTATTGTGCTGCTGCTCGCGTTGTCGATTTTCGTCGGCGGTCCCCAAACAGTGTCGAGGTTGCTCGACTACGCGATCGGCCTGGCCCCCAAGGAGCAGGTTGAGGTCGAGGTAAGACCTCCAGTGTTGACTCAAGAGCGCCGCGAATGAGCGTGATCGATGCCAACGGCGCGGAAGGAGGCGATGCGCAGGTTCTTTCGTAGTTCTCGCGAAGTTCGCAGATTATTTTGGCGTTTTTGTTGACGGATCCCGCACACCGATGTACCTTATTTGTGTCAGGGGGAGCTACCCACCACCCCCGAAGGAGAGACACCATGGGCGTCAACGAAGCCATCTGCCCTATCATCACCGTCACCGGCACCGACCTAGACGACCTCGACCCGAGTGATCTGCCTGAGGTCTACCATGCCTCGGGGACTGCCGGCGAGCCGTGGTCCGTCCACGTGGCACGCGGCCCAGACGGCTGTTGGGCCGTAGTCTATGAAGAGGAGCACGACCGGGACATCACCTGGTACGCCTCAGAGACCGAGGCGATCGCAGAGGCCGTGTGGATCGCGGATCTCATGCGGAGGTAGCCGAGGGCGGGGCCTGTACCGCCTGCACTGACCTGGATGGACCGGGCCAGCCCGCCCGCTGCGATGATGCGGGATCCCCTGGGGATGGGGCGAGGAGAGACGACATGAGCATCCACACCACCGCAGCATCGGCGCTGCACGCGCATATCGGCGGGACCCAAACTGCCGTCGCCTCCCAGCTCGGAGAGCATCGCACGAGCTGGTGCCGGTATCTCGCGGGGAGTGTCCACCCGAGTGGAAAACGCGTCCGCCGATGGGCGGAGGCCGCTGGAGTGCGACTTGCCGTCGGTGCCGACGGGTGGGAGGTGCTGTCATGAGCGGGGTGTCTGTACGTCGGCGACCGGATGAGGCTGCTGATATCGTCCCCACTGCGGACCGCGCTGGCTACTGGTGCGCAGCCAAGAGGCTGTGGTCGTGAGGGTTGCGCTGGTCGTCGGCCATCGAGAGCACGCGCAGGGTGCGACGGCTGTGGACGGCGGGCAAGAGTGGGCCTTCAACCGGGTTCTCGCCGATCAGACGGCGGCGGCCATGACCGCGCTCGGACACGATGTCCGGGTATTCCTCCGGCCTGACATCGCTGGGTACACGACGGCCATGCGGAGGCTCATTGAGAGGGTCAACGGGTACGAGCCGGACCTGGTGATCTCGATGCACTACAACGCGGCGCCGAATCCGCAGAAAGGCCAATGGCACGGCACCGAGGCGCTCTACTGGCCGTCGTCTCGGGCCGGGAAGATGTGGGCGACCCAGCTATCCGGGGCAGTGGCCCGGGCGCAGGGAACGTACAACAGAGGCCCCAAGGCGCGCTCGGAGTCGTGGGCGGGCTCGCCCCTGCTCATCCTCCGCGACACAGATGCCCCGGCGGTCATCGTCGAGACGCACTTTGGCGACTACGCCTCCGACCACGCCCGCGCACTGGCCGCCCGCGACTCGGGCGCGACTGCCCAGGCCATCGCCTCGGTGCTGCCGTGAGCGTACCGCGCTGGGTGCTCTGGGCCGCGCTGGTCGTGGTCGTGCTGCTGGCGGTAGCGCTCGTGCTCTCCACCGGGCCGACACCGTCGAGCCTGGCGGTGATGACCGCAGGTGCCGCGCTGGCAGAGGGGGCGAGGAGGTCGCGGGCCAGTGCCCGGGCCGACCTCGAGCAGCTCGCCGAGGAGGTCCAGGCTGACGCGAACACTCGAGCCGGAGTCGAGGCGGCGATGGCTGACGCGGGGGGCATCGACGAGGTGCCGCTCAAGGACCTCGTCGAGCAGGAGCACGAGCGGGGGCGGGGATGACCTGTCCTCGGCTGGCTGCTGTCTCATTAGCAGTGTTTCTGTCCTGGACATCTGCGACCGCTGCGGAGGTGGTCGATGCCGGGGACGTGCTCGAGGTGCCCGGTCCGGCTGTGGTCCTCGACGAGCGCGCCTACCGCGACTACGTCCGCGACTCCCGCCGTGGCGATGCCTGTCGGGAGCAGCTCGGGCGGGTGCTTGATGACCTCGACGCCAGCCGAGAGCGGACGACTCGCGCGGTAGAGATCGCGCGGGCGCAGATGGACGTGGATGAGCAGGCCGCCGAGGATCTCCGCACCGCGCTCGAGCGGTCCGAGCGAAGCCGGGCGAGACTGGTGGGCCAGCGGTCGGTGCTGCTCGGGGTCGTCGCCGGGGTGGTGGCTGGGGCGTCTGTGGCGGTGCTGTCCCGGTAGAGACGCGCAGACCACCAGCCACACGCCCTCACCCTCAGCTCATCTCCCACGCCATCGCCGTGCTGCGGGTCGTCCGGCCACCCGACCGGCAGATACCACCCCCTCACCGACTCGATACCCACGTCGGCGAGCACCTCTAGCACCGCGTGCAGGGGCGCCGGCGCGTAGCGGAGTGAGCAGCGCAGACCGTCGACGTACAGCTCGGTGTCGCGGGTGTCGATGCCGAAATCGCGGCGCAATCGGTGGGAGAGCGAGGCCGTCTGTCGGCGGGAGATGCGAGGCCAGTCCAGGTGCAGGACCATGTGCTTCCACGGCCATGGCGTGTGGAGCCATGGCGGGGGATTGTCAATGTCGACGATCATCTGCGAGCCCTCTCCCGAGCCTGTTCGCACAGGCCAGGCCACGCAGCCTCGAGCGCATAGTGTACTTTCATCCGACCAGGGTAGTCTCCAGCCTCGATATACCTGAGTCTACCGTGGATTTCGTTGAACCAGGCCACAAGGCTCTGCTCATCATGTACGTCGTTGAGTAAGTACAGCGCGGCCATTGCGCCAATAGTATGCGGCGGCTCTACAGGGCCCCCCGCGGCAAAGAGCTCCCGTGCTGCCGACAGGCTCGCGTCCAAATCGAAGACCTGCGCTCCGAGCTTGTGGGCCGTGTAGTCGAGCCCACCATCGCGGCCGTCGAGTACCCACCGATACAGCGGTTCGTCTCCATCGCGATTGCCGGCTGGCCACCGGCAATAGTAGGCGTCGGAGTCGCAGATGAAGACCGCGAGCCCGTGGAGATCATCGTGGAAGATGGCGGTCACCGTTCCGTATGGCGTCCGCTCTCGGAATGCCACACCGGTTGACAGGTCGTGGTCAGCGCTCATTCATCCTCCCCAGCGCGTCCCACGCCGATTCTCCAGGTTCTGGCCGGACGATCACCGGCTCATCCGGCAGCCCCTCCGCGCCCTTGGCAGCGGCCCGCTCTCGCGTGATCCTCCAGCCCACTAGCCCCATCTCGAGCGCATCCTTGTAGGTGGGGCGCTCGCACACGATCTGCGTGAGGCTCCCCAGGCCGAGCGCGGCTGTGTAGGCGGTACGGGCCGGCTGGCCTGGCAGTAGATACGACCTGACGTGCTCACCGAACGATGTCGGCTCGATGCCGGCGATTTGGGCCAGGTCGAGTAAATGCTGTCCGGCCGTCGCGATCGGAAAGGTCCGCGAGAAGCCGCCCCACCCACACATTCGGCGATCGGACTCTCCGATGCGGCCGTCGATGAGCCGGTGGATCTCAGCGTCGACCATGACCCGGACGGTAGCTGGCTGGGGCGGGTACTCGACACGCCGGATGACGACGTGGGTGAGGCGCGAGTCAGTCATTGGAGCCATCCCCGAGCAGAAGCGATGCAGCTCGCCGATGCTCTCGCCACCACTTGTCGGCGGCCTTGATCGCGAGCGCGATGGCTTCATCGATCCCGATGCGCATGTCGGGCGTCAGCATCGGCCGGCCCTTG
>Ga0316209_1001166_pt1 | contig 30606 bp, 21 predicted proteins | sample 6monopyrite_MG_FD_204945 | JGI IMG/M metagenome (GOLD analysis project Ga0316209, IMG submission 204945) | Microbial mat bacterial communities from mineral coupon in-situ incubated in ocean water Damariscotta River, Maine, United States -... | ecosystem: Environmental > Aquatic > Marine >...
CAGATACAAAATGCTCGATCAATCTGTCTTGTTTATATTTGCTTAAACGGCTCTTTCGCATGTCCATAATTATAAACTTTCTCGTTTATCTAGGACAGCCCCAAGAATTTTATTAAATGATAGCCACCAACAAGAAAAACCAAGTCTTTAAGTAAGTTAATCCATTCTTTATTTTGTATATAAATCTTTAAAATGGCACTCATAATATCTGAAATAATGTCCATCACTACCCTTTAATCTCCTCTAGCTCAAGACATCTTAATTAGATTTTCTTATAGGCAACTGTGATTTACACTCGCGCCTATACTCACAATTTTTTTATCTTTATTGGTATGCCAACCAATACTATAGCGTATGCTGCATGCTATTTGCATGACATCAAAGTAGGCACTTCCCCCATTTTCTTTGTCTTTAACTTTAAAAAATTGATTTTTCAGTAATTTTATTACTTGATCTTCATTTGTTCCTACAGGAAATTTTTCCTTCACCCTTAAATCAAATTCCTCGTCAACCTTGGCGATTTCATGTGTTAATCCCCAAATAAGCGGAGGTCTGATTATCGTACATGATGTAATAATTAAAACTGAAAATATAATGATAAAATTTTTCATATCTATATTTTACCTTGTAGATTCTACTTTTATCTCCTCCAACTCTAACCATCTAAGTTCGGCGGTGTCTAGTTCTTCCTTTGCCTCAGGCAGGCGAGTAGATGCATTCATAAATTTATCGGCGTCATTAGCGTATAAATCTGGATCAGCCAAAAGAGTTTCAAGCTCCGCTATTTCTTTCTCCAATTTCTTGATTTTACTAGGCAGCAATTCAAGTTCGCGCTTATGCTTATAACTAAAAGCAATAGGTTCTTTTTCGGGTTTAGAAGCTTTTATTGCAGATTTTGACTTATCCGTATTATCCTTTTTTCTTGGCTCTGATTTTTGCGCCTTTTTCCATGCTATATAATCACTATAGCCGCCGATAATACCCTCAACTTTGGCATCACCTTCAAAAACAAGGGTTTTGGTAACAACTTGATCTAAAAAGTCACGGTCATGGGAAACCACGAACAGCGTACCGTCATAGCTCTTCAAAACACCAGTTAGCATATCGAGCGTATCCATATCCAGATCATTGGTTGGTTCGTCCATAATAAGCATAGATCCAGGGTTTGCCAAAACTTTTGCCAGCATAAGGCGGTTTTTCTGCCCGCCTGATAGGGTGGATACAGCGCGCCACGCGTCCTCGGGGTCAAATAAAAAGTCCTTCAAATAGCCGCAAACATGGCGTGATTTACCGCGCACATCAAGGTAATCAGAGCCTTCGGGGCATAAATTATCTTTCAGAGATTTGTCATTTTGCAGCATAGAACGGCTTTGATCGAAATAACTAAAACTTAGGTTTTTTGCCATTTTAATGCGCCCGTTATCAGGGCTTTCCTCACCAGTAAGCAGGCGCAGGAATGTGGTTTTACCTGCTCCATTGCGCCCTAATATCCCGATACGGTCTTTTTTCTTTATCCGCATATTAAACTTATTAAGAATGCGCTTATCCGCGTAGGATTTATCGACATTGAAAAACTCAGCCACGTTGCGCGAAGATTCCTCAGCAGTGATAGGAGGTAGCTCAATAGTTGAGGTAACGCGGCGATAGGCTTTTTGATCTTTTTCCAGTTCACTGCGGGCTTGAAAAGCTTCGGATTGGCGGCGGACATTGCGCTTAACCCGCGCTTTTACGCCTTTATTCGCCCATGCAATTTCCTGTTCTACCTTCTTTGCACGGTTATGAAGTGCTCTGCCTTCTTGCTCTAGCATCTCTTGCGACCATTCTTGAAAATGTGCAAATCCTTTTGGCGCGACTTTTAACTCTCCGCGATCAAGCCAGAATACGCGATCAGTGGTGTTGGCTAAGAATCTGCGGTCGTGGGATACTATAACCACCGCTCCACGATAGGCATTTATATAATTTTCAAGCCATTCTATTAGCTCTAAATCCATGTGATTGGTTGGCTCGTCTAGTAATAAAATATCCGGTTCTTCTACTAAAGCTCTTGCTAGGGCAGCGCGGCGGAGTTGCCCTCCCGAGAGGTTTTCCAGCGTGTCATTAACATTCAGGTGCAATGGGGCAATTACCATTTCTATGCGATAATCTATGTCCCAATCCTCAAGGTCATTTGGTAGGCCTTCAAACACAAAATCGCGTACGGTTTTACCTTTAACAGGTTCTACATGTTGCTGCATATATCCTGTAGTTGTTCCGGCAAGTAAGAAACGCTTGCCATCGTCAATTTCACGCTCTCCCGTTATGAGGTTCATAAGCGTGGTTTTACCTGCGCCATTTTTACCAACCAGAGCAATCTTGCGCCCTGAATGAACATGAAAGGTCAGCCCGTCAAAAAACGGCTTTCCTGCTATTAGGACGCTGGCATCTTCTACGCTTAATATTAGATCACTCATAAGTGTTTATCTTCTCTGCAAATCAACAAGACCTTGTAGCAGAGAAGGGCGCAAAGATAAAATATTTTAATTTTAACTGCTGCCTGATATTTGTTTAAGCTTGGCAATAGTATCTTCAATGGATTTCTTTTCCATCTCCTCATAGAGCTTAAAAGTATCCCATACAGGGCGACCTAGAGCCTGCTCAAACTCATCTTGTGATGATTTTTGAAACTCGTCTTGGCGGGTTTTATCTGAGGCGTTAGAGGAAAAAATACCCGCCGCACTTACAGGCAAAAAATCTTCATAAGTTATGGGTATATAAGCGATCTGCCCGCCATCTATAAGCTTATAAAGATCAGAGCTGACCATTCCTTCTTTCTTGCCTTTTTCGGTAATGTAATATTGAAAATAGGCCAATCCCTGTTTGTTTAACTGCTCGGGGGAGCATGGAAAGCGGGAGAATTTTTCTTCCAGAACTTTCATATATTCATCAGCATTAGAGCCGTCAGGGGTAGGAAGTATTTCATTTCTTACCTCAGCAAGTATTTCATCATAAAGCTCTCTGCCTTTGGGGGTGAGGGCAGCACTACGTTGTTCAATTTCTCCAAAGCGCGCTGTGTGCGCTCCCATTTCACCTTCAAAGCTAACTTCTTCGGTTAGTGCCTTGAATGATGTTTGGCGCAGCAATATTGGACATTCACGTGGTGGGCCTTCAACAACATTTTTGGGATTCATTCCATATTTGGGCATATCGGCGTGGATTATATCAATATCAAGGGTGCGCGGAGTTAGGTGATTTATATGCGGCCCCTTAAAGCATACTATATCAGCGGCTCTTGGGTCTTCATCTCTTAGGGCTTCATAGAATTTCTTATCAACGGTGGCTTCACTATGCCATTTGAAAGTATAGGTTGCTTCTTTTATAAATTCTTCGGCCTCACTTTCGCTAAGCCCGCCTAATTCCTCATGTTTTCTTACAAGCTCGCGCAGGCGCGGAGTGAATATATCGCGCTGTGCCAATATTTCTTTAGAGCGTTTTCGTAAATCTTTGTCCTTGATAAGTTCGGTGCGAAGCAGTGAAGTAAACACCCTAAAAGGTGAGCGTGATAAGCTCTTGGCATCGGTTGATCTAAAAGCCGTGGAGTGAACGGGGACATTGGCTTGGGTCAGGTCGTAATATCCTACAGGATCCATGCCCATGACATTGAAAAGGCGTGACATCATTTTAAGCTCATCTGCTGTGCCAATGCGGATTGCGCCGTGGCGTTCTTCGGATATACGCTCTAGATTATCAGTTTCAGCAAGCCTTGCTTTAAGCTTGGGGTTATCGCTTAGGACTTTGTCATTAACATCGGAAACCAGCTCCAACAGCTTATCATAGGCGGGAACTTCCTTGCGGTACATTTCCGACATGGCTCTGGAAAATCTGGCGCGGATAATGTCGGGCGATAATAATTGTGTCATGCAAAAATTCCTTATTTTGTTATTTTTTTAATACCGTAAAATATATTTCTATATGCGATGTAATCCCCTGCAAGATTCGGCTGAACGTCAAGAGTTTCAACTATATCAAGCAATGTTTTAGTATTGGCAGAAACACGGTTAATAGTTTGTGTTTTTGCTTCTTTAACTTTACCTCTGGTCTTTTGGTTTTCCTCATTTGTAATATCGGAGGTAAGCTCTACATAGGCGGCAATTATACCCCCAGCATTGGCAATGATATCGGGTATGGCAATCTTGCCAGATTCAAATAAAATAGTATGAGCCTCATCGGTTGTAGGATTATTTGCGCCCTCACATATATAAGGGGCAAGTACCTTATGCGCGTTATCTTGAGTAAGAACATCTTCCATGGCGCAGGGGAAAATTATATCAACATTGGCGTAAAGCGCATTTTGGGAATCATCTGATATAAGCGTAGCCTTGCTTTCTAATAAAGATTTTGCTTTATCAGTATCTTGAGCAAAAAGCGCAGATATAAGCTCAGGTGGTGCGCCATTTTCAATTTCCCACGTGCCGCCATATTTAGGGTCAGAAAGACAATAAAGCTTTGCCCCATAGCTGCTGAAATAATGCGCTACTGCTGCGCCCATTGCTCCTAGTCCTTGAACAGCAAAACGCACATTTTCAAGCGGTTGTTTCTTATGTTCGAATAAAGTTTTTGCGGCGGTGGCAACGCCAAGTCCTGCTATACCTTCACGGTCATAATCAGTGCCGCCAAGCTCTACTGGTTTACCTGTAAATGAAGCTGTAGAGCCAAGCTCATCACAAGCCCACTGCGCATTTAACGGCGGTATGCAGCCAACATCATAGCCAAAGCCACCAAATATGCCGCCATTTTCGGATAATATCCCTGAATTTTGTACGAGTTTAACAAAATGGCGATATTTTTGCTCATAATCGGGGGAGTTGTGATCATAGGCCATGCCTGATTTTGCCCCGCCAAGCGGAAGACCTGCGGCGGCGTTTTTCTCTGCCATGGCTCTGGCAAGTCGCTTAATATCGTCTAGCTCTAAATTCGGCAGGATTCGCGTTCCGCCTTTTCCTACTCCAACGCGGTTTTCATCAAAATATCCACCCTTACAAATTCCCGTATTCCACACCACAACATAACCCGTTACCCCCATATCAGGGTCGCGGATAGTAACCTCTAATTCAGGCTCCATCTTTGCGAAGCGGACTTTTAAGTCATGAATTTCGCGGAAAAAATCGTTCTGGGTCTTAATTCTGGAATCAGGCATTACACAACCTTTTGAAATATGGATTTATAACGGCTCGAAAACATCGTAAGATAAGTTTAGATCAAGTGCAATCTTTTCAAATATGGGGCAATCATGAACATAAAAACGCTAATTGAACAACTCGGTTTAGATGAAAGCATCTTGCAAAGTGGTGATCTTGCGGTCTATAGCCCTGCTGATGGTGCTAATATCGCTAATGTTGCTCAAGACAGCCCTGATCAAGCGGGGCGCAAAATAGGCGAAGCGGCCGAATCCTTCAAATCTTGGCGTATAGTTCCTGCCCCGCGTAGGGGAGAGCTGATCCGCATATTCGGTAATACCCTTCGTGAGCATAAAGAGCCGCTTGGCGCGCTTGTATCTCTTGAATGCGGCAAAATTTATCAAGAAGGTTTAGGCGAAGTTCAGGAAATGATAGATATTTGCGATTTTGCGCTTGGCCTAAGCCGTCAGCTTTATGGTCTAACAATAGTATCTGAACGCCCCGAGCATAAAATGCGCGAGATTTGGCAGCCTTTGGGCGCGGTGGGCATTATCAGTGCCTTTAACTTTCCCGTTGCCGTATGGGCATGGAACGCGGCTCTTGCGCTTGTTTGCGGAAATAGCGTTATCTGGAAGCCCTCAGAGAAAACGCCCGTAACCGCGCTTGCTTGTCAGGCATTATTTGAAAAAGCTTGCCAAGATTTTGGCAATGACGCTCCTGCGGGTTTATTGAGCTTACTAATCGGGCAACGTGATATTGGTGAGCTATTAGTTGATGATGTACGAGTTCCGTTAATCAGCGCAACAGGCAGCACCGCAATGGGGCGCAGCGTAGCCCCAAGAGTTGCCAAGCGTTTTGGTAAAACTATATTAGAGTTAGGCGGTAATAACGCGATTATCGTTGCGCCTACGGCTGATTTGGATTTGGCGTTCCAAGGCATAGTCTTTGGCGCAGTTGGAACTTGCGGGCAAAGATGCACAACCACGCGCAGGTTATTCGTTCACGCAGATATTTATGATCAGCTAGTACCGCGCCTTAAATCCGCTTATGAGGGTCTGTCTATCGGCCACCCGCTAGAGGAGAAAACCCTTGTCGGCCCATTGATTGATGAGCAGTCTTATCTGGCCATGGAAGATGCGCTTAATAAAGCCAATCTTGATGGCGGCGCGGTTCATGGTGGCGGGCGGATATTATCTAATGAATACCCGCATGCTTTTTACGTTAATCCCGCGATTGTGGAGATGCCGCAAGGTTCTAACATAGTCGAGGAAACCTTCGCGCCAATTCTTTATATCTTAAAATATAGCGATTTAAGCGATGCCATTGCGCGGCAAAATAATGTGCCGCAGGGTCTGTCTTCTGCGATTTTCACAAAAGATATTCAAGAGGCCGAATTATTCACTAGCGAGGTCGGCAGTGATTGCGGCATTGCAAATGTCAATATCGGTACAAGCGGGGCAGAGATTGGCGGCGCGTTTGGTGGAGAAAAAGAAACTGGCGGCGGGCGCGAAAGTGGCTCTGATAGCTGGAAAGCCTATATGCGCCGTATGACCTCAACCGTGAATTACTCCTCTGAGCTACCCTTGGCACAGGGAATTACCTTTGACACGGGTGAATAATTTTACCCACTTGTAAGTGGTTGTTTTTAAATGATAAAGTGGATATTCTTCACTTTGTATGAAAGTTTTGTCTTTGGTCATTTATAATGACTGCATAGAAAAATGAGTATATAAATAAAAAGGCGTACTTCTCTTGATTTATGTTAACATGATAGGATATTATTCCTGATAATGTCAAGTTATGCGGAATAAAATATGTGCTAGAATGGAGGATATTATGGGGTACTTGAAAATTTGGAAAGCCACCCGCCGGAGTAAGGTTGTAGCATGGAAAATGATGGATTAGTAAAATTACATATAGACCTTCCTAATAATGAGGATGTAGGAGGGGAGTCGCTGTGGGCAGAAGATTTGGGCGATAATTTATATCGTGTTAGAAACATACCTTTTAATTCATATGGAATAAATTTTCATGACATCGTCTATGCGAAAGCTAAGTCTGAGGAGTTGAAGCCATCAGTAATACGTGTGCACGAATATAAGGGGCATAAAACCCTCAGGGTAATATTTATTAACGATAGCAGTGAAGAAGAACGAATTGCCAGACTAAAAAAACTCAATGTGTTTAAGGCATATTATGAGAATGCAGATGGTATGCTGTTTGCGATAGATGTAGAACCTGATGGTAATTATGGTGCAGTATGTGATTTGTTGTTTAAGTGGGAAAATAATGGAATATTGTCTTATGAAACATGTGAATCTAAGGTAGAAGGTCGTTTTGATGCCAGTTAATCTATAATGAACATGAGGCAGAGTGATCTATAAATTATAATGGAGTGGGCTATTTATATCCCTAACCCCGCAGCACCCCAAGCCAATCCTTTTGCTCATCGCTTAAACGCTCTTCAGGGGTCATGACCGCGCCCGATAGAGCGGTGCGGATATTTTCAGGAGTATCCGAGATTCCATTTTCCAAAAGCTTTAGAATAATCTTTTTAATCTTGCCGATATTCTCATAATAAACCGCGAATACGGCTTCGACGCTTACATGTTCGTCAGGGTCTTCGCGCCAGCAATCATAATCGGTGGCAATGGCGAGCGTGACATAACCCATCTGCGCCTCGCGCGCTAGGAAAGCTTCGGGCAGGTTAGTCATGCCGACTATATCGGCTTTTACTGCATTTTTAAGGAAAAAACTCTCTGCCTTTGTGCCAAGGCGTGGCCCTTCAACGCAGGCATAAACCTTATCCGAATGTAGCGATATTCCAATATCATTAGCGGCCTTTAGTACGTCTTGCGCAAGAGCAGGGCAGGTTGGCTGCGCGGTTGAAATATGCGCGGTTATGCCTTCGCCAAAAAAGGTATTTTTACGAAAGCCTCTTGTATGGTCAAAATATTGTGATGCCAGAGCCATATCCCCCGGGGCGATTTCCTCTTGCAGCGAGCCTGACGCGGAAATGCTTAAAACCGTATTAGCACCAAGCTTTTTAAGGGCAAAGATATTGGCTCTATAATTAACTTCGGAGGGCAAAAATTCATGATTACGTCCGTGGCGCGGTAAAAACAAAACCGATGAGCCATGGGTTTTTCCCTCAATCACAGGCGCAGAAGGCTTGCCAAAGGGTGTGTCAATATCATGCTCTTTTACTATTTCAAGTTCGTCCAAAGCATATAGACCAGAGCCACCAATAATTGCGAGCATATTATTTCCCTTTTTGCAGTTTGTGAGTGGTATTTATAAAAGAAAAAGCGTGGTAGGACAATGATGTAATTGGGGTAATGTCGGGGGCTCTGCCCTACGATTTGAGTGTGGCTATTGTGGGGACTATAACTACACTAAATTTTTTCCGTAGAGCAGAGCATAAGTTAAGATGCGAAGGGATATAAAACATAAAACCTATGGTTTTTAAATAACAATTATCACTAAACCGTAATTTTTATTTATAGCAGTGTTAAACCCAAGGCAATGCAGCGTTTTCAGGGTTTTGTTTCGCATGCTATTGTATGCGGGTATTTTATTATGATCCCGCAAATATAGGCTTGTAAATATATGTTATTTTCGTAATATGCGCCTTATGCAGCTTTTACCCAATAAATTATATCTAGCAATGAATGCAGCGATGTTTATCGCCTATAATGGTGATGTTGATAACCCTGTATCGGGCGTGGCTATCGTTGATTATTGCGGGCTTAATCGCCGTGCGTTAGAGCCGGTGTTACAGCGCCTTGCGGGGGAGGGGATTATCATCTCTATCAAGGGTGCAAAGGGCGGCTATTACATGCCTAATCAAGATATTGTTACTTTGAGGGATATTGCCGAAGCTTTTATTGATAAAGCTTTCCCTGATCGCCCAGAATTTTCAGGTTATAACAGCTTGCTTGATAAGGAATTGGAGGGGAGCTATTCACTATGGCTTGAAAGCTTATCTAAAAGCAGTTTTGACCAGCTATGTGATCGTGCGCGTGATATAGATAATTTAGAACCTATTGCCGATACAGTTTTGCATTACGATATTTAATAATAGGTGCTATTATATTTTTGTTTTTATTTACCCAATGAGTAACCTGCGTTTGTTATGAGTAAGTTCCGCTGTTTTTTGGTCGTTATGGCCTGTATTTTTTTATCCTCTTGTAAGGCAGAGCGCCTGAAATTCTGGGATAAAAGTGATAATGGCAATTATAATATCAGCGGAGTTGAAAGCGATGAGAGAGCCGCAGATTATATCAAGAAGATAATAAGAGAAGGTTTTGCCCAAGAAATAGAGAATAAAGAGGATATAATATATCTTCGTGAAAAGGTGCGCCTTGATGTTTTAAAGGCTCTGCGCGCCAAAGGTTATTACGATTCCAAGGTTAAATATATTGATGAGAGTAGCGGCGATAGTGATGGGCGCTATGATATATCTTTGGATAAAATTGTTACGATTGCTTCAATCTCTATAGTGCCAAAGAAATATAATAACCTTATAGACGGGCTTTCACTAAAGATTGGCGATCCTTTAGAAGCCGCGAAGGTTATCGCAGCGCAAAGATCTTTATATAACAAGCTGCAAAAGCAAAGCTGCGCTTTTGATCTTGATGTAAGCCAAAGCGTTATTCTTGATCCACAGATCTATAAAGCAGAAATAGAATTTGATGTGGTGCAGGGAAAAGATGCAAAGTTCGGCGCATTAGAGTTTAAGGGAGCAGAAAATATTAAGCGCGATTATCTAGCTAAATTAACCCCATGGGAGGAAGGCGCATGTTTCAAGCATAGCAAGCTCTCATCTGTGCGGGATAAATTGCTAGGAACTGGCTTATTCTCTCGTGTTGATATGGCCTTGCCAGATGATGCCAAGGATTTAGGGGATATTCCTGTTATTATTGAATTGAAAGAGCGCGCCCCTCGTACTATGCGCGCAGGGCTAAGCTATTACACCGATAAGGGCGTTGGCGCAGTTTTTGGCTGGGAACATCGCAATTTTCTTGGCGCAGGAGAGCGGCTTAAAGCTGATTTAACATTATCAACCTTAGAGCAATCGCTTAAGGCAAATTTGACTAAGCCTTATTTCCTTCGTGATGATCAAAATTTATCAGTTCGCAGCTTTATCAGGCGCAAAGATACTGATGCGTTTGAAAGCCTTTCTATGGGAGGGGGCTTTAGTATTAAGCGTAAATTTAGCAAATATTTATCTGCTGATCTTGGAGCGGATATGGAGATTACTCGTATAGATGAAGGCGATAAACCAAGCGATAATTTTGGTTTGTTCAGCCCGATGATTAGCGCCGTTTATGATAGCCGTAATGATAAGCTTGATCCTGTTAAGGGATATTTATTCAGGGTATCGTCCAAGCCCTCCATTGATGCATTTGGTAAGAGTGATCCCTTTGTTAAGAACAAAGTAACAGCGCAATCTTATCATAAGATAAGCGATAAACTGGTTTTGGCAGGGCGCGTTAATATCGGCTCTATCACAGGCGCGGGAGCGCAAAACCTGCCCGCATCACAGCGTTTTTATGCTGGGGGCGGCGGCTCTATTCGCGGCTTTGGCTATCAGGAGGTCGGCCCTTACGAAAATGGAGATCCTGCGGGCGGACGCTCATTATTTGAAAGCTCGTTTGAAATGCGTTTTAAGGCGACTAAAACCATTGGCGGGGTTGCTTTTGTTGATGTCGGGCAAGTATATGATGAGATTATTCCATCTTTTAAGAATTTAGCCATAGGCGCAGGGGTGGGAGCGCGTTATTATACTGATTTTGGTCCTTTGCGTTTTGATGTTGGCGTTCCCTTGCAGGGAAATGATAATAGTGATGCAAATTTTCAGGTTTATATAAGTATAGGACAAGCTTTTTAGGACATATGCTGCTATGGCAGAGCAACAAGATAATAAAGAAAATAAAAAGACAGCTATCTTAAAAAGATTAACGCGTTTTGTCATTGGAAGCGCAGCTATAGCTATGGCTTTGCTGGTCTTTGTGCAAATTGCTTTTTGGGGGGCAATCGCGTGGGTTAATTCAAGCTCGGGGCAGAGTTTTATTGAAAGCTCGCTGGTCGGGCAGTTAGAGGGTAGTTCCTATCACGTAAAAATCGGTGGCTTTTCTTATATATTCCCAACTTTATCACGGGTTGGTTTGATTGAATTATATAAGGGCGATGAGCTTATATTATCGGCAAAATCCATAAGTTTGGATTTGGACGTATTTCCTGTAAGCCGTAAAAAATTAAGCATTGATTTGAATGTAGGGGAGTTCATTTTATATGCGCAAAAAGATAAAGAATCAACTGATGAAGCTATTGAAAAGATCGATATTTTCCCTGTGATTATTAAACGCTTTGACCTTCCCGATATATATTTTACACGTATTGAAATCGCCGATATATCTGTTCATAAATTCGTAATTAAGGGGAAGGATAAAAATGATATAATAATATCGCCCCATATATCGGGTGAAATCTTGCTGACGAATAAACAAGACATAAAAATTGATTTAACTTATCAGGATAAGGGTAAGCAAATACCAGAATTTTTGCCTCATAAAATTGATATGAATGGCGGATTTAATACAAGACGCGCGGCTCTTGAAATTGAAAATTTTGCGCTAGATGCTGATATTTATGCCGTAAATGCCAATATGGGCGTAGTTTTTAGAAAAAAGCGCGATTTTAAAGCCAATACCATCATCAGGCTTAAAAATATAGATAATATAACGCCACTAGAGCTAAGATTATCTGCGGTAAATAAGGCTGATTTTTCTGTAAATATCGCATTACTAGGCGCATATTTTGAAAAGCAAATATCTTTAAATAGTAATATATCTTTTTCAAAAGGTAAATATTCCCTAGGTAATATTAAGCTAATCGCGCCTGACTTAGCCGTTTCGGGGAATGTGAACTATGATAGCTCCATCGCATCATTAGGCGGCAGGTTATCAGGGCGTTTGGAACGTCTAAATGCTTATCAGAATTTTATAGGGGCTGGGCATGAGTTAGAACCTGCAAATTTTGAAGTTTTGATAAACGGGGAAACCTTAAAAATAAATGCAAAATCAAATGGTTACGCTAATAAATCATATAACTTAAATGTTAAAAATATAAATTTAGAAGCGATGCTGGATAAGCAATTATTAACCATAAAAAAATTGACGTTACAGCGAAGTGAAAGTGATTTATTTATATCTAAAGGGAGCATTAACCTTGCGGATAAAAGTGTAAATTTAACTATAAAAGCTGCAAATTTTGAAGGGATAAAAGGTGATATTGCCAATGGCACTATAAATGCCGATATTTCTCTTAAAGGCAATAATGAGGGCTATTATTTGAGCGGCGTTATTTCTCCTAAGAAAATTGAGGTTAAAATACCTGAGCAGTTTTCATCTTCTATACCAGAGCTAAATATTAAAAAGAAAGGTGATGTTAAAAAAGCTAACCCTCCTGATATGGCTAAAAAAATCGCCTTGGATTTAATAGTTGATGCTCCACGGCAGATTTTAGTTCGAGGCTGGGGGCTGGACGCAGAATTTGGTGGTAAAATAGAGGTTAAGGGCAGTGCCTATAAGCCCGAATTTTACGGAGATTTTAAAGTATTGCGCGGGCGTTATTCGGAGTTTGGCAAGAAATTCAAAATCACCAAAGCCAAAATGAAATTTTCTGGCACAATTCCTCCAAGCCCGACTTTTGATATTGTAACGCAAAGTAAGGTTGATGATATTATTGCCAAAGTCCTTATTGGTGGCTCGTTTTTAAAGCCGAAAATAACTTTTTCCTCTGATCCAGCCTTACCGCAAGATGAAGTTATGTCCAAGATTTTATTTGGTGAGGATATGAAGAATTTATCACCATTCCAAGCTGTAAAGCTTGCGGGAACTATGAAGCGTTTTAGTGGGACAGGCGGAGGAGCAGGAATGGGAAGCTCTTTTGATCCTATTGGCTCAATTAAATCTGCAACTGGTCTTGATGATTTGCGCGTTGAAACTGACGCAGGAGGGGGGGCTACTGTTGGCGCAGGTAAATATCTAAGTGAAAAAGTCTATCTGGAATTTGAAGCAGGATCAGAAGAGGGCAGCGGTAATGCCAATGTACAAGTCGAGGTAACGCCCAATATTACTGTTGAGAGTGAGATCGGTCAAGATGCCCGCGGTGGAGCGGGGATATTCTGGAAACGTGATTATTAACTATTGCTAGTAAATATCCACCTATTAACATTTTTAACAAGACGTTTTAAATCCTCATTTATCATATAAAGGGAGGGGATTAGGATTAAAGTTAGGAAGGTTGCAAACACAATGCCGTAGCCTAGTGAAATTGCCATAGGAATCAAGAACCGAGCTTGGCGAGAGGTTTCAAACATCATCGGTGCAAGACCGACAAAGGTTGTAAGAGTGGTCAGAACAATAGGGCGAAAACGCTGGCGCGCAGCTAAGACCACCGCGTCAAAGCTATTAAGCCCGTCATTTTTGCGTTTTTTATTGGTTAGATCAATTAAGATAAGCGAGTCGTTTATAACCACACCAGCTAGGGCAATAATGCCGAACATGCTAACGATGCTCATCGGAAATCCCATAATGAAATGACCAATAATAGCGCCGACCATGCTAAAAGGTATGGCAATCATAATCATCAATGGCTGGGAATAGCTGGAGAACAGCACCGCCAAAATCGCATACATCACAAATAAAATTCCTGCCATGCCGATGAACAAGCTTTGCAAGCTCTCTCGCATATCTGCTTGCTGCCCTTCATAGGAATATGTCAAGCCAGGGTAGAGCTTTTGCAGCATGGGCATGATTTCATTGTCAATAGAGCTGATGATTAAATTGGCCTGCGAAGGCGGGTTCACATCAGATTGAACCGTGATTACGCGCTGTGAATTTCTTCGATCTATAGTGGTGAAGGCGCGCCCTTGTTTGGCCTCGACCACATCATAAAGCCTGACAAAAGAGCCGCTCGGGGTTTTTATCATCATATTGGTGAAGTGATAAAATGAATCTCGCTCTTCTTCGGTCAACATTACCAATATACGCACCTCATTGCGTCCGCGCTGTTGTTTTAGAGCTTGCGCGCCGTAATAGGCACTGCGTACTTGGCGCCCTATATCGGCGGGGGTTAGCCCAAGAGTGTAGCCTAAATCAGTTACGGTGAAGTCAAATTGGCGTTTTCCCTGCGCTGTGCCATCGTCAATATCTTGGGTGTTGGGGAATTTCTTAAGCTCTCTAGCCAGTGCCATGGCAGCTTCATCAAGAATATCGGTGTTATCATGGCTAAGCTCTACTGTTAACGCTGCTCCTGAACCGGGGCCACCAAAATCAGAGGAAAATATCAAGGATTCGAGACCCGCTATTTGCCCTGTATATTCACGCCAAAGATCGGTGAATTTTTTGGTGCTGATCGTTCTTATATCGGGATCGGTCAGAAATGCACGCATAGTGATTTCATTTTCATTTACTTGGGAATACACTCCATAGGAGAGTTTATCCCCTCCATTTTCTGCAATAATTTTATTGGCGCTGTTGAGTAGAATATTTTCAACTCTTTTTACTTCTTCCTCAGGTGATCCAACCTTTAATATTGCTTTTGTATAGGAAAAGTCGGATTCAACACGCGGGAACATTTGAATTCCCAAACGTCCGCTAATTACATAGCTTGCCGCGCCAATAAGTATGAATAAAAACAACGCAAAGGATATATATCGCACTGAAATTGTTTTCCTAAGAAACGGTATATATTTATTTTCAATGAAGTTATCAAATTTGCGGTTAAAGTCTTTTTGTGCTTTTATAATAGATGCAAATAGCGGATTTTTAATTTCCTTGGATTGTTTAAATGCCAAATGAGAGGGCAATATGAACAGGCTCTCAAATAGGGAGATTAAGAAGGTGGCAATAACAATTACAGGTATCATGCTAAAAATCTTGCCCATAAAACCCGGCATAAAAAACATCGGTAAAAAGGCAATTATATTGGTTAGAACGCTAATTGTTACGGGAAGAGCCATCTCCCGCGCGCCTGTTATACTGGCGACTATGGGCTTCATGCCTTTTTCACGCTTGTGATAGATGTTTTCACCTACGACTATGGCATCATCAACCAATATTCCAAGGGCAATTATAAAGGCGAACATCGACACCATATTGATCGAAAAATAATGCGCAGCGGGGAATAGTAAAAATGCCCCCATATAGGAAATCGGTATTCCCATGCTAACCCAAAAGGCGAGGCGTATATCAAGAAATATTGCTAGGAAAATTACTACTAATAAAAGACCGAATATCCCGTTTTTTATCAGCAGCTCTGCGCGTTGTGAGAATATAATAGATTCATCATCAGTGATGGTAACTTCTAAATCACCGGGAAGGGAGTTATTTAATTCATCAATTACTTCACGTGCAGCATTCGAAATACTAATCGGGGTTTGATCGGCGGTGCTTCGGATTTTCATTTCAATGGCAGGTTTTCCATTAAAAGAGGCGTAAATGTTTCTATCTTCGAAACTGTCATAGAGTTTGGCAATATCACCTAGATAAACTGTAGCTCCATTGGGGTTTTTAATGATTGGAATGTCAGCAAATTCTTGGGCGTAGTCCCTGCGCTCTGTCATGCGCACTAATATTTCACCTGCCGAGGTTTTAAGCGCGCCGCCGCCAAGCTCTAAAGAAGTTTTGCTGATAATTGCGGCTATATCGGGAATGCTGATATTATAACGGCGCAGAGTGTCTTGCGGTATTTCGATATGGATTTCATAACGACGTACATTTGAAAATTCGACAAGTGAAATGTCTTTATGCTGCTCTAGCTTTGTTCGTACAGTTTCAGCGCTATCTCTCAATATTTTATCACTGACAGAGCCATGAAGCACAAGGTCAATTACACGTTCTTGGTTTTGTATCAGCTTAACCGTGAGGTTCTCCGCATCTACAGGGAATGTGGTGATTTGATCGACGGCGGTTTTTACATCTTGGACAATGCGCAAAGCCTCTTTTTCATCATCAATTTCAATGATTACGCGCCCAAAGCCTTCTGATGCTTTCGAAGTTACTTCGCCTAGGCCATCAATATCTTTTACGACGTCTTCAATCGATAGTAATATACCTTGCTCAACCTCTTCAGGGCTTGCTCCGGGATAGATCATGCTAACAGCGACTATATCAAGGTTAAATTCTGGGAATACCTCTTGCTTGCTGTTAATCAGGATAAGTATGCCGCCAAATATTAAAAAGATCATGGCAAGGTTGGCCGCCACGGGGTGAGAAGCCATAAAGGCAATGGGCCCTGGCTTTATATCTTTTAGATCGCTTTCATCAAAATGAGCCATGGCGAGTATTTATTCCTCTCCAGCCATATTTTCATGCGCGCCTTGCACCATAATTTCCATGCCATTTATTGGCGTTATTATATTGGAGGTAACTATATGTCTATCATGCTCTAAGCCCGCTGTGATATAGGCGTATTTCCTGTCTTTATAGGCGATAGTAACGGGCTGTATTATAAGTTTTCCCTCTTTTTCAAGCCATATGTTAGAGCCTTCCCTTATATAATTTAACGGAATACGAAAGGCATTTTTTAGGGTTTTTCCAATTAAAGAAACAGGAACAAAATCACCAAGAACCAGTGGGGCTTCACCTGATTTATCCGAGTTTAAGAGCAGGGGATCGGTAACGTTAACCAGCATGCTTGCAAGGCGGCTTTGCGGATTAACGCTTCCGCTTTGTTTGAATAAACGCCCCTCACGCTCTCCTCGTATTTTACCAAGGTTTATAACTGCTTTTGAGACTTTTTCATCGCTAGAGTTCGGTATTTCCAGCCACACCATATCGTTGATTGGAACTTCTATATCTATCCAGTATTTATCAGTGCTTACCAGTGTGGCAAGCCTATCTAGGGAGGAAAAAACATTTCCTATATCCCCTAAACGCTCTCTTACAAGGGCGTTATATGGGGATTTTACATTTGTGCGCTCAAGATTAAGTTCGGCAATTTCAAGGGCGGCTTTTGCGGATTCTAAATTTGCTTTTGCCTGTTCTAATTGTGGTTTTCTAAGAGCTAGCGATGTATTTTTGAGCTTTCTACCAGTGCTGCGCTCCAGCATTTTCATTTCATCTTTTGCGATTTGCTGCTGTCCCAGCTCTAGATTATAAGCGGCCTTGGCCTGATTAAGCGCTGCGGTTTTTACCTTAACGTCGAGCTCATAATCCGCAGGGTCAATTTTGAGGATAAACTCGCCTTTTTTGAATAACCCGCCAGGGACAAAATTTGGTGATACTTCTATAATTTCACCAGGAACACGGGATTTCAGCAATGTTTCATGGGCAGGAATGACTTGTCCCATGACCTCAATTTTAACGGGGTAATCACCAATTACAGCCTTTTCAATTTTTACAACATCGCTGGGTTTTTGTAGCTCTTCTTTTTTCTCGCTATGCGCTGGATTGCTGATAAGCATATAAGATAACGCGCCCGCAGCAATTAAAATTGCTACAGTAATAAGTGCGATTATGGTGGCCGAACCATTTATATTTTGCTTGTTATCTTTGCTCATTTATTACTCTTGTTACTCTTTGAAGGAGTTATGTTGCTATCTATTTTCTCTGCCCAGCTTCGCCCGCCTAATGCGCGGTAAAGGCGCACCCTCTCTTTTGCTTGTAAGAGCTTCTCTCTGGCGATTTGCTGCTCTAATGTCTGCACGTTATTTATGCTGGTTAGAACATTGATATAGCTTGTATTGCCATTAGCATAGCTGAATCTTGCCTGTTCCAAAGTTTTTTCAGATGCCAGAAGTTGCTCTTCTAATGCCTTAAGTTTTTTATCCTGAAAATTATTGCGAGCTAGGGCGTTCTCAACTTCATTTACGGCCGATAATACAACTCCGCGATATGCTTGGAAACGCTCATCTGCTATGGCTTGTTGCCTGATTTGCTCAGCTTTTCTACTGCCTCCATCAAATATAGGAGAGGCTATGACAGCGGCCATATTAAGTAGCCAAGTATCGAACAATGCGCTTATTTTACCTGCGCTTGTTGAATATATTGCAGATATATCAAAGCGGGGCAGGCGGTTGCTAAATGCCGCTTTTTCTGCCCAATCTGCGCTTAATACTCTAAACCATGCAGCAATAATATCAGGGCGGTTTTCTAATAATTGAGAGGGCAGGCCACTATTAGGTATATTTAGTGGTTCTGGCAGAATTTTTGTTTTTATTTTCAGTATGTTGTCAGGGGTTTCTCCAATTAAAAGTGAGACATTGTTGGTTGCTATTTGCTGCGCTGATAAAATATCAGGAAGGAATGATTTTATACGCGCTAGATTTTCTTCTTGCTGTAATACAGCCAAGGCACTTGCCGCGCCATTTTCATAGCGCGATTGTTGGAGTTCCAATACACTACGATTCACTTTTATTTGTTGATTGATAAGTTCTTCTTGTTCGACCAGTGACATTATATCCAGCCAGTTTTCAACTATTGCTGCGCTTAGGGTTATTGAGGCAGCGTAGAGATCTTCTAATGTTGCTTGCTCTTGTAGCTTATTTGATTTTATAGTGGCTTTGTTCTTACCCCATAAATCAAGCTCATAACTTGCCGCTCCGCTAAGGTCAAAGCTAGCATTTGGAGCGTTATTGCCATTATAACCATTGCGAGTTACGCTTGCATCTAATGCAGGAAGCAGACTGGCACTGCTTTGCGCTGAGATGGCTTGGGTCTGTTTTAGGCGCGCACGTATTTGGTTCAGGCTTGGGCTGTTTGAAAAAGCGTGAGTAATTAAATTATTTAAATCTGTGTCATCATAAGCGAGCCACCATTTTTTTATTTGGTGCGGTTGATTGCTTTGTTGTTCTTGAGCATTAGAAACATATTCACGGCTCAAATCTGCGCCAGCATTTATATCACGTGAAAGCGTCTTCATGCACCCTGAAAGCGGTGCAATAAGTAAAATTGTAACAATATGAGTGATCCTAAAATGCATTTAACTCATTCAGTAGTTTATTTTAATCTATATTTGTGGCTATAGACTACCTTTTCCTTCGTTAATGTTAAACATTAAGTTTCTTTATTATATGGATTTTATAGCCTTATTATAGATTTACACAGTTAAGAGCGCATAGATTTTGCGCTTTGCTTGAATTTGCTGGTTATAGCTTTAGGTTATATTTAGTCCAAAGGGAAAAACCATATATGTTTAAGTTACTGGCAGTTCTATTAAGTGTATTTTTAGTTACTTCTTGTCAAACTTTGGAGCAGGAGAATAAGCCTAGTCCCGTTTCAGGTGGCGCGGAACTTATCGAAGAAAATAAGGTTCTTGAATCATGGTGGAGCTTTTTTGGTGATTCTGCGTTAGATAGGCTAGTCACATCTGCCTTGGGGCTTAATTCTTTGGCTGATAGCGAAAAAAACTTTCCTAAAGATGATGTGAATATCAGATCACTACATGATTATTACGTGGATCAAAGGGTTGGTCTGGTTAAAAATGTTGTGCTTGATTACGTTGAGTATCGTTATATACAAAATCAAAATATATTACTCGGCCGATATATTGATGAACAAGAGTTTAATTTAAGGGGAGCAGATCAGGCGCAAGTCAAAATCATAGAAGTGGAGCTTAAAGTTCTTAATGATCGCAAGGCTGAATTTAATATGCGTCTTGAGAAGCTTACGGATAAAATTGCGTCATTAACAAAGTTATTACCTGAATATGTTTCTGCGCTTCTGAAGGATAATCAGTCTATTCCAAGTTATGATATTACGCCTTTATTATTGGAGGATACATATTCTCTCTTTAATAACAGCGCGCAGATAAAAGCAGATCAGTCATTATTGGTTCATAAAATAGGGCGATCAATATCAAAGAAATATTTGATGGCGGTATTTCCATCGAATTCTCTTAATAAGTTTTTCGGTATTTCCGATCAAGTATTTGCAAAAAATGATTTCCCTTGGCGGGTTTCTACTGGAAATGCAGTACGCCAACTTAACTTCTCAATGTTAAAATCCGTAGGCAATGATAAGCAGGAAATTAATATATACCGAAACGTAGTGTTTTCTTATGTAATGGGTATAGAAAGAATACTGGTTGGCTATTCAACGTTAATAGAACAAGAAAAGCTTTTATCCGCAGCGGTTGATAAGGCGCATGATAAAGATATCTATAAGGCTAAGTTGGCAGTTTTACGAGCAAGCTATGAAAAGACAAAGACATTAATATCCTTATTCGATGCCCTCAATTTGTATTAAGATTAATGGGTAAACCATAGATAAATAAGCGGCACCCATATAAAGCTTAAAGTCAATGTACCTTTTATGCTTTGATAGGCTATCCATGCCCAAAAAAGGTTTTTGCTGGGCTTTTTAAAACGCGTAAATAGCGGTTTAGATGTTTTTTCTTTAATCATAATATATTTACATGATACTATTACTTTATAAAGTCAATATGCCAATATTTAAAAATAGTAATATATATTGGAATGATGTTATTTTTTACAAGGGGCAAGTATGAAGAATTTTTCTTTATTTCTATTTATTACCTTTTTGGCACTCAGCCTTATAGCTTCTGATATTGCGTATTCCGCCGATAATAATAGCGCCGTAGGCTATACCAGAGGGAAAGGTCCCACAGGGGTTTTCCACCCTGAGGACCATGTAGATGTAGATGACCCTAAATCCCTATGGTATGGCTATGGAAAGAGCGTTAGCCGAGATTATGATGTTTCTAATGTCGGAGTCCCCATTGATAGTTCTGTTATATCTAAAGATTATAACCCTAAGGCCGTACCGCATGTAAAGGGAATAGCAAAATATTGTAATCAGCAATGGAGAAACCAAAAATGTTTGAAAACTATATCTTCTCTTGCTGTTGAGCTAACCAAGGATTATATGAAGAAAATCTATTATTCAAAGAAGGTGTCGGGTGATTTAAAAGCTCCATCGCAGAAATTTTTGAGAGAAAATTGTGCAGGGATTCTTATAAAAGCAAAAGAAGAGATTATTCCTGATGTTATGAGCGATAATTTAAAAAAATGCTTAAACACAATTAACTATGTATCAAAAAAGACCGAGGCTTATCCTGATAGGGATTTAAGGCAACTAGCTATGGGGGCTTCCTTTTGTATCGTCAGGCAGCCACAATGTCAGGTTATTGAGAAACAGTTAATATTGGTTGCCAAGCCAAAAGTGCAAGAAGCCTCACAGAGCGCGCCTGCTGTTGATAAATAATTGGTTCATTTGAATATATTTACTGGCTAGATGAAGCGCTGAGATATTTTAGCAAATCTGCTGAAGTTTGACCTGTAACCTCAATGTTAGCAGATTTTTGGAATGCTTCTATAGCGTTTCTTGTCATTGGCCCCATTACACCGTCAACTGGGCCAGGGTATAGGCCGCGGCGCATAAGCTCATTTTGTGTTTTAGAAATAAGATCTTTTTGATTTTGGGTGTCTGAAAAAACATTATTGGTTTTCTTTACATTTTGAATAATGCGATCAATATCCTCAGTGCTTATTCCTAACGATGTTGCTAGTTGCTCCATTGCTGATTTTGCTTCGGGGCTTCCGCTATCGGCTGCATGTTTGTACCATGCCAAAGCGATATCAGGTTTGGACTTTCCTAAAAGCCCATTTTCATAAATAAGACCAAGATTGTAAGCAGCCTCGACTATGTTTTGTTTTGCAGCGCCTTCAAAATATTGAGATGCTTTTTGCGGGTTATATGGAACACCGATCCCCTCTATATAGGCAATTCCTAGATTATATTGAGCTTCTGGGTGTCCTGAGTTTGCGGCCTGAGTATATAGTTCCAACGCTTTATCAAGATTTTTTTCTACGCCCATTCCCTGATGATATAAAACCCCTAAATTATATTTTGCATTTGCAACGCCGTTATTGGCTGCCTCTTGAAACCAAAGAATTGCACGTTTTAGATCTTGTTTAACCTTGCCATTACCTGAAACATATATTGCGCCCATATCATGTTGGGCTTCTGGAACGCCTTCAAAGGCTTTTATTTCAATTTTTTTAGCAATATCACTTAGATTTGGATCCGGTTTAATGCGCTTTTTCAGTGCTGTTATATAAGCATTGCTAATCACAGGGGCCGGCGGGGGAGCTATTGGTTTGGCTTCCAGAACTTTGTCGGGTTTTTGGTATTGATTATTTGCTGGAGCGATATTTTGTGGCTCTATCTGGTTTAGACGCTCTGCGACTATTTCTGGATTTTCCTCCATAGCAGCCAGCATTTGTGCATCGTTATCAATATCAAGGTCTTCACTTCTTATATTACTAGAGGTCGTAGGCGTTTTAATCTCTTTTTGAGTGTTCTCTGAGGTTTTCATATCATCTTTATTATCATTATATTCAAGCTGAAAATTTGGTTGAGAATCCTTGGTTTTTACAATTTGTGCTGTATTTGTATCTTTCTCTATTAACGGAGCGTTTAGCGTTTGCTTATCGTCATTTTTGGGCGCAGAAAGTATTACTTTTGGCGGTGGCTGTGCAACGGGGGCTATTGTCCTTACAACGGGATCAGGGCGGTTTGCTGCGCTCATAATCCAGCCAAGCAAAAGCACAACCAGCATCAATAGACTAAGGCTTGTTGCTTGTAATCTTACAGGTTTGCGCCACCACGGCAAAAGAGCCTCTTCATGCAAACGTCTTTGCAAAGCCATAGGGTCAGTTTGCAAGGTTTGATCGGTTATTTGCGGCATAGTAACACCACTTACACCTTGATCTGTAAGCAAAACCATAGCTTTAGCATTAAGTGCATCGCGGGTTTCTAATACGGCTTGTTCTATACGCTCAACTTTGCGCAAGATTCGGTTACGATCTTCAATTACTTTGTCAATTTTACGATCAAGTTTCAGATATTCAGATGTAGTATCCTCGATTTTATTATCAAGGGCATCTTGGCGGGTTTCTGCATCTCCAACTCTCTTGGTTAAGGCAACATATGTTGCAACGCTATCAACCATTTTTTCGCCCTGAATTTTCTGGGCGTTCTCAAGTGATTTCTGCTTTTTCTCAAGAGTTTGAGTTTTGCTATCTATTGTTTCTTTTAATGTTTCTACATTCTTATTTTGTTTTTGCGTATGAACCTTAACATCGCTCTTTATTTTTTCGAGTGACTTATCATAGCTTTCAGATTTTTCCTCTAGTTGTTTAACTAGATCCTTTGCTTCTTCAAGTTGCTTTAATGTAGATTTAACGCTGCTTTCTACGCGGGTTGTTTTTTTGCTAACTTCGTTTTGTTTGGTTGCTACTTTTTGTTCAAGGTCAATATAATCACCTTGTTGTTTTTCTGTCTTTTTCTCTAGAGATTTAATTGTAGATTTATACTCGTCTAGCTCTTTTTTTATAGCGCTTTGATCGGCTTTTGAATCTTTAAGCTTGGTATTTAGAGATTTAAGCAAAAGCAATATTTGCATTTGCGTGTTATTTTTCGTTATAGTGGGCTTTACTTTAACTGGTTTTTCCGTTGTTTTATCTTTAGGGGCAGCGACTGAGGCAGTTGCAGGCGCATCGTCATTGTCAGGACTCTTGAAAAATACGCGCCCTTCGGATGTTTTCTTGAAACCCATAGCCAACAATCCTTTCGGGTAGAGTTACTCTAGTAATTAAAATATGTTATGGCTATTTACATACATAATTTAGTTGCTAATGGTCAAGGTTTTACGCTAGTTCTTGAATATATCTTCGGGATAAATAGAGCTTCACTATGCTGTATTTTTTGTGCTATCAACTAATGAATGAGAATAGAACATAGCCAAGCCCCGCTTTCGAATAAAAGACATTCGCATTTACAGACTTTAAAGACTTTGATTCCTTATCTCTGGCCAAGAGATGATCGCGAAGTACGTTTGCGTGTGGTTATTGCTTTTTTATTTTTGATTCTATCAAAAGTAACTAATGTCTATATGCCGATTATCTATAAGCAGATCATTGATCTTATGACGGCAGGATCAAACATTATAGAGAATACAGATGCTGCGACCTTAGTTTTTATTGTGCCTACGGGTTTAATTCTGGCTTATGGTGGGGCGCGTATATTAACTGTAGTTTTTGCAGAAATCCGCGAAGCTGTATTTGTTAGCGTAACTCAACTATCAATGCGCCGTGTGGCAATTAAAACATTTCAGCATTTACATGCTTTATCTATGCGTTTTCATATGCAAAGGCAAACTGGCGGTCTAAGCCGAGTTATAGAGCGCGGGATAAAGGGCATAGAATTTTTGCTAACCTTTATGTTGTTTAATGTAATTCCGACATTGGTTGAAATATTGCTAGTTTGCGCGGTGCTTTGGTATTTGTTTAATATATGGTTTGCAATCGTAACTTTTCTGACAATCGTTTTATATATTGTATATACTCTGGTGACGACGGAATGGCGTCTGAAATATCGTAAAGAGATGAATGATATGGATACGCAGGCTAATAGCAAAGCCATAGATAGCCTACTTAATTACGAAACCGTAAAATATTTTGGAAATGAAAATCATGAGAAAGATCGTTATGATATGTCTCTTGCGGCCTATGAACGCGCAGCAGTAAAATCCGTACGCAGTTTGTCTATCCTTAATATTGGTCAAGCAGCTATTATCGCTGTAGGGCTTGTGATCGTTATGTATATGGGCGCTAAGGGCGTAGCCAATGGCACAATGAGCGTTGGTGATTTTGTGCTGGTTGTTGTGTATCTGATACAGCTTTATATGCCGCTTAACTTTTTGGGCTTTGTATATCGCCAGATCAGGCAGTCACTTACTGATATGGAAGATATGTTCTCTATGATGGAAATTGATCGCGAGATTACAGATAAGAAAGATGCTAAAGAGTTATCATGTCATGGTGGTTCGATAGAGTTTGATAATGTGCATTTTGGTTATGATAAAAAGCGCGGTATTTTGCATGGTTTGTCATTTAAGGTTGAAGCTGGAAAAACTGTTGCCATAGTGGGGCCAAGCGGAGCAGGTAAATCCACGATTAGTCGTTTGCTGTTTCGTTTTTACGATGTTGATCAAGGCGCAGTAAGAATAGATGGTAATGATGTTCGTGATGTAACTCAAAGTTCTTTGCGCGCATCAATCGGAATAGTTCCGCAAGATACAGTGCTGTTTAATGATACTATCCGCTATAACATTGCTTATGGTCGCCCCGATGCCAGTGAAGAAGAAATAATTCAAGCCGCAAAAATGTCTAGCGTTGATGATTTTATTAAGAAACTTCCCGATGGCTATGATTCCATGGTGGGAGAGCGCGGACTTAAATTATCGGGTGGGGAGAAACAGCGCGTAGCTATTGCAAGGACTATATTAAAAGATGCGCCTATAATGTTATTTGATGAGGCAACTTCGGCTTTGGATTCTGCAACCGAGCAGGAAATCCTTGAAAGCCTTAAAAATGTTTCAAAGGGGCGAACTACATTGGTCATTGCGCACCGTCTATCAACCGTGGTTTCCGCCGATGAAATATTGGTATTGGATCATGGCAAGGTGATGGAGCGCGGAACTCATCAGCAATTATTAAAGAAAAAAGGTATCTATGCGCAGATGTGGCGCAGACAGCTAGAGGAAAAATAGTTATGAAATTTCTGTATTTGGCTCTATTTACGATTTTGTTATCAAGTTTTCCTGTTATGGCGGGGGAAGATAAAACCCCTCCAAAGGCCGCGGTGGTTTCTGCCCATCATTTGGCAACAAAGGCGGGCATGGATATTTTGGCCAAGGGAGGTAATGCGTATGATGCAGCCGTCGCAGTAAGTGCTATGCTTGGCGTAGTAGAGCCCCTAAGTTCGGGTATTGGCGGTGGAGGATTTTGGCTGCTCTATGAAGCCAAGACCAAGGGCTATAATGTTATTGATGCTCGTGAAACTGCACCCTTGGCGACAAAAGCTGATATGTATTTAGATGAAAAAGGGGAAGTGATTAAAGGAATATCAACAAAAGGCGCATTAGCAGCAGGGATTCCCGGCTTACCCGCTGCATTTGTTGCAATAAATAAGAAATATGGCTCAATGAAGTTGGGTGATGTTCTTACCCCTGCGGTTAAGGTTGCGCGTGAGGGCTTTGCAGTTGATGAGCGTTATATCAATGGCGCGCATTATAAGCGTGATATGTTCCTTGAAAATGAAGAGGCAGCCTCAATTTTCCTTGATAATGGTAATGTACCAAAAGATGGCTGGATATTAAAACAGCGCGACCTTGCCAATACTTTGGAAAGTATTGCGATAAAAGGGTTAAAGGGTTTTTATGATGGCGACATAGCTGCTAAAATGGTTAATGATGTAGTAAAGCATGGCGGTATATGGTCGCTTGGTGATTTGCGTGACTATCATGTTATTGAACGCAATCCCGTTATTATGAATTATCGCGGTGCGCGCATTATTGCTCCGCCTTTGCCTTCGTCAGGCGGGTTGGTATTATCGAATATATTCAATATATTATCGGGATTTGATTTAACTGCGTTGAGCAGTGCAAACCGTAAGCACGTAATAATCGAAGCCATGCGTCATGCCTATTATAACCGTGCCTTATATATGGGGGATTCAGACTTTGTTGATGTGCCTGTTGATTATATTATTTCAAAGGAAATGTCGGATAAGCAACGTAAGAAAATAGATATGGATAAGGCTTTGCCAAGTGCGTTGCTCTCTCTTAGCTTTGATAATTTACCAAAGGGAACTGATACCACGCATTTTGCGGTAATTGATAAATGGGGCAACCGCGTTGCGGTAACGCAGAGCATAAATTTCTGGGGCGGTTCAGGCTTTGTGCCAAAGGGAACAGGGGTGTTGCTTAATAATGAAATGGACGATTTTACGATTAAGGTAGGCGTAGAAAACGGTTATGGCTTGCAAGGGACAAAGGCAAATGAGATTGCTCCGAATAAGCGTATGTTATCAAGTATGACTCCGACTTTTGTTGAAAATGAGCGCGGAGTTTTAATTGTTGGAACACCGGGTGGTTCACGAATTATCAGTATGAACTTGCTGGGGATACTTAATTATATAGATGGAAAATCAGCAAAGGGAATTGTAGCCGCTGCGCGCTATCACCACCAATTCATGCCCGATGAAGTGGTTTATGAGCAAGGCGCATTTAATGCTATGGAGGTCAAAGCGTTAGAAGCAAAAGGGCATACACTAAAGAAGCAATCATCTAGCGGATACGGCAACATGCAGGTAATTCTTTGGGATTACACCACAGGGGAAGTAACCACCGCATCTGATCCTAGGGGAGTGGGGGCAGGCAGGGTTTATTGATTTATTTCAATAACTCGCCAATCTCCAGCCCAAGCCAGTCAACTACGCCTTCTATTCTGCTTTTTACGTGACCATCTTTATCAATGATAAGGGTTTCGGGGTATTTGGTTATATTAAGAATATTCTTGGATATTGCCTTATCTTTATCGTGAGAAAATATCACATTGGAAAGCTCTATATTCGCACGCACATCTTTAGGCAGGCCGTTTAGGAATTTGCCTATTGGCTCTGGCCTATCATCAACCGATAATCCTATGAATACAAGGCCATCAGGATCGCGCCGCGCCAACTCTACCATTTGCGGGATTTCAAATATGCAGGGCGGACACCATGTCGCCCAAACATTAAGCAGAATAATCTTGCCACGATAATCGCTTAATTTATGCTCTTTGCCGTTTAAATCAGTAAAGGTAAAATCAGGGGCTAGCTTTGGCGCATTTTTGGCTATTACCTCTTCGGAGGTTATGGGCGTTCCAATTGGCGGGGCAATAACGTCCCAAAATGAAATAACCAGTCCGATTATAAGTGCAAATACTACAATGATTAGTTTATGCATAATGGTATCCTTCCATTTATATTATGGGTTTGATTGTACGCCGATTATAAAAAATGACTAGTGTAAATATATATGGTTTTGTAATAAGAACAGCATTAGAAATAACTTATAACGTCAAAATTTCGAGTTTTGATTATAGGTTTCTATTTTATCGTTTTTTCCTATTGTAATATTCTATATGATATTCTATATGATATAATATACTATTATAAGTAGTCGTTATGCGTATCCCCACTTTCTGATTAAAATTCTATATTAAAATTATTTAAGAGGTGTTGTTATGCATTCAAACAAAAACAATCATTTGAAGATTATTAGTTTCGGTCTGGTGTTAGGTTATTCTACGTTAGTGCCTTTGGCAGCAGAAGCTGATGAAGTAAATCCTATGGGGTATGTAAGGTCACAGGCAGACAAAATATCTGATACCACAGATGGGCGGTTGAATATAAGCGGTTATATTAATGGACATTATATGAATCATAATGGTACGCCAAAATTAGTGGGTAAAGATCTGGATAAACCTCTTTTTCAAATGCGTGAAGCTTCAATTTTTGCAGACTTTTCGCTAATGGATAATCTTCTTTTTTCCACTGAATTAGAGACTAGCTACGATTTTAGTAGTAAAAGCACTAGTGGTAGGGATGATCGTTTTGAGGCTTTGTTTAATTATTATTATTTTGATTATGATGTGGCCTCATCATTTGATTGGGATACTGATAAGTATGGTAGTTTGAGTGTGCGGGGTGGACGTATACTAGTACCGTTTTTGGCTTATAATGAAAATAAGCCTAATTTTAAGCAGTATTTAATGTCACAGCCATTTACAGCTCAACAGTTATCACCGGTAAATAACGCGGCGATAAGTTTTCAGCAATATGGGTGGACTGATATTGGTGCTTCTGTGAATTGGACTTACGCTTTTGAAGATGCAGGTCTATTTGATTTGAAGCTTAGTATTATCAATGGCTTGGGTTCGGAGAGTGATGCTTTGGATGCAAATTCAGTGCAGCTATCAACTTCTCCGACTGTACGCCCGCGTGACGGATTATATGCTAACAAATCTGATTGGAACGAGTTTAGAGATAACAATAATGATAAAGCGTTTGTTGCTAAAGCTTCGTTTTCCCCTTTTTCTGTTCCTTTGGATATAGGTGTTTCCTATTATAACGGCGCATGGGATAATGATGAAAATAACGATTTATCTATGTATGGTGTACACTTAAATTACAGCAGAAAAGATTGGTCACTACGTGGGGAATATGTTCAGGCAGATGTTGAACAAACGGCAGGTGTAAATCCTGTTGTTCAACCTGGTCCGGCATCTTTAAATACGACTACTGGGGATTACCAAATGAATTCTTGGTATGTTGAAGGATCATATGTGCCATTTCGTTATGGTGAAAATGACAATCGCTATGTTCGCCTGGTTGCTCGTTATGATGATGTTGATACAAACGATAAAGCTGCCTTTACACCTTTTGACCGTTCAAGGGTAACATTAGGAACTGAGTGGGGTTTTATAGATAATGTAAGAATGCGCTATGAATGGCAGCGTCATAATATCGATAGCTTTGAAAATGCTCCGACACCATATGTTGCAGCAGGTGGAAAAGAGCAGATAAATATGCAGATGTTGTCTGTAATTGCATATTTCTAGGAGAAAAAATTATGAAATTTATTAAAATAACTTTTGTATGTGTATCTTTTTTATTGGCTTTTATTGCTGTTGTGCCTTCCGCTAATGCTACGGACGTGTTTCTTGTGTATGCAGGAGAGGACAAGAGCATCAAAAAAGAAGTAGAAGATTCTCTGGCTAAAGATTTTAAAGTAAAATCTTATAATGTAGATTTACTGGCTTTAGCAGATTATTCAGGAAAGCAAAAAGCTATATCCAAGATATCTAAGGCTAAGTTAGTGGTTTTTATAAAAGATAAAGCTGCAGAAATTTTGGATAAAGGGAGTTTCCCTAATGTTTTTTCTGTAACAAGCGGAAAAGATATTGATAATGTGATAGCAATGATAAATTCTAAAGGTTATGTCCTTATCTTATCAGATGCGTATGGTAATTTAAGTGCAATTCCATCTTTAAAGCTCAAAGACATTTATCTTAGAACAGAAGTTGAATTAAACGGTGTTAAGGTAAATCCTGTACATTTACCGGAAGATAATCCTTTAAGAATAGCTTTTGTAGATAATATAATAGGAATGAGCAGTGAAGAATTAAAGCAGTATTGGCTAAAAGATGGATCTAAAAATGTTCCACCCAAGTCGCTGTCATCTGAAGAGTTAGTTATAAAATATATTGCCAGAAAAAAAGGGTCTATTGGTTATGTTAGTAGGACTACTGCAGAAAGCTCTAATTTAAAGATTATAGAAATTAAATAACATAGTAATTATGTTATTTATTCTTATATGAATTTATATTTTTACTGATTCTTATATATGAAGAAGTATTACTGATAATGTTTGAAAATGAGTTTATAGGGGCTGTAGAATACAGTTTTGATACGTGCGTGTAACATAATTATTAATTATCCTAAAAATTGGTATTAAACCTCCGCCTTCAGGCGGAAAGAGGCTTTAGCCGTCTGCTTCATAATATCTCTCCTTAAAATGGACGTCGGTGAGC
>Ga0316209_1001167_pt1 | contig 30600 bp, 28 predicted proteins | sample 6monopyrite_MG_FD_204945 | JGI IMG/M metagenome (GOLD analysis project Ga0316209, IMG submission 204945) | Microbial mat bacterial communities from mineral coupon in-situ incubated in ocean water Damariscotta River, Maine, United States -... | ecosystem: Environmental > Aquatic > Marine >...
GTTTCAAAGTCTACAAGAGAGTAGTGAAAAGAGTTGGTGAAATGGTCTTAGAGTTAAAACCGCAATTTTCTTACCCACACATGCTTATTTCAACCATTATAGAAGGTGCCCACCATCAAAAGTATTTTTCTGAGCATTTACCAGCATTAACCGATCTCAATAGCGAAAAAAACTCAATAACGCAATTCTATCTGCAGTTAGTCAAAAATTTTACTCAATAGCCTCGTTTCAAAGGAAACATTTTCATGAAAAATTTATTTAACTTTACCTATTTTAGAGGTGACTTACTAGGCGGAATAACTGCCGGTATAGTTGCCTTACCTTTAGCACTAGCATTTGGTGTAAGTTCTGGTTTAGGACCCAGTGCGGGTCTTTACGGAGCCATATTCGTTGGTTTTTTCGCAGCCTTATTCGGCGGAACAAACACCCAAATATCAGGACCGACAGCCCCGATGACGGCTATTAGCATGGTTGTAGTGGGTGGTATTATCGCCGGATTTGAAGGTGATGTAGGACAAGCTTTACCGATTATTTTGGCCGTATTCTTATTAGCAGGCCTTATGCAGATAGGCTTGGGACTATTAAAAATAGGTCGATATATCAAATATATTCCCTATCCTGTCGTCTCTGGTTTTATGACCGCAATCGGTGTCATTATTCTTATAACCCAACTCTTACCAAGTTTTGGCTATTATCCAAAAGAGGACATGGACTTTGTAAATCAGTTCAAACCACAGGCTGAGGCCGCCATTTTGGATAATATTTTAATCGAAGAGGCGGGGGAAGGAATTCTAGTATTAGAAGATTTTAAGGAAACGATCAATCGGGCTCATCACATTAGCCCTGAACAGATCTTAAAAGAATCCCAATCTATAGCCTATAGCGAAGCATCAGGAGTCATCGGCACATTATCAATTCTACCTAGAGCTATTAAAAATATTAGTTGGATCGAACTTATCTTAACACTTAGCACTGTTTTTATTGTTTTTGGTTTCAAGAAAATTACAAATAAAATTCCTAGTGAACTAGTCGCACTACTAGTAGTTTCTGGATTTGCTTATGGCTTAGGCGTGAACTATCGACCGATAGAAGAAATTCCCAGCGGACTTCCTGTACCTCACTTGGAAATATTTAGCGGATTTAGCCTCACTAGCTTATCTCCTTATATATTTACCGCACTTACTCTTGCGCTACTCGGAGCAATTGACTCATTGTTAACAGCAATAGTCGCCGATAATATGACTAAGACTCGACATAAACCAAACAAAGAACTGATCGGCCAGGGAATTGGTAATAGCGTTGGCGCTATTTTTGGCGGAATACCAGGGGCAGGAGCAACAATAAGAACAGTCGTCAATATTAACGCAGGTGGAAAGACTCGCTTATCAGGTATGGTAGCAGCACTCTTACTATTAATAGTCTTATTAGCGCTAGGTCCAATAGCCTCACAAATTCCCGCGGCAGTACTCGCTGGACTGCTAATTACTGTAGGAATTGGCGTAATGGATTATAAAGGCTTAAAAGCAATACCATACATGCCTAAACCCGAAATTGTCATTATGATAGTGGTTTTGATTCTTTCGTCTGTTTGGAACTTAGTCTACGCCGTTGGAATAGGTCTTGTTATTGCTTCTCTCATGTTCATGAAAGAGATCGGAGATCTTACTGCAAAGCGGTCAGAAATCACCAATATTAACGACGAAGAATCATGGGATGATGAAAATGAAATTAATAACTCATTAAAACAATCAATCTTTATTAAGCACATTAATGGACCTTTATTTTTCGGCTCTACCAGCGATATACAGGAGCTTTCTAAGCAGCTTCCAGAAACTGCGTCAATTATCATTATTAGAATGTCTGAAATGTCTTACATTGATCAATCAGGCCTATATGCCATAGAGGATATAATTATCGATCTTGTACAAAAAGGTAAAACGGTGCTACTTGTAGAACTCGATGCTCAACCGAAATACATGCTCGAACGAGTCGATATTATTCCTGACTTAGTACCAAGAGATCGACTATTTGGTAGTTTTGCGGACTGCACTGAATGGATCAAAAGTAAACACTGTAATCTTTTGACCTAATGTTATCTTTTAATAATTCAACTTTTAAGACTGAGAAAATAAAATTATGAGAACTCAAACTAAGTATACGCAAGAAAATTTAACGCCGGCTGATGCACATAATATCCTAGTTGAAGGAAACGTTAGATTTTCTAATAATCTAAAAGCGCAAAGAAATTTGCAAGAACAAGTTTTTGAAACTAGCAAAGGGCAATATCCCTTCGCTGTGATATTAAGTTGTATCGATTCTAGAGTTCCAGCTGAACTGGTTTTCGATCAGGGTATCGGAGATATCTTTAGCGTTCGAGTCGCGGGAAATATAGTTAACGAAGACATTTTGGGTTCAATGGAGTACGCCTGTAAGGTAGCCGGCTCAAAAATACTAGTTGTTATGGGACACAGTAAATGTGGAGCCGTTACCGCAGCTTGCGAAGGCGTTCAATTGGGAAATATTACAGCTTTGCTCAGCAAAATAAAACCTGCAGTCGATAGTATCGGCGTCGAAGACAATCAAGTAACTGAAAGAGATGTTGAAAAAGTTTGCTACAATAATGTTGAATATTCAATCGACCAAATTAGAAAGAAAAGTGCTATTTTGTCAACGATGGAAAAGAACGGAGAAATAGAAATAGTTGGTGCCGTTTACGACGTCTCGACTGGACAAGTTCAATTTATCGAAGGCTAAAAAATCTATACAACGTAAGGATTAAACCTCTCCATTTTCGGACCAATGGAGAGGCATTTTTTTAGCCTTCTATTAATTTATTTAATCGAACTTACCACTTGTTTTTCTAAATAATAATTTAGAAAAAACCCGAATGCTCAACAATTTAAAATGAGACGTCCCATTGAAGCCTTAAGCGATTTTCGGATTCTTGCTGACCCAACAACACGTCATCAATTTTCAAATGAGAAAAATCCAATGTGATTTTATTACTATGTCCACGTATAAAGTAGTTTATTGCACTAGTATATTCCTTACGGGTATTGGTCAACGAAATATCGTTTTTATTAGGCTCATCAACAAATGCGTAACGGATAGCAAATTCCATATTTTCTGGAACACTCTTTACTAGATTATGAAAGAAATAACCTACCTGTGCGTATCCACCTTTAAAGTCGCTCTCAGTATTATTAACTCGGTCAGTCACTGTTTTGTTGTGAAGTTCTTGTTGCCAAGCGAATCCGCGCCATTTAAAGGCCGTTTCAACAACATTTTGATCGATTTCGTACTGTCCTTTTGCTGCCGTACTCACAGACTCAAACCCGTCAAGATTGCCACAACCACTAGAAGACCAACGAGTACACTTACCAGTTGTTCGAGCGGTTGCAAATGCTAGGCTGCCGGCAGCGTCTTCAGAAAAAGAAACGTCTGATTGACGCCATTTTAAATCCCGACCTAAAAAGTTCCACTGCAAACGTCCCATGTACATCATACCGTTGTCATCGTTATTAACGCTACGACCTTCACCGTTAAAAACACCAACATAGTAGCGAGTATCTGCGAGCGTGCCAGCAGCCAGTCGACCAAAAGCCATTGCGCCCACTTGTCTATCAACACTAAAAATACGGTTAACAATTGAACGTTCAACAAACGTTTGGCGACCTGAAGAATCAACACGCTCGCGGTTGTAGTTTATTTTCCACTGTCCCACCCTAAAAGATAGCCAATCGTATTTATCCAAGGTTATTCTCCAATCGATCAATCGAGTACCTGATTTCGAAGAACTGTCAGTGCTTTTTCTAGAAGGCTGCAAGTCCAACTCAAAATAGTACTTAATCCAAGGTTGATAGCCGTGACCGCCTATTTTCATACGCGCTCGACGAAACTCAAAATTACTTTGATTTGGATTGATAAAATCTGAAGCTTGTCGTGGATCGGAGCGGAGAGGGTCGGTATATCGCATTTGCGCTCGCCACTGCAAGTTGGTTGACCAATTGCCATCGTTACTTTTAACGAACAGCCCTTTCTTACCAAAGCCTATTTTCACACCGTCCTTATCCTTGCTAGAAATTCTTTCATAAATGTCATCTATGATTTTCTCTTGAACGATATTTTCGAGAGCCGAGTCAGCCGAAGAGTCAGTCTGTTTTGAGAGGCCATCTAGCTCACTTTGGCGAATTATACCTTTGTCTAAAAGCAATTTCTCTAGACTTAGCTTATCACCAAGCTTATTTAATTCTTGTTGGGTAACTAAGCCCTTTTGTACAAGCAACTTGCCTAGATCGGCCTTGTCGATTGCAAACACAGAACCTGTAAACGATAAACTAAGGAGCAATAATGAAAGACTCCGGAAACGTGAATAAATGCGCATAAAATATACCAATAGTTAGTAGTTAAAAATATTCGATTGAATGGAATTGCCTATTGCTGCCGCAGCAATCCCGTTATTTTAGATGTCTCGTTGGTAAAAACAGCTTCTGCTGAGGTCAGCAACATTGACAACAATATGATTGTGCTTTTCATGATAGTGGCCCTATAAATTAAGATGTCGCAAATATACAAACCAAGTATGACAGCTTTATGACAAAAATCTAAGTTCCTCAATTTGGTCACTAATATTGACTAAAAGGCAGAAGGGAAGTAATATTGCTACAAATGTAATGCAAATATGACATTGGCAATGGTTGGCTAATATAGAATTAGGGTGGTCGATTTTTCTGCTCGCTTGTTTTAGATTGCCCGCTATAAAAATAGTGGGCACATAGAAACGCACACACCCTACATAATCTACCCAGAACAGGCGTATTGACGGCGCGCACTTTTTAACCTGAAACGATAACATTGGCCGTTGGCCTACCAGCAAGGATTTATTAAAATGATAAAACAATTGTCTCTTTTTCTAGCGCTCTTTAGTTTTTTAATCAGTGCGACTACCATTAAGGCTGAAAATGGTCCACTCCAATACGGCCTAACACTTTCATTGCATTCAAAAGTGTTAAACGAAAAGCGCAATCTGCTTATTTATTTGCCACAGGGATATGAAAGCTCTAAGGAAAAGCGCTATCCGGTGCTTTATACTCTCGATGGAACAACTCATTTTAAGCATGTTGTCGGAACCGTTGAATGGCTTAGCAAATCCGCTAATGTGATCCCCGGCCATATTGTGGTGGCGATTGAGAATACCAATCGATTTCGCGATTTCTCTCCATCATCGCCAAAATCGATCCCTAAAGAAACTAAAACTGGTGGTGCTGACAAATTTATCGAATTTTTGTCCGGCGAACTAATCCCTTTTATCGAGGAAAAATACCGTACCCAAAAATTTAGAACACTCGTCGGACATTCATTTGGCGGCCTTTTAACCTTACAAGTTCTATTAACCCGCCCAGAATTATTTCAAGCCTACATAGCGATGAGCCCAATTGTTATATTTGATGATATGGAATTGGTCAACAGAGCCAAACGAACACTCAATGCAAGAACGTCGATATCCGCAACTCTTTTTATGACCCTAGGTAACGAGAAAAGAATTAGACCAGCGTTCGATAAATTAGTCGAAGTACTCACCAAGCAAGCTCCTTCCAACCTGAAATGGCAGAGTCATATTTACCCAGAAGAAACTCACATGTCTACGCCAAGCAAGACCTTACACAATGCCCTCTTAGATATTCATAATGGCTGGCGCGTTAGCGACCAAACTCTGGAACAAGGAGTTGAGGCAGTATTTGCTCACTACCAATTATTGTCAAAGCGATACGGAGAGAAAATAGATGTTCCTGGAAACGTAATAAACGATGTCGGTTATATATTGCTGGAGAAAAAGAAGGTCAATCAAGCTATTGCCGCGTTTAAAAAGAATGTTAAGTTATTCCCTAATAATTTTAACAGTTACGATAGCTTGGCTGAAGCCTATGAAATCGCAGGCAAGCTAAAGCTTGCATTATCGACACAAGAAAAAGCCGTGCAAATGGCTAAAGATCAAAAAGCAAGAAATCTCAAACAAGTGGAAAAACGACTGCAAGAAATAAAAGATAAAATTTCTACTAAGTAATATTGAATAATAGGGGTTAGCCAGTATCTCAATGAAATAATACAAAAAGCCGCGTAATGAATTCTAATAAATACTATTCAACGATATTTGGATTTTTTACGGGACGTTATTTTTTGTCATTCTCACTATTATTGCTGCCCTTCCTTAGTCTAGCGAACCAACCGTGGGAGAATATGCCTTATCATTCATGTCCTTCACTGTATGTTTACCGAATGCAGAATAAGAACACTATTAGCGTGAGGTTTGGAAAAGTCAATGATAGATACGATTTAAATAATCAATTTCTGGGAAAGGCATGCACTGACAAAACGCACTGCGCCAATATCTCGTTTAACGCCAATTCAACATTTCGATTCGAAATAAATAATATGGATATTAACGCAAAGACGATCACTATTTATTTCAAGGAGCCAAGATCCACTCAGTGCTCGTATAATATGTTCGTTATGTAGATCAATCGAGTCACAGATATTGAGAACTATGTAGGTCGGCAACCCTTTGCCGACAGCGATGCTTAAGTAACACGCCGATATTAAATTTAAATAATGTTCTCTACAAATAACCCACCTAAAAAATCCAATTTACCTGATAGTTTCGTCGGCAAGGGCTTGCCGACCTACGGTTAGAAATTAATAATAGATAATCGATCGTTTTAGCAAGTCACTTTGTAGGTCGGCAACCCTTTGCCGACAGCGATGCTTAAGTGGCACGCCGATATTAAATTTAAATAATGCTCTCTACAAAAAACCCACCTGGAAAATCGAATTTACCTGATATTTTCGTCGGCAAGGGGTTGCCGACCTACGGTTAGAAATTAATAATAGATAATCGATCGTTTTAGCAAGTTACTTTGTAGGTCGGCAACCCTTTGCCGACGGCGATAGTTAAGTAACACGCCGATATTGAATTTGAATAATGTTCTTTACAAAAAACCCACCTGAAAAATCGAATTTACCTGATAGTTTCGTCGGCAAGGGGTTGCCGACCTACGGTTAGAAATTAAGAAGTGGGGTTCTTTGCCATAATTCATCGCCATAATTTCATTCTTTTGACTTAGATCAATTGAATTTATCGATAAAACTGGGTAAATTACGAGATCGAAAGTTTTTAGCCCGCATAAAACACTGCTATTACGGGTTAAGAAATTTTTGATTATTAGTTTTTAAGGTAGTACTCACTTTAGATGGAGATGCCATGATTTCAGATAATTCGAGCAGTATAAAAATAAATAAAACCAAATTACGATTATATTCGACCACAGGTATTGTTGCCGATACTAGCACTAGAAGCGAAACTGAAGTATCAGGTAGCGGCGGTGGTGGAATACCAAATACTCACCCTGGAAGCTCTCAATCTAGCCCAGTTCATTTCGAAATCGAATCCAACACAACCCGATACCAAGATATTTTTCTTGTGGATCAGGAAAAATGCGAACATGCTTTTAATCTTGTCGATTTCCTAGTTCCCTGCAGAAAAGGAAACCTGCTTACTATGGTCTGGGGAATCAAACCAAAGAAAGAACAAGGCCCATATTTCGCTGCGATTAACCATGATACGAAGGAGATATCCTATGATGATGAAATTCTCGATGAATATTGCCGACCTCGTCTATTGGCGCTAGTCATTTATCCGGTGGTCACAATAATTATAACCGCAATTATCCTTTTACTGGTGAGCTATGGAATATCCGCTATGAAACCACCAAGCATTATTGCTGGAGTATTTATGTTAATCGGCTTCTTAGTGGGTGTTATTAACGGCTGGCGATTGGCGGCACTAATCCTCCAGAAAATGAGCCATAAGAAAATCGATGAATTTAAAAGTAGTGCCGACTGGCGATCTACAATTGACGGTTTGGTAGACGTCAACAAAGAAAATTTTGAACCAGGATAATATTACAGTAAACAGTGCCCGACTCTATGTAATTGTTCATCTTCTAGATAGTCCCCGGTCCAGTTCATAGTTTGATGGATTATACTTTCGCGTTTTACCGACGCCAATCATCTTTCAGAGCGCTTATAGTGATAACCAGAAACGATAGCGTATTATATTAATTACTTATAAAATATTTCACTTTTATAACTTATCCTCGAAGGACTAAACTCTTGACGAAAAGTTTATCTGTATAAAAGTGTAGCAAATGAATTTGAAGAGGCATGTTATTGATTTCCGGCCAAAAAAAGGCTATAAGAAGGTATCTTGACAAGATGATTTTTCGGAGTGTATCTTGTTTTCAGTCGCGCATTATGGGCTAACGGTGACTTTCGAAATACTCGTCGTTTATAAGACCGATAGTTAACATTTACTACGCAATTTATCTTAGTATTTTATGACTAGCACTGATCTGCCAACAGGGACCTATTTTCTATGGCTGGACTAACTCGACCTAGTAACGGAAAAACGAGCGAACTTTTGTTTTCTAGCGAGAAAGGTAGCTCCGATAATTCTGAATCGAGAAATTCAGACAAACAACCTATGTGGAAAATAATGATCATCGATGACGAACAAGTCATGCATGACGTTTCTCGCATGGTATTAAGAAACTTTTCGTATAAAAATCGAAGCCTTCAATTTTTGCATGGCTATTCGGGCGATGATGCTATAAAGCTGCTCAAGGAGCATTCAGACACCGCCATCATTATATTAGATGTCGTAATGGAAACCGACACTGCTGGGTTAGATACAGTCAAATATATCCGCGAGAAGATAAAGAATAAAACGGTGAGAATTATTCTTCGAACAGGTCAACCTGGACAAGCTCCAGAGCACGTGGTTGTGCGCTTGTATGATATTAATGATTATCTTGATAAAAGTAAACTGACTTCACAATATCTCGAAATTTCACTGATTACGTCACTAAGATCCTATGATGATATTTGCACAATAAGCCAACTTACTCGAAACAACGATACCTTGGAATCTTTGGTTATGTCTCGGACTAAAGACCTATCTGCAGCCAATATGCTCTTAAAAAAACAAATGGATGAGCAAGCGATAGCAATTGATGCCCTGCGAGTGAGCGAGGCTAGACTAGCTGAAGCACAAAGAATAGCTAGCATCGGACATTTCGAATGGAACTATATTGATGACAAAATCATTTGGTCTCAACAAATTTACCAAACTTTCAAAATTCCAAAGCGTGCAACCCAATCATCTTTAGAGGATTTTTTGAAATTTATAGCCGCCGAAGATCAAGAATTTGTGAAAAACGAAATGAACCGGGCAATCAAATCGAAAAAAGCCTATGATTTTGAGCACCGCTTGCAGGTCGACTCTAACGAAGTTTGTTACGTACGCCAACAAGGCGATATAGTACTAGGAAAAAACAAGGATAAACCGCGGTTAGTCGGAACGATACAGAATATAACGGAAAGACGTTTAGCTGAATTCGAAATGCGTAAACTCTCATTAGTCGTAGAGCAAGTCGCCGATAGTATTATGATAACTGATGCAAAAGGCACCATAGAATATTCCAATCCAGCTATGAGTAGTATGACCGGCTATAGCAAAAAAGAACTAGTCGGAAAAACTCCTCGCCTATTTAAATCTGGAAAACAAAGCGATGCCTTTTATTCTAGAATGTGGGATACGATAAAAAGAGGCTTAATTTTTTCTGAAGTGGTTATTAATAAACGAAAAGATGGACGCCTATTTTATGAAGAAAAAACAATAACCCCACAAACTAATCCCCAAGGTGAGGTTGTTAATTTTATATCGAGCGGCAGAGATATTACTGATCGTATCGAAGCACAAGAAAGACTGCAACACCTTGCACACCACGATACTCTTACGGGTTTGCCCAATCGGATTTTGCTACAAGATCGTCTAGAGCAAGCTATCTCGAGAGCAGGTTGGAGAAAAAGAAAAATAGCTGTGCTTTTTTTAGACATGGATAGATTCAAAGTAATTAACGATACCCTAGGTCATAATGTGGGTGATAGTTTGTTGAAAGATGTTGCTCAACGATTGTCTCAGTGCATCCGAGAGGGTGACTCTGTGGCACGCTTCGGTGGCGACGAATTTACGATAGTTCTTAACGATATAAATGCCACCGAAGATATACCAATGATTGCCGAAAAAATTCTTACCACTATTAGCACCGCTTATCAAATAGATTCTCGTGAACTATTTATTACTACTAGCATTGGAATTAGCCAATTCCCAGATGATGGAGATAACGGTCAAACCTTGCTGAAAAAGGCCGACGCAGCGATGTATAATGCAAAACGGCGAGGCAAGAACAATTATATATTCTACACAGCCGATGATGAAGATAAAAAGTTCGAAAAACTAACTCTGGAATCAGAACTACGGCGCGCCCTAGAACGAAACGAGTTTGTTCTTCATTATCAACCTCAACTTAGTCTATCTTCTTGTAAAGTTGAAAGCTATGAAGCATTAATTCGTTGGCAAAACCCAAATCAAGGTTTTATTTCGCCAATACACTTCATTGGTTTGCTAGAAGAAACGGGTATGATAATTAAAGTCGGAGAGTGGGTATTAAATGAAGCTTGTAGTCAAGAAAAGTCAAACCAGCTAGCAGGAAATACACCTAAGCGAATAGCAGTAAATATTTCGGTTCAACAATTTAAGCAGAAGAATTTTGTCGATATGGTAGTAAAGATTCTGCGAAACGTTAAGCTTGCACCTGAATATCTGGAACTGGAAGTAACCGAAGGAATTCTGATAGATGACATCGAAGAAACATCTAAGAAATTGGAATCTCTTCACTCGCTCGGTATAACTTTGTCCATCGATGACTTTGGTACGGGTTATTCCTCGATGAACTATTTACGCCGGCTTCCATTTGATTTATTGAAAATAGATCGATCATTTATTACGGAATTAACTACCAATAGCGACGATGGCGCGATTACCGCAGCTATTATTACCTTAGCACATTCCATGGGTTTGGAAGTCATCGCAGAGGGTGTAGAAACGATGGAGCAGTTGCAATTTCTCGACAATCTTGGATGCGATTCAATTCAGGGATATTTATGCAGTCCCCCGTTACCATCCGACGCGTTTGAATCGATGGAAGATGACCTTTATCTTACTTGGAAAACGCATCTAAATCATTGTGATTAATAAATTCCCCTAATAGGAGAACTAAAAATGGATCGTCACGACCCTAGCAAAAAAAATTGTTCGAATATTCCCATCAAGAACCTAGATATACCACTGGAACGTGACATTTTTTCGCGCTCGATTATTAGAGAACTGACTGGATTGCTCGAAGAGATGATCGGGCTAGAAGAAGCGTCAGGTTATATTAGCGTTGTTGGTCAAAGAATTGCTACAGAAATAGACAGCCAATATAAAAATGTGTTGAAAGTGGACCGTTTAAACAAACAGCAAATCAGCGATGTTTTGATTGATTTAAAAACTCGAATTAAAGGTGGGTTTCACGTGATTGAGGCGAATGAAAATAAGATAGTCATGGGTAATAGCGTTTGCCCTTTTGGCGATAAATCTAAAAACCGCCCCTCTCTTTGTATGATGACCTCTAATGTTTTCGGCACCATTGCGGCAGATAACGCTGGCTACGCAAAGGTCGTTTTAGACAAAACGATAGCTCGGGGCGACCCTTCTTGTCTCGTTACGGTTTATTTTAACGAAACGGAAGAAGCAAAAGTGGACGATGGCAAGGAATACTACCGAGCTGGAGCGTAAATCCATGTCAACGAACGAATATTCAACGCTTATTGATATTTTAGAAGAACCAGTATTAATTCTAAATCTAGAGGGTAATATTGTATCTTTTAACAATGCCGCAATAAAATATTTTTTATTAAGAGATAAATCAAGTTGCGTAAATCTTAATGATTTAGTACTAGAAAAAGCGAATGTGCTTACGCAAAACTTAACCATGTGGTCTCGGAGTAAGTCAGCGCTTCCTGCTGGGCTTACCTTTAAATTAAAAAGAGATGAAATTCGAAAGTTCGTGTGCAAAGGGCAATTAATAAGGCCCTCTACACCGAGCTTAGAAGCGTTAATAATGGTACGTTGCATTACGAAACGCGAGTCCCACAAAACTTTTATTTCCTTAAACAAAAAGATCGAACATCTAGCAAAAGAAGTAAAAGAACGTCAACGCAATGAAAAGTACATTGGTCAACTTAATTTTGAATTAGAAATAAAGGTTAATGAGCGAACCAAAGAATTATCCACTACCAACGATAGCCTGAATCTATCACTCGAGAAATTGAAAAACACTCAAAATCACTTAATTCGCTCAGAACGGTTAGCCGCTTTAGGTAGTATGGTTGCAGGAATTGCACACGAAATAAATAATCCTGTTGGTGTATGCGTAACCGCAGCATCTTACCAACAAGATCAGGTAAATCACTATCGTCAGCTGTATGACGGCGATAAACTAACACGAGATGACTTCGAGTCGTTTTTGGATTTAACCCAGCAATCCTCTAAAATAGTGTCCAGTAATCTAGAGAGAGCCGCCGATCTAATTCGTAACTTTAAACTACTAGCGGTCGATCAAACCGAAGACATTAGTCGAGAAATAAAGGTTAAGTCCTACATTGAAGAAGTACTTCTAAGCTTGCAGCCTTATTTTACTAAGACTCAACACAGCTATGAATTTAATTGTTCCGCTGAAGTTCATTTATATAGCTACCCAGGGGCCATAACTCAAATCCTCAATAACTTAATCGAAAACTCAATATTACATGGTTTTGCTGGCAAGAAAAGGGGGGTTATAACAATGGATGTTGATTCGGATGATAGTGATCTTATTTTAGATTATAGTGACAATGGAAACGGGATTTCCGATGAAAATTCCAAGCGAATTTTCGATCCATTTTTTACGACTCGTCGTAATCAAGGTGGAAGCGGTTTAGGTATGAGCATTGTATATAATTTAGTAAAAGACAAATTATTCGGAGAGATAAAACTATTAGAAAGAAAGCGCCAAGGAATTAGTTTTCGTATTACGTTACCTTTGTCAATCAAGAACTACCTAGAAGATGGTAGTCACTCGGATAGCAATTAGTAATCATATTTACGTTATTATTAGGATAGTGTGATAAACAATTTATAAACAGCTAACTATTTTTCAACCACGCGGCTCGCGGGAAAACAAGCGGTAAATGTAGAGCCAATATTTAATTCACTTTTAATATCTAAATAACCACCATAGTTTTCCAGAATATGTTTAACAATTGAAAGTCCTAAACCGGTACCACCCACTTTCCTCGAACGATTAACATTAATACGATAAAAACGTTCGGTTAATCTTGATAAATGCTCCGGCGCAATTCCTTCTCCGTTATCGCCTACTTTTAGGCAGGCCATGTCTTTGTCACTAAGTTTCCAACAAATATTAATATCTGAACCTTGCGGTGAATATTTTATGGCATTACTTAAGAGGTTCTGGCACAGGCTAAAAAATTCCCGTTCGACACCTTCAATCCTTAAATCTTGGTCGAATTCCAATTTAAGTTTATGGGTGTTTTTAGCTGTTGTTTTATTAAGATCAGCCACAAGGTTTTGCAATATTTGTGGCGCATTAATTGGGACGATATTTTCATCAGAAGAGCTGTTGTCCTCTAATTTCGACAAGGTTAATAAATCGTCTAAAATTCGATCCATACGCAACGCCTGCTGATGGGCGTTGCCAATTAAATTTCCTATCGACGGCGGTAGTTCGTCGTCACCATCCAACATTTCCAAATAACCCGATATAACCGTCAACGGTGTTCTAAGTTCGTGAGAAGCATTGGCGATAAATGCTTTTCTCATTTTTTGCAGGGCAACCCTTTGACTAATGTCTCTTGCGGTTAATAAGATTTGATCTTCGCCAAATTTTACTTTCGTAAGGATTAATGTTTTTTGTGGGTCGACTGGTGACAACATTTCTACTTCAAGTTTAGGATCAGAATGACTAAGTAACTGTTGAATGACTTTGTCTCTTACGATGTTGTCGACAGGATGACCTGTATCTCGACGGTTATCGACACCTAGAATTTCTTCGGCCACTTGATTAGCCCATTCAATTTCTTGATTTTCATTAAGCACTATTGTTGCATCTGGCAGCGCTTTCATGATTGCCTGATAACGTTTCGCCAAGCTTGATAATTTTTGCTTCCTTTCTTGGCTTTTTCTTTGGCTTCGATAGAAGTGTTGAATGACCAAGGACCACATTCCACTAGTATCCGGAGCGTTTTTCGATTGTGCGCCATTTCGTATCCAGCGCTCCAAACTCCTTAACTGAATCAGCATCCATCCAATATAAATAGCAAAATGAAAAACCACTGAAAATAACCAGTAGCCCGAAATAAAACCCAGAATAATACTCGAGGCAACTGCAGCAAAAATTCTCAATAGTTCAATTGACCAAGCATTTTTCATTGTCTATTGAGATCCGCCTTTTCCGTCTTCGGAGAACATATAGCCAACCCCTCTTACAGTAATTAAATGTTGGTCTTTTGTAGAAGTCTTTAATATTTTTCTCAACCGCAACATATGCACATCGACCGTTCGTTCTTCTATATAGACGCCCTGCCCCCAAACAAAATCAAGTAATTGGGCTCGAGAATAGACTTTGTTTTTATGCGCTAGAAAAAACTTCAATAGATTAAATTCCGTACTGCCTATTTGAAATAGTTTTTCATCAATAAAACACTGGCGGGTTGCCAAATTTAACTTTATTCCGGCGGCGGCTAGGCTATCGTCTTTTCTATCTGGGGCTGCTCGACGCAATAACGCTTTAATTCTGGCTAAGAACTCTTTTATAGCGACTGGTTTTGTCATATAGTCGTCTGCGCCATTTTCTAGCCCCTTAACCTTATCCATTTCCTCAGCCCTTGCGGTTAGCATCATGGTAGGGGTTTCTTTCCAAAGCTCATCTTTTTTTAGTCGCCGTATAAATTCAACGCCTGACTCGCCGGGCATCATCCAATCGATAATCATTAGATCGGGTCTTTCGGTCAACAAAATTTTGCGAGCGCTGGTGGCATCTTCCGCTTCGATGACTAGATAATTATTTTTTTCCAAAGCGTAGCGCAGCATTTCCCGAATGGGTGCTTCATCTTCAATTAACATTATTTTGGCGGACATTAAGATTTACTCATTGTGTACCAATCATCTAAGGCTAGTTTCCTTTTTAATTATGACAGCTTTATGACAATTTGCTCTAAATCGATTTATCTCTTTCCTATTATCTGGGATTATTTCCCTGAGATCACGTAAGATTCGGGCGATAGACCAAACAAGCTTCCCTGATTAGAGCTGCGATCTAACCCAATATTACAGCGTAATTTGCCGTGCATTCGAATAAAATTATTGCTAGAATCCGCCGCAATTAAACCCTCTGTGGCCGAATCATGACAATTTCTCAGCTAACTCTCGAAATAAAGCAACTGCTTATCGAAACCCTTTCACTAGACATTACTCCGTTAGAAATGGAGGACGATGCGTTACTTTTGGGTGACATTCCGGAGTTTGATTCGATGGCGATTGTCTCTATTATTACCGCACTGGAAGAAAACTACCAGTTTACCTCCGCCGATGACGAGCTTACTGCCGACGTGTTCGAGTCCATCACAACGGTGGTCGAGTTTGTGCAACAACATCAGTCCAATTGATATTAATCCGGATTGGCTCTACCACTAAACTAGTTTATATTCCGAAAAAATATAGAGCTAAATAGCAATTTAGCAACTAAAAGACTAGCCATACGCCACTTTTTTTCCTATTCTTTTGCGTTCAAATAAAAGTTTATGGAATATTGTTGTGGCAAGCCAAAATACATCTTTAGCAAAAGAAAATATTAAAGTCGTTCTGTTAGAAGGGATCCATTCAAGCGCCGAAGAAGTTTTTCGTAAAGATGGTTATTGTAATATTTTTACCGCTGCAAAGTCCCTACCTCAGGATGAGTTAAGAGAAGCGCTTGCAGATGCTAATTTCTTAGGCATTCGTTCTCGAACACAAGTCACCGAAGAATTGCTAAGCTTCGCGCCAAAACTATCCGCGATCGGCTGTTTTTGTATTGGCACTAACCAGGTCAATTTGGAAGCAACCACCAAACAAGGCATTCCAGTTTTTAATGCACCTTTTGCCAATACCCGAAGTGTGGCGGAATTAGTGCTCGCCGAAATCATCTTGTTATTGCGTGGCGTACCGGCTAAAAATGCCGCAGCTCATCGGGGCGAATGGCTTAAGTCGGCGACTAATTCATTTGAAACCCGCGGCAAAATTCTTGGCATTGTTGGCTACGGACACATTGGTACTCAGATCGGAATATTGGCTGAAAACCTGGGTATGAAAGTGCAATTTTTTGATATTGAAAAACAGCTGTCACTCGGCAACGCGCGGCCTGCCGACAGTTTTCATCAGCTATTGGAAACCTCGGATGTAGTGACTTTCCACGTTCCAGAGACCGAACAGACACAAAATATGATGGATCAAACCGCCTTTGACCATTTAAAAGAAGGCGCTATTTTAGTCAATGCCTCCCGTGGAACAGTGGTTGATATTGATTCTTTAGCGGCCGCTCTCGCCAGTGGAAAAGTGAATGGCGCGGCGATCGATGTCTATCCAAAAGAGCCTAAATCTAATCAAGAAGAATTTGTTTCTAAACTACGAGAGTTTGATAACACCATATTAACGCCACATATTGGAGGAAGCACCAAAGAAGCTCAGGTGAATATCGGCATTGAAGTCAGCGAAAAGCTGGTGAAATACAGTAACAATGGTTCTACCTTATCCTCAGTCAATTTCCCAGAAGTTGGTTTGCCCGAATTAATCGGAAAACATCGCATTTGTCATATTCATCGAAATGAACCGGGTATTTTGGCGAAAATTAATGACGTGTTTTCTGCTACAGGGGTGAATATTTCAGCCCAATACTTACAGACAAACGCCAATGTGGGTTATGTGGTAACCGATATTGACCGAACTTCTAGTAAAGAAGCTTTTGAAGGATTAAGGCAGATCGAAGGAACTATTAAGAGCCGGATCCTTTATTAAACTTTGCGAGGGAACATGAACTTCATTCCCTTCCCCTTTTACAGGGGAAGGCTACGATGAGGGCAAAAGGCTAATCTTCTTTCTGTGCCAAACAGAAAACAATCGCACCAATTGCGTGCAACGCACCAAAAAATACTCTATACTGATTGAAAATCTCGTTAGAGCGCTTTCCTTTTGGAAAATCCAAATAACCATTCTCTCAACATCAATTTACTCAGCACCGCGCTAATCTTGTTAGATAGTGATTACAATATTCGAAAACTCAACCCAGCGGCGGAACAATTAATTGGTTTTTCTAACCGGCAAATTGAAAAAGAAACCTTTTTTGATCTCATTAAAGGCGAGGTGACGAAATCTGCCCTAGATACTTTTAGAGAACAAGAACAATCGGGCTTTATCGAAGATGTAGAACTGAGGGTGGCGACAGGCATTATTAGAGCCAATTTGATGGTTACGCCCTGCCAAGTCGAGTCGTCCGATGACTTGCTGTTAGAACTTCAAACCAGTGCTCACCAGCAAAACATCAGAAAAGATTTACGAATTCAGCAACAAAGCCGAGTGAGTGAACATTTAATCCGAAACTTAGCACATGAAATTAAAAATCCATTAGGCGGAATAAAAGGCGCAGCTCAATTGCTTGAAAGGAAACTTCCTGATGATTTTTCCCACCAGTATTCACAGATTATTATTCGCGAAGCAGATCGTCTTGGCGCGTTGGTCGACCGACTATTAATGCCCGCGAAACCTGAAAAACCACAACGAGTTAATCCACACCTAATTATCGAACAAGCCTTAGAAGTTGTTTTACTACAGCTGGAAAATACTATTCAAGTTAACAAAGACTATGATCCCAGTTTGCCGGATATCAATGTTGCACAAAACCAAATCCAACAAACACTACTTAATTTGATCAAAAATGCCGCAGAGGCACTGCAACTTCGAGATGAAAAATCCGCTCCTAGTTGTTTAACATTAACCACTCGCATGATTCATCAGCACACTATTGGCCAATCGCAACATCGACAAGTTTTAAAAATTGATGTCGAAGATAATGGAATTGGTATACCTGACGAACTAGTCAATGATATTTTTTTCCCCACTATCAGTGGCAAAGAATCGAGTGGACTAGGATTAAGTATTGCGCAAAGTATTGTACAACGCCACAGGGGAATTATTGAACTAGAGCGGCGACCAACAACCACTTGTTTCAGCGTTTATTTACCATTGTAAGCACGTCACGAATTAAGGAATAAATAACAATGAAAACCGACTATGCCAACAAGCATGCGTTATTAGTGGATGACGACGACAGTATTCGTTGGGTGCTAAACGAAACCCTGAAAGACCTTGGACTGCAAGTCACTCAAACCAGCGTTGCTGATGATGCGATTAAATTCTTACAAACGACTTCTTTTGATCTGGTTATTTCCGACGTCCGAATGCCTGGAACCTCTGGCATCGAATTACTTAATTTTTGCCAGCAAAATTTTCCCGATTTGCCGGTTGTGATTATGACCGCGCATTCCGATCTCGATAGCGCGGTCACGGCCTATACCAAGGGAGCCTTTGAATATTTACCGAAACCTTTTGACTTAGATGAAGTAAGTGAAATTGTCGAAAGAGCATTAACATCTAAAAAAATAGACTTGGTTGAAGAGAAATCTTCGCCCGATAACAAGTTTTCGATTATTGGTGAAGCGCCGAGTATGCAAAACTTGTATAGAGCAATTGGTCGTCTTTCCAACTCTCACGTTAGTGTTTTAATAAAAGGCGAATCCGGTACAGGTAAAGAGCTCGTTGCACACGCACTGCATCAGCACAGCCCAAGGAAAAACAAATCCTTTATCGCGCTAAATATGGCCGCGATACCCAAAGATCTAATTGAATCGGAATTATTCGGCCACGAAAAAGGCTCATTCACCGGTGCTTCCGGTCGTTCGCTTGGCAGATTTGAACAAGCTGATGGCGGGACTTTATTTCTTGATGAAATTGGCGACATGCCACTAGAAACTCAAACACGATTATTACGAGTTTTGTCGGAAGGAACTTTTTATCGCATTGGCTCGATTCATCCAATATCAGTCGATGTGAGAATTGTTGCAGCGACCCACCAGAATTTATTAGAAAAAGTTGCCCAAGGTGAGTTCAGAGAAGATTTATATCATCGATTGAATGTCATCCCTCTGGAGTTGCCTCCGCTTAGAGAAAGAGCCGAAGACATCGGACTTTTATGCCAATTTTTCTTATCTAAAATCGCCGAAGAGCTTAATGAGCCAACCATTCAAATATCTAAAGAAGCACTCGAAAAAATGAAAAGTTTTGATTGGCCTGGCAACGTCAGACAACTGGAAAATACTTGCCGTTGGTTATCAGTAATGGCGAATAGTCAATATATTACCCCGGTCGACCTACCGAATGAGCTTTCCTCTGCAACGATAAAGATTGATGATAATCAGTGGCAAAAATTATTGGCTAATCAAATTAAAAATCGGTTTAGCGACGGTGATGAGAAAATTTTAGAAAGCATTCAACAAGATATCGAACAACTATTAATTCAAACCGCATTGGAAATATCCGCGGGTAAAAAAGCTGAAGCAGCCAGTTATTTAGGTTGGGGCCGCAATACGCTTACTAGGAAGCAAAAATAGCACTGTTATTTTTTATCGACTTTCGCTGACGGTTCATTTTTATTGCTCGGCCCTTGCCCATTCTCATCTTGCTGTTTTTTCGTTTCTTTTTTATCTTGCTGTACGATTTCCACCGTTCTTTCAGTGTAAGGATCGGGAATAAACATTTGCACTAATATTCCGAAGGCAAGGGCACCGCTTTTTCTATTTTTGGCCCAAGAAAAAAGCTTGGCGAAAACCCATAGAACTGTAAAGATTCCTAGAAAAGGAACCAGTGGTTGCAACATTTCTAACAATAATTCCATCTTACAACTTTCCTATTATTCGACAAATTAACCAATGCTGTAACTAGTTTTATGATGGTTGGCTGCTCGGCTTTCAATGCCAACAATGTAACAGAATAATTGTGGTTGATCTTAGTGGCAAACTCGCTAATAATTTGCTCTATTGTCTATTCGCTCGAAATATAAAATATGAGTTATATCAAACAGTTAAAATGTACCGGTTGTGGCGCAGAGTATTCTAGCGAGCAATTAATGAACCTTTGTCCCGAAGATAATCGTCCGCTCGAATTAATCATTGATGTCGAACAAATCAAAACCGATTGTCCGAATTTCGAATGGTATCGGCCAGAGCTAAAATCAATGTGGCGATTTGGCTCGCTACTTGGTCTTGATATTAATGATCCCATTGATCGCGACGATATTGTTTCTTTAGGTGAAGGTCACACCCCAGAAATCCCCTTATCAAACCACCCGCTTGCCAAAAAACATGGATTTAAGCTGTTCTTAAAAGATGAGGGCCAACCACATAAAGGTTGGGGGGCGAATCCGACCGGTAGTTTTAAAGACCGCGGCATGAGTATGGCGATTTCAATGGCGAAGCATTTCGGAGTAAAAAAAGTAGTGGTTCCGACTCAGGGAAACGCCGGAGATTCACTCGCGGAATACGCAGTACATGCTGGAATGGAATCGGTGGTGATCATGCCGGATGATACCCCCATGCCAATTTTGGGTCGAGTTTCAGCGCTGGCAAAAATGCGCGATGATATTGATATTGAACTGGTCACAGGTACCATCAAAGAAGCAGGTGCATTAATGAAAGAAAAGTACTTGCCCCAAGGCTATTTTAATATGGCCACTTTTCAAGAACCGGGATGGCGAATTGATGGCAAAAAGACGCTGGGATTTGAACTTGCTGAGCCAGACGATGGCAAAACGCAAGCTTGGGAATTACCGCAGGTTGTCCTTTATCCAACTGGTGGCGGTACCGGAATTTTAGGTATGTGGAAAGCGTTTGATGAGATGCAAGCATTAGGACTAATCGACGGAAAACGACCTAAGATTATTTCGGTTCAAGCAGAGAATACCGCACCTGTGGTGAATGCATTTGACAAAGGCGACGCCGATACCACACCAGAAGACGCGGGTGAAACCTTAGCGACCGGTCTAAATGTACCCGGCGGTGTTGGTCATTTCAAAGTATTAGATATTGTTCGAAAAAGTGGCGGTATGGCAATTGCCGTTGATGAGGTATCCATCAGTACCAATCTTACCGCTATTTACAAAGAATATGGGATTTGGATCTGCCCTGAAGGAGCAGCGACTATTGCCGCGTTGGAATCCGCGTTAGACAATGAAATGATTCAATCCGGCGACAAAGTGGTTGCATTCAATACTGGTTCGTTCGAAAAATATCTGCCAGATGTCAGGCATCTGATTTTTTAGGACATTTATCCACTTTCACTGCATTTTATGAACTGAACATTAGAATGCCAGTATTTTTATTAAAAAAAGGCTAACTGTTACTTGAGAATTCGAATTTTATATGTAAATATGTAGTTGAAGTCCATATTTACATAAAAATGTATGATTAAAAGGCAAATACTAAAAGAACTGCAGATTTTACTGACTGAATATCCGGTGGTCACCATTTTAGGACCCAGACAGTCAGGCAAAACGACTTTGGCGAAGCATTTTCTGCAAGGGTACCAATACTCTAACCTAGAAGTTCCCGAAGAACGCCAGTTCGCTGAGCAAGATCCAAAAGCTTACTTAAAACAATTTACCTCAAAGGTTATTATTGACGAGATTCAACGCGTTCCAGAATTACTTAGCTACATACAGTCAATCGTCGATGAAGATCCATTGAAGCTAACTGGTCGTTTTGTAGTCACAGGCTCTCATCAGTTGCAATTAAGACAAGCTATTTCGCAATCTTTAGCGGGTCGAACTGCCGTACTGAATTTACTGCCTTTATCTATTGCTGAGCTGAGAGAACACGCAATCGAGTTCAATAGCTTTGAAGAATATTGCTTTACCGGTTTTTTACCGCGCATTTATGATCTGTCAAATAGACCCACGACAACCTATTCTAATTATTACCAAACCTACGTTGAAAGAGATGTCAGATTATTGATCAATCTTAAAGATCTTTCTCTTTTCGAAAAACTAATAAAGCTTCTTGCCGGAAGAGTAGGACAAATTATCAATTACGATTCGTTAGCCAACAACATCGGCGTTAGTGTTAAAACGATTAAGAGCTGGATTTCTATCCTAGAAGCCTCTTATTTAATCTTTAAACTAACACCCTATTTTAACAACTTTGGCAAGAGAGTAATCAAGTCACCAAAATACTATTTCACTGACGTCGGTTTGTTAAGCTTCATATTAGGAATTAGAAAAGCCGAGCAGATTACTCGAGATCCGCTCGTCGGGAGCATTTTTGAGAATATGGTGGTTCTGGAATGTTTAAAAGCCCGCTACAATCGCGGTCAATTGCCTGATCTTTATTTCTACAGAGATAGCAATGGCAACGAAGTTGATATAATTTTTCAAGATGGAAGAGAGTTAACAGCCATTGAAATAAAATCTTCTTCAACTTACTCTTCAGATCAGCTAAAAGGTCTTAGTCGATTCCAATCGATAGCAACAAACCTCAAAAATTCTATCCTGGTTTATAACGGAAAAAAAATACAACTGGATAAACATACATTAACAAACTTTCGTTACACTGATAATTTGTTCTCTTGATCCAATCTGTGACAGTCGGATCGCTTTAAAACCTTAGCGATCGATCTAAGTGTACCCAGCGGAGTTGGTCATTTCAAAGTATTAGATATTGATCGAAAAATATCTACCGACTGTCAGGCATTTACTTTTCTAGAATGACTAGAGCTCGCTGCCTACACAATGACAGGTTTTTCAAGCTTTCCACTTTTCCAATAAGGCTGCAGTTTATGCAGTTTAATTAAATAGAAAATTAGAGCAATCAACTCTAAGCGAATTTGGAAAGTATTGCTGACGAACATGGTAAACACACAAATAAAAGCGCTAATGTATCCGAGTAGAATACAAGCATCAACACCCCATGCTTTAGCAAACAACAATCCGAAAGCACAAATCCCGTGTGCGATAAAAAGCGCGATGACTAACAAAACAAGCGGCGAATAAATCTTTCCATAAACATTTAGGCCATATAGGCTGTATCGCCCCTCACCACCAGATACGGCAGTAAAAATACTAATAATGGCGACGATGCCCCCAGCAACAATAAACAGCCAGCCGAAAATTTTTATCCAAATGGGAAGACAGCCTTTTCTAAAAGCGACAATATCTAGCACTTTCAATTCGTTTGTAAGCTCGCTCTCCGGTGGCTGATAAAAGTTTTCGTTATTTACTGTAGACATTAATGCTTCCTTGGCGGTTGTTATTTTTGCTACGAGCTAATTTATTCTAAAGACTGTGCTATTGCAACCAGTTGATATAACTCTAACATTTCAGCAGATTGGTTGTCGCCAAGTTTGTTAATCATCGATTCGAGTTTAGAATAATCGAATTTCCGACTGAGATACTGGCTATCTCTGAGCAGTTCGGCAAAACTCGCAGCGACTATAGCAGTTTTGAAGTTGAGTGATATTTCGCTCGCAGGTAAAACTTTGCGAGTTACCACTTTATTCAACAAACGGCTATTATCGCTACCCAGAGGTTTGTAGCGTAATTTTAGAAAAGCAATTTCTGGAGAGGTTTTCGCTGGATCGACCGACGAGATGTTATATCGATTCGGCTCAATTTTTCCTTTGTTTTCGGAAAAAGTTATTTCATAAAGCGCGGTCACCGAATGACCCTGCCCAATGTCACCAGCGTCTACTTTATCATTATTGAAATCCTCTCGCTTTAGCAATCGGTTTTCGTAGCCGACTAATCGATACTCTGAAACTTGAGTCGGATTAAACTCAACTTGTATTTTGACATCTTTGGCGATGGCGAATAAATTAGAACGCAAGTTACGTTCAAAAACTCTTAGCGCTTCGCGGTAACTATCGATGTAAAAATAAATCCCGTTTCCATGGTCAGCCATTTGCTCCATCATATCTTCACGATAATTTCCGCTTCCGAAGCCAACCGTCGACAGAAATACACCCGCGTCTCTTTTTCTTTCCACTAGCCTAACCATTTCATCCACACCACTTAAACCGACATTAAAATCGCCGTCAGTCATCATGATAATTCGGTTATTCCCGTCCTTGATAAACCCTTGCTGGGCTTGCATATAAGCCAATTTTAAGCCGGACTCGCCCGCGGTACTTCCACCTGCGCCTAACGAGTCTATTGCCGCCATAATTAATGCTTTATTACGCCCGTCGATTGAGCTTAAAACTACCTGTGTATTTCTAGCATAGGTCACTAAAGAAATTCGATCGTCCTTCCTTAAGTTTTGGACAAGCAGCCTTAGCGAGCGCTTAGCAAGTTCCAGTTTATTTTCATCCTGCATCGAACCCGAAACATCCACTAGAAAAACGAGATTGGAATTTGGCAATTCGCTTACTTGCTGCTCAAATCCTTTAATACCAATATGCAACAAGTGCGAATTTTTGTTCCAAGGTGACTGGGTCAGATTGGTAGTGACCGTAAAAGGTTTTTCAACTGACTGCGGCGATGGGTAATCATAAGAAAAGTAGTTAATAAATTCTTCCGTTCTCACTTGGTTTCTTTGCGGCAGTATTCCTTGGTCTAGCAGCCGACGAACATTGCTATAACCACCACTATCAACATCTACTGAGAAAGTTGAAACCGACTTTTCTGAGGTTAATTGTGTCCCATTAAAATCAAGTTGTTGGTAGGTTTCGTTTGTTGGTTGTATCGCCGCTTCGGGTAGATTCATATAACCGACCGTCATCCCATAGCCAGAGGCAGCTAAAGGATAGCTCGGATTAGCAGGCGCTCTGCGCATATGTAAAATTTTGGTTTCTTTTTCGAGCGCGACTTCAAAGTTGACTTGATTTTCGTTTTGATGGCTTTCCAAAAGCGAGACTAAATCTGGACTAGCATTTTCAACCTGAAATCCCACAAAATAAAAACAAAGTAGTACTATAAGCGGAATGATCAGTAGATCGAGTGGCGGAATTCTAGAGGGTGAGAATTTTGTATGAATCATTTTGGTAAACCTCTCATTTGCCTTTATAACTGTTACACATGTAATTGATAACGCCAATAAATCCCAAAAAGGGTTAAATTGGCCGAAATGAGCAAAGATTAGCGTATGAACTTATGAACTGGTCGCCGATATTTCAATTAAATTCTGCTACGCTTAATCAACTGACTCATTTTTTTAGTTTGGTTAAGAATTAAAACAGGAATCTACCGATGCGAATTTTGGCAATAGCTTTAGCACTCTTTATAGGGTTATCACCCGATTTGTCGGCAAAAGACGACCCGACACGAACCATTAAAGTCTTTAAGAGCTCAGAATGCAGTTGCTGCAAACGATGGGTTAAATATCTTGAAAGCAAAAACTACAATGTCACGGTGGTCAATACCCGTAATGTTTTGGCCGAAAAAGCGCGATTAGGTGTACCTCCTGAAGCGGCAGCTTGTCATACCGCGGAAATTGATGGATACGTGGTAGAAGGCCACGTCACCGACAGGGATATTCAGCGAATGTTATTATTTCGACCCAAAATAATCGGCATTGCTGTTCCTGGAATGCCAATTGGAACCCCTGGAATGGAAGATGGAGATACCCGAGTGCCACACAATGTTTTAAGTTTCGATAAAGACGGAAAAATTGAGGTGTTTAAAAAACATTAGCCGGTGGGATGTTAAGTAAAACTTGTTTTTGGATTTTTTTAGGCAGACTGTTCAGCGCTTTATCGAACGACCAATTAATCAACTCTTTTAAATATTGCTCATCCATTTCATTCACATTGATGATCGACACCCAATGAAAGCGGTGCATATATCGTGCAGGCTTAATTCCCGGCTGATCGGTTAATTCAAGAAATCGTTCAGGCGTGCAGCGAATGCTAAAACGCCATTGCTCCGGATTGCTGGTTTTGAAATAAGCGAATTTTTTACCTTCAATTTTATAGGTAAGAATATTTGAAGGATGGCCATTTTCCTTTTCGGTAACGCAGGGAAAAGATCGGCAAAATTCTTTTGTTTTTACAATATTCATTATTTCTGATGCCTAAGTTAAAGAATAAGTTTTTAATTTAAACATCTATTTTACACGTTAAAGCGTCTTAAAAAGCTCCCATTATTCCAATTTCGCCTATCCACGCCATCAATTGGTTGATTTTTACTCAAAATAGTCGCATTCTGATGATTCAGGAGAAACGTCATGCATACACAGATATTACGACTGAATAAAGCAGGCCACGCAATGGATTGGATTGGTTTAGAAACCGCCGCCTGTTTATATGCAAAAGAACAGGTCGTTTGGACCTATGGCGAACAATCAATTCGGTTACACGGCGGGATATGTCAGTTATCCGGTCAGCAATCTGTGATAGATATCGCGTCTGTTATTGCCACTCAAGGCATATTAAACGTTAGAGACTTGCACACTCCTCGGCTATGTAATTCCTCCCTATTTCGAAGAGACGGTGGGATTTGTCTTTATTGCGGCAAACCATTCAGTCGATCCATGCTAACTCGCGATCACATTATTCCGCGTGCGAGAGGCGGGTTAGACCGATGGGAAAACTGTGTAACGGCTTGTCGACCTTGTAACGGTCACAAAGGCTGTAAAACTCCCGAAGAAGCAGGTATGAAATTACTCGCGATCCCCTTTAGACCGAATAAGTCCGAATATTTAGCTTTAGCCAATCGCAATATTTTGGCAGATCAAATGGATTTTTTAACCAAGGGATTTTCTAAGAATATGCGGATGTAGCAAAAGACTAAATCTTTTTGATGCTATTCGATCCAACCGTCATAACAATTAGTAGTTATTCCCAGTTCTTCTATTTCTCCGAGCGAATCATCTGCTTCGAGATAACCAAGTTGCTTAGCCTTTTTCAACAATCTTATTGCACTTTTATTATCTCCCTTGCAAGAGGTATAATCTCCTATCCACCCGATACCAGCAGGGTAGTCCAGTTTTGCCGACAAATTAAAGAACTTCAATGCCTTCAGCCTATCAGATTTCTCAAATATTTTTGCAAGCAAATAAGCTGACTCTCCATCGTTTCTTTTGTTAATCAAATAATGATATAGCTCTTCACTCTTAATCAACTCTTTAGGGAATTCCATTCTTCCTCTTTCTTCAATATAATAACCAGTTTTAAGAAAACGTGCTAAATCTAGAATTTCTTCAGTTGATAAACTCCGATAGATAGCAACTTTTTCGTCAAGAATTTTTTTAAGTTCTTGACTGCTTTTCTTCAATTTTATTTTAAATATAAAGTTGTCGGCATCCTGAATATTATTTAAAGCCAATTTATTAGCATAACCTAACATTCTCACTTTCTCTTCTTCCGAACTGGTATAATAGGGAGACAAATACCTATCTATCTCTGCAATCATTGCGGCGATAAATCCATTTTCGGCCGAAAGTTGCTGCCACATTTCTTGCTCTTTTCTAATCTCAGAAAATTTTTGTCTAGAGGCCTTACTTTGATCAAAATCCATTAAATAGGCATAAGTCAAAACATAGCTCCATATGAACTGAAATTTTGGCTCTCCCAAATTTGCTTTTGCCTTAATTAACTTAGCCTCCCTTGATGGATTGTCATACGAACCGAAATTATTTTTTAGTTGACTCGAAGTCATACTTTCAAACACCGACTGCTTGCCGGAGATAAAGCAAATTTCAAAAATTTCTTCGACATTTTCGCGAAGGATTGCTTGCGAACAATTAGGAGTTGCGCTATGAACTGTCGAGTTTAGTGTAATGGACGATAAAAATAGAAAAAAGATCATACGCGTAATCTTCTTTCTTTTTCCTAGATTACTAGTTTTTTTAGTGTGTACTGCTAATTTCAAATCGATACCTCCCTGAAGAATATTATATTTTCAACCATGCACTGAATACTGTCAATAGCTCGAATACAGCTAAATATAGTAATCTGTAAACGGTTTTGGTTGCGTGCTGATACAAACTTAATTCATCTTATACATTGATGTAACCCGTAATACTATCAAAGGCAGAATGATAGCGCCAACTGCCATCGAATTAATCACCAAATGCAAATTCATACCGTAACTATAAGATATTACCGAATCTAAAATAAACCAAATAGACGTTGCAATGATTAACGTATTAGAACTGCTTTTGCCAATTGACTTTGGCAATTGCCTAACTAAATAAAACATCAAAGCGCCCCAACTAGCGATTGTCGGTCCGAGCAACCGGCTTAGCATTTTTATCACATGCAATGTATCTGAGTCGTTTTCTAAATTGAGATTAAATACGTTGAGTAGTTCCGCTCTATATTCTAGCCATAAAAATTGCGGCCAGTCGAAACTCAGGGCTAGGCCACCAAATATGTGAAGTAATGCGATAAATTCTAGCCAGCGCTGGCAAAATACCCGGTAATAGTCCTGTTTTCGCGATTCGCCAATTCCATAGTTCATTGCTTTATCCTTTCAAATTATCAATTTTATTTTTGAAAAGTATTTTTAGTAATAAATTTCTACAGAATCTCAAAAAGGGGTAACTCACTTTAGAAAAATATTTGGAACGAAAGCACCAATAATTTAATCGATTTAAGAACCCATTTCGACTGCTCATTAGCGATAAGATATGCACTACATCCGCGCCAAAATATAACTGATTGTCCATTTTCAAGACGATCCCTTGGTCTAAATCGTATCCCGCAGCAGTCGCTTCTTCTTTGAGCTGGCTTTCTTCTCTTGCATCGATTAAAACGAGATCGGCAACCGACTCTCGAATGCGGATCATTTGCCAATAGTTCTTACAAACCGGACATTCTTTGTCGTAAAGTAAAACTATTTTTTTCCTTTCCACACTTGATACATTCATATTGATTCGATCTTCGAATTGCTGATACCTAATAACCCGCTATAAGAAAATAACTTTCCGATCCCAAAAAAGCTAAATCCTACATAGAACCGATATTTATCATTTTCTATGATTTTATACGCTTTCGATTTTGGAAATAGCCACATCGGCATTGGAATGCCAAATAGCCGAAATCCCAAACATCGCCAATGCCATCCGCCATTGATAATATCTACTGTGAGTATTAGCCTCAAAGCTCCAGAATCTTCTACCCAAAAACCTTTTTCGATATTTCCAGCAGGTACGAATACTGATTTCATAACATTTGACTCATCGAATAGTCGACTCCAATAAAGCCCGTTTTTATCGTGAGATATATCAACCTTTAACTCAACAATGGCTTGGGACATTTCCGTTGCATATTTTGGCAAACCAAGTTTTCTCGCTAATCGTCTACCGATCCAACCCGCGACGCCGCTACCAAATTCTAATTTTATGTCACCCTTTAGCTCGCCTCCATTAAGATGTAGTTGCTGCAATAACGGGTGCAACGACTCAAAGTCTTTTCCAAACCAGCGAGTAACAATGTTTGAGTTTGTCGTTTCAGAATTGACCATATCAAAACTTCCTAGATAAAGTGTCTATTTTCAGATCACATTGATTGTCAATATATTGTAATTCGTCACGTACAGGAAGATCTTTCGGTAACTTAATATCCCAGATTAAACCGAGTTTATCGAAAATACTTAATACCCACCAGCCAGGATCCATTTGATTTTTTTCAATACCAAGTTTGGCAGATCCTGGAAAAGCATGATGGTTATTGTGCCAGCATTCACCCATAGTGATCAGTCCGGTAAATTTAATATTGTACCCTTGAACGCTTGCTCCCTGCACATGCCAATCTCGCGCGCCGTGGTTGTGGGCGAAATATCCAATCAACCAATGACCAACAATGGAAACCATCACTCGCATGCAAATTCCCCAAACCAGCCAAGAGATCCCGCCTAAGCCAAGAAACAATATCGCCCACGGCAACTGCTGCCACATCCAGTTTTTTTCCATCCAGTGATAGATTCGATCATTAGCAAACTCAGCTTCTGGTTGAAATTTTGGCGGACGCTGTAGTTGTATCTCACAAAGTATTTGCCAAATACCATCGTGTAAAATCGGCTGCCGATGGGCAAAATAATCGTGGCACTGAGTTTGTCTTTGCGCCCAGTCGCGTAAATCATGAGTGGCCATTATACCTTTCGGCCCTGCTAGCCCAATTAATACACCTAAATGAACTAGAAAATATTCTAACCATTTTGGGCATTGAAAGCTCTGATGGATCAATTTCCGATGCATACCAATCGAATGACCTAAACACAAGGTCATTCCAGTAGACAATAAAAAAACCAACAAGGCTTCTAATGAGTAAGTCAAAATGCCACCAATAATAGCGATGGAAAACATTGTTGTAATCCAAATTATTTTACTCGGGCTCCATCGAATCTCACCTTCAAAAGCATTCGATTCTGCGTTTTCAATTATTCGCTCGCTGCTATAACTATTGGGTTGATGATTATTCATTGGGAGTCACCACTTCGGCCAAAAAAAACTCCATACTTTTGCTTATACCGTAATGTTGTAACGGCTCAAAGTACCAAGCTGGGTCCAATAAGCGGATGTAAT
>Ga0316209_1001168_pt1 | contig 30578 bp, 36 predicted proteins | sample 6monopyrite_MG_FD_204945 | JGI IMG/M metagenome (GOLD analysis project Ga0316209, IMG submission 204945) | Microbial mat bacterial communities from mineral coupon in-situ incubated in ocean water Damariscotta River, Maine, United States -... | ecosystem: Environmental > Aquatic > Marine >...
GGTGTTACGCGGAAAAATAGAAAAAAATAATAAAGAAATGGAGGAGAAAGTGGCTGAACAAAAACAACTGCGTGATATGGAAAAAAGAATTAAAAAATTAGAAATGGAAAACGATCTTCTAAAAAAAGCATACGGTTTGCTTCAAAACGCGACAAGACGTCTACGCCTTCATAAAAGAACATCAAAACAAGAACATACAAATTATGTGTACTGCTTTTGGTGTGTCTCGTAGTGGTTATTATGCTTGGAAAGAACGCAAGCCAAGTAAGCAATTTCGTGCGAATCAATTTATGATTAAAGCAATAAAAAAATACATCGTAGAAGTTTTGGTATTTATGGCAGCCCACGCATTACCGCTATGCTCCATCGACAAGGCATTGAAGTGAGTGAGAATCGTGTCGCACGGTTAATGCAAGCAAACGGCATCGTTGGGCGTATTCATGCTAAGAAAGCGCGAGCACCGAGCGTGAATGAAGTGATTAAACGAACCGATAATAAAAGACTTTCAACACCACGACCAACACGTATCAATCAAGTTTGGGCTGGCGACGTGACTTCCCTATGGTTTCAAAACAAATGGTATTACTTAGCCGTTGTCATGGATATCTATTCGAGAAAAATCATTGGTTGGTCACTTGAATCGTATCGACGTAAAGAGCTGACGATGCAAGCGTTAGAACATGCGTTGCAGAACAGGCAGCTTGAACCAAGGATGCTGCTTCATTCCGACCGAGGGGTTGAATATGCTGCAAAAGGTTATCGTGCAATATTAAAACAAAATAACATACGCCCTCGTATGAATCGCCCAGGGCATTGTACAGATAATGCGCATGTCGAATCGTTCTTTCATTCGATGAAAGGCGAATGGATCAAAGGAAATAAATACGATACAGTGGATGTATTGCTAAATGCGGTACGGAGTTATATTGTGGATTTTTATAACCGAACAAGATTACATTCAAGTTTGAGTTATTGTTCACCCAATGAATTTGAACGGCTTCAAGTTCATCATTACTCTGTCCATTTTTTTGGGGGAAGATTACATCCAAAGCGTTGCACGCTTTGAATGTCCCTTAGCAAAACGTTATGTGTTTAAATCAATGTTTACTATCGACCAATGCGGTCGCTGTGGGTTACTGAAATGATAATAAATAGAATAATACAATCACTAAGTCGTCATTACACTATGATTACGATTACTAATAAATATAGAACTCGACTAATTAGTCTATTATTTTTAGGTATATTTATATCACCCGTGTTTTCTCAGTCAGATGTATCTATAGAAGAATTAACTGTATTAATTGATAAAGATACGACAAATGCTCAGCTCTATATCAATCGCGGCGACGTTTATTTTAAAGAAAGGAATTTTTTTGATGCTGTAGAAGATTATACAACAGCCATTGAACTTGATTCTAAAGCTGACCAAGCTTACTTTGGTAGGGGAATGGCACTTGCTCGACAAGGTATGATTAGTGAGGGGATATCTGATTTATCTTTATTCATCAAACGCAATCCAAATAGCTCGCTTGCTTACACCAAACGAGGTGTACGCTATATGTGGCTACAAGATTTCGATAAGGCTGAAAAAGATTTAATAAAAGCTCTGGCGCTAGACCCTGAAAATGCTGAAGCTCATGATGACCTAGGTGTTATTTATGCCAAAAGAGGGAAGTATGAAAAAGCCTTAGAACATTTTAAGGCAACGATTCGAATTGACCCGAGTTACCAGAAGGCATATCACAACTTGGCGATGACATTGTTTTTAGTTAAGCAGGATGCGGGAGCATTGTTAATGGTCAATCAAGCGTTAGAGTTTAATTCAAACCACAGGGACGCTTTAATGCTTAAAAGCCTTATTCTTGAAAAGCTTGGTCGTTATGAAGAAGCTATTTCAGCCAAGGAAGATGCAGAGTTTTTACCTGAAACTAACTGGAGTGAAAGCGTGTCGGTAGAATAACTGTACACAGATATTTGACTTTAACAGATCCTGAGAGCCAGTTATCTAGAATGATAGTGTATGCTTACATTATAGTGCAATATCGACGCACATAACAATTCATTCACCATTGACTGTTTTTACACGCCGCTTTGCTCTGTGCAAAAACAGCAGGTTAATTCAAACGTTATACACTAAGAACTACTGCCAGGTTATAGAGTCTACTAAATATCGTACCACATAACTTTTTAGGTGAATTTTGCTATTTCAAAAAAGCGGCTATTACTTTATAGCTTTACTATTACTAGCTCTAATTGGGTTTTGGGAATCGTATTTCTCAAAGTTATTTAGCGGTATTAACGCTTATACACATTTCCATGCTGTGACGATGTTGCTTTGGATTGGCATGCTTATAACACAAGCATTTTTAATAAAGCACAAACAGTATTCTTTACATAAAGTAATTGGCAGATTTTCTTATGGTTTAGTTCCTATACTAGTAATTTCTCTTATTTTGCTTGCGCATAGTCAAATTACTATTCACGACTTTGGAATAACCTATTCTCGCCTTTATATTTTATTTTTACAGCTTTCATTAGTACTTATTTTTATAATTGCCTATGTTTTAGCCATTAGATATAGGAGTACACCATATCTACATGCGCGCTACATGATAGCTACATCATTGACATTAATTGACCCTGCCGTTGCAAGAATACCTTTAAATATACCACCGCTGCCTTTTGACTACCAAGTGTTAACATTTGCACTTACGGATATAATTTTACTAATCTTTATATTTATGGAGCGTAATCAAAAACATGGCAGAGAAGTTTTCCCTGGTATCTTGTTATTGTTTGTCGTTCTACAGGTGATAAATCTAACTTTTACAGATCATGCTATATGGGATAGTTTTTCCTTGTGGTTTGCTAAACTACCTCTCACGTAAGAAATATCGCGTATAACAAGTCACTGCAGTTGGCCTATAATACGCCGCTTCGCTCTGCATTATGGTCAACTGACTTCAAGCGTTAGCTGTCATCAGCTTCCAATTGCACCATATAAAATCATCTATTTTTGTCACACCCTCATACTTATACGTGTCTAATTAAGAGTCAGATAAATAGACATAACTTACATACTAAGAGGAAAAAAAGAATGAGAATACATACTGCCGTTGGTCAATATCAGGTATCTCCAGAAACATTATTTAATCTGTTAAGCAAAGAGGAAAATTTACCTAAATGGGCGACAAAGTTCTGTGCATCTATCGAAAAACGTCAAAATGACTACATCTTAACTACTACAAATGGGCAGGAGTTGTTTTTTAAAATTGAAAGCAATGCTCAAACAGGTACTATTGATATGGCGGCTGGCTCAAACAAAGAAATAATGTGGGGCGGCCCTCATAGAGTTGCTAGTGATAACATGGGAGGTAGTTTGTTTATTTTTACCCTCCTTCAAGCCCCAGGACAACCTGATGAAGAATTTGAAGCGGGCTGCAAAGGGCTTACAGAAGAATTTGAAGTTATTCGTTCATTGGTAGAATAACACTCAAAGCATTGCTCTCAAGTGAGAGCAATGCTACATGCCTGGAGGTTAAATGAATATAGAAAAACTAGTCCATCAAGCAATTGGCGGTGATAAATCAGCTTTGGAGGGCGTGATAGCCGCTATCCAAGATGGTTTATACTATTTAGCCTTGAGAATGCTGGCAAACCCTGATGACGCTAAAGATGCAACACAAGAAATATTAATTAAAATCATTACAAAATTATCAACGTTTAAGTTTCAAAGTCAATTTAAAACATGGACTTATCGAATCGCTTCTAATTACTTAATATCTGAAAAGAAAATACTCAGTAAAGATCTCGGATTAACATTTGATATCTATAAAGCTGACCTAGAAAATGACTTGCACGATCCTGCAGAATTAAAGCATCACCCTGAATACCCTATTATGCTTAATGAATTACGTATATCCTGCACTATTGCAATGCTTCTTTGTTTAAATTCATCTCATCGAATGGCTTACATACTTGGGGATATATACGAGCTAGAACATCAGGAAGCCAGTGATATTCTGGCTATAACAAAAGATAATTTTAGAAAGCAGCTATCGAGAGCAAGAAAAAAAGTGATCAGTTTTACTGCTAACAGCTGTGGATTAGTAAGTAACTGTGCAAAATGCAGTTGTGAAAAGAAAATAACGGGCGCAATTAACCGGCAGCGAGTCCAACCAAAAAATATTCGTTTTGCTAATAAAAATGTCGAACCATATTTAGAGATAAAATATATCATTCGAGAAACACAAGATGATCTCAGAGCGTTAACGCTGCAGAATTCAATTGCTCGCTATAAATGCCCAATAAAACTTGGTGATATGATTGAATCATTAGTTGTTGAGGGTATTTCATTGGAGTTTGAAAACAACTAACAAATAGCTGCATCGGATAATTTAAAGCGGCACTTGTTTTGCAAAAAACGCAAAAACGTGCCACTTTAAATTGCTGTTGAGCAAGGCGTTGATATGACTTCCCACTGCCAAAAGGCAATAGAATAGAACCAAAAATAAATTTGTTTTCATTTCATTTGCTCCTATAGGATTTAAAATATTTTATCGATTTATTTAATCGCGTGGCAGGATAGGTGTGTTGTGCAATCGACTACATGAATGCCGCGAGCTCTCTTGCCATTGCCACAACAATGACATTATTGGGTTTTCCTTTGTTGGCCATGACTCTAAAACGTTTGGTTAAACGCACTTGCGCTTTCCAGGCAATGTCACGAATAGGGAGCAGGACATTTTCTTGTCGTTTTTGCATTTCGCGACTGACTTTAGCAGGAAAGCGATATGCCCAACCAGCTCAACTAAAACTCGTCGCGCATATTGGGTGCCAGTTTTTGTAATCGCGCCGCATTTTTGTTTTTCTCCCGATGAATATTCAGATGGCGTTAATCCTGAAAAACTCACCAATTGTTTGGGATTATTAAATCGCGTTAAATCGCCTAGCTCGGAAACAATGGTCACGGCAACCACCATGCGCACACCGCGCATAGCCATTAACGCTTCAACAACGGGATACAGTTGCCATTGATGAGTATGAAATAGAATTTTTTCTTCAAAGCGAGTGACGCATTGTTTGGCTTCGGTGGTCGTGTTTACATATTCTTGAAAAACGATTTGTTGTGCAGGATAGGCAAGACTGACACACTCGGCTAACCAACGAAGGTGTTTTTCAGGCCAATTGGCGCTGCCGTCAAAACGATGGTTATGTCGCAGTAAAAAATATTTTAACCGCTGCCGCGCGGACTTTGTCACAAGTACCGCATCTTCGCGTGCACGCGATAAATCACGAATGGCTTCATCTTCGGCATTGGGTACATACACGTGGGTTAATTCACCGACACGGAGTAACCGAGTAAGTTAATCAGCATCGCGTTTATCGGGTTTCACTTTGCCGCCTGGTTTTTTTAGGAATAAGCGAGGGTGCAACGACAATACATTGATGGCCTTGAGAAACAATATAACGATAAAGCTCATAACCACAGGGACCGGCTTCATAACAAAAAAATAAATCCTTACCCTTTGAAACCAGTTTACGTAACAGTTTTTTAAAGTCGGTTAATGTTCCACCAATAGCACCATAACGGCGCACTTCAGTTCGATCATCGTCGGCTAATGAAATAACGATAGATTCTTTATGGACGTCCATACCGATAAAAAGTATATTAGATTGTGTTATGTCGATCTCCGATTCTGTTTAATGAATGTGCAAGAGCTTCATATTATGGCACTGGCTACGTTGTCGCTAATCCACGTAGAATGGAGATCGGCTGCCTTGGTGGGAAGTCATTATGTCTAGAAGAATAAAGGAATATTCAAAACTATGAGTTCATTTCCCACGTATGACAATTATGATGCCTTAGCGTTAGCTGAGCTTGTAAAGCAAGATGAGGTCTCACCTCAAGAGCTGCTCATAGAAGCAAAGGAAAGACTACTAATAGTAAACTCAAAACTTAATGTAGTTATCAGCCAATCCAACTCTTTAGCTGATTCACTTATTAACAACTTAGATAAAACAAGTATCTTCTCTGGAGTACCCTTTCTAGTAAAAGATTTAATGTTGCCTTTCAGAGATACGCCTATGTCCAATGGTAGTATCGCTATGAAAAATTATATACCCTCTGAAAATAGCAAAATGTCTTGTAAGCTAAATTCAGCTGGACTCATTACATTCGGCAAAACATCAACATCTGAATTAGGGGCATCTTCTCTTGTAAACACCAATGCTTTTGGAGCAACATTAAATCCCTGGGATATTACAAAAAATTCAGGTGGTTCAAGTGGTGGTAGTTCAGCTGCTGTTGCTGCAAGAGTTGTCCCTATGGCTTATTCAAGTGATGGCGGTGGCTCAATCAGACTACCTGCTTCATATTGCGGCATATTTGGTTTCAAGCCATCGCGCAATATAAATAGATATGAAAACATGTCTGATGCATGGGGTGGCGCAGTTGTAAGCCATGTGTCAACAATATCCGTTCGTGACAGTGCAGCCTATCTTGATTTAGTGACTGATAAAATTGGTGCAGCATATTCTGTGTCAAACCCTGAAGAAAATACTTATCTACACTCAGTTTCTAAAAAAACAAAAAAACTCACTATAGGGTTAATCACAGAATCACCGACACGTACTCCGGTGTATGACGAATGCATTAATGCAGCGACAACTGCAGCAACTTATTGTGAAGCCCTTGGTCATAATGTTGAGCATACAAGCTGGAATTTTGATGGTAGAGAATTAATGCGGGCATTTTTAACCGTTGTTTTTAATTACACTCATCGAGATGTTAATAACATGGCTAGCTTGTTAGAACTTGATACTGAAATAATAAATATTGAGCTTAATACACGATTTATGTCAGTTGTTGGTAGTGGAATAAATGTTGAAAAAATAAAGGATTCTCTCAGAATATGGGGATTAGCAGCTCAAAAAATGGCGCAGTTACATCAACGATATGATGTTATTCTAACCCCTACAGTTGCAACGGCACCTTTGCGAAGTAACGATCTCGATCCAAGCACTATTGAAAAGATGTTAATGCGACTTTTGAATTATACAGGGCTAGGGAAAAAAATTTTCAACGAAAATTTTTTAGAAACATTGATAGATAAATCAATTTATCAAACACCATTTACACCCATTGCAAATATGACAGGACAACCTGCCGTTTCTATACCATTATATTGGGGGAAGGACGGGTTACCCCATGGGGCGCACTTTATGGCTGCTGAAGGTAATGATCAATTATTGTTTATGTTAGCAGGTCAGTTGGAAACAGAATACCCTTGGAAAAATAAGGTGCCATATATTAACTGAATTCCTAACAAGCAGTTTAAAATGGACGGCGCATAAAGCGCGCCTCCCTTTAACAACGACGTTAGGTATATAAAAGCATCGCTCTTGACTATCTAACGTGAACGTAAGATAATGATCTCTCGTTAACGTGAGATAGGAGAATTGCCATGCAATTAACAGATGTATTGATCCACTTAGATCAAAGTATTAATGAAAGCGAAAAAGAAAATATAATTGAACAACTTCGTACTGTAGAAGGTGTTATTGCCCCAAGATTCAACAAAGAAAGGGAGCACTTACTTCTCGTTTCCTATAATTCAGACACAATAAGCTCCTTAACCTTGCTGAATGAAGTCAAGGATAAAGGTTATAAAGCCCAGCTTGTAGGCTTATAGGGAGAAAAATAATGGAATATGATCACTTTGTTGATATAAAAGGTATGTGTTGCTCTGCCCCTGTTATACATTTAACCAAAGAATTTAAGTCTATGAAATCTGGTGATATTGTATTAACTGAATCGAATAAAATATCAATGCTAAACGATATACCGTCATACTGTTTATTAACTAAAAATGAGTTAATAAAACAGGAAGAGAAAGACGGCCTATTTCATTTTTGGATAAAAATAAGATAAATGTCAGTAAATTATTTAAAAATAGGTGAAGCAGCTGAGCTACTTAAAATAACAGTGCGAACCATTAGGTACTATGAGGAAGAAAAATTGCTGGAACCTCATAGAACTAATGGGGGTACTCGTTTATACACTGAACAACACCTTGCACGTCTAAAAGCTATTCTTCATCTTACTGAAAATGGTTTTCCTCTTGAGGAAATTAGGTTAATTGGAAATACAAGAGAAATGTGCTCAACAGGAAATGAAGGAAGTAAAAAAATATCAGAAATTATAGATAGCTCAATAAAAGATATTGACGAAAAAATAAATAATTTAAAATCTCTAAAATCAGAGTTATCTGCTGCAAAAAAACAAGTTGGAAAATGTAATGGCTGTAAAAATGAACCCCCAAGTAAGGGCTGCCCATCATGCCCAGTAAATAAAAACCTCAGTAAAATTGAAATACTTAATCTGGTTTGGGAATAAAAATGCCTAAAAAAAAATTAACACTGACAATTTTGAGTTACGGCTTAAAAAAGCTGCCCGCAACTCAAAATCGCAGGTTAATAAGGCGTTATGCGTCAAAAAAATGAATGTGCAATACTAAAGGTATGTTTGTGACAAATTTTAAAACCAATGCTCATGTGTTAATGCTATTAACAATAATATTGGCGGCAAGCTCATTTCCTGTTGGTGCGGCAATAACTAATGATCTTCCTCCTGTGGTTATGATGTTTGTTCGATTCTTGCTCGCCGCCATTTTGTTTGCACCCTATGTATTTATTAAAAATGGGTTGAGTTTTCCTTCGCTAAAAAAAACTATTCACTACACTATTTTAAGTGTTCCGCTAGTTGTGTTTTTCTGGGCTATGTTCGAAAGCCTAAGATATACGAGTGTCATTAACACTGGGGCGTTATATACCTTGGTTCCGGCAATAACGGCGATTTTTGCATTACTAATTAATCGTGAAATCACTAACAAATTCCGTTCATTTGGTTTGTTCGTTGGTACATTAGGCGCACTTTGGATTGTTTTTCGAGGAGATTATGGTGCATTAATCAGTCTAAAGTTAAATTATGGTGATTTAATATTTATCTTAGGTTGCCTGTTTTTAGGGCTGTATAATCCGTTGGTTAAAAAATTCTACAGCGGCGAACCTATGGAGGTCATGACGTTTTGGGTTCTTTTCCTCGGGTCGTCTCTGTTATTGATTGCGTCAGCAGAGAACATATTGATTATTGAGTGGCGTAGTATTGGTGCCCATGTTTACGGTGGAATTTTATATTTGTCATTGTTTTCAACCTTAATTACTTTTTTCTTACTTCAATTGTGTATTGTCAAAATAGGGGCTACTAAAGTTGCAGCTTATGGTTTTTTAACGCCAATATTTGTGATTTTAATTAGTATTTCAGTAGGGATGGGAAGCTTTGAGTTATCCACTTTACCTGGAATCCTTCTGGTCATTACGGCAATGTTTATAATCCAGCAAGAGCCAAAATTAGAGCTATCGAAAAACGCATAACAATGGCATACAATGGATTGGCGTCAGCGTGATGTTATTTGTCTAAAAGAGAAGTGTCATGAGTAAATTTGATGAATCGAATATTCTGTTGTTAGAAAATCGCCTAAAGCATGCAATGCTAACTTCCAATATTAGTGAGCTTGACGCAATGCTTGCGGATGATCTCATATTTACTAATCATCTCGGTCAATTAATGACGAAGCAAGAAGATTTAAACGCACACAAAACTGGCCAACTGAAAATTGAAAATATTAAGTTTGGTGATATAAAAATAATGCCCTTTAATGGAATGGCTTTGGTAAATGTGGAAGTTAGACTTGTCGGTAGTTTGAACGGCGAAGCCGCCGAAACCATATTTCGTTTTTCACGTATCTGGAGTAAGAATTCTAATAACATTTGGCAAGTAATAATGGCGCATTCTACGTTGGTGGCATGAGTAAACATTGGCACATAACAAATAGCTACACCAGACAATTTAAAGCGGCACTTTTTTTGCAAAAAATGCAAATACGTGCCACTTCAAATTGCCGGTTAGCTAGGCGTTATGTATAAATAAATGAAAGAGCTAATCACTAAATTAAATGAAGCCTCAGAGTTATTGAGTAAATCATCAGGTGGTTATTCGGGAAAGCTTCTAAGTGTCGAGGAATTTTCAGAAGCATTAAGAAAAAATATTAAATAAATAGAAAAAGGTAATGTTAAAGCCATTCAAGAAGTATATTACTGGTTTCCACTAACGTGCGAGTGGGATGATTTTACAATAGAAATTAGCAGTGAGTTAGGCGATACCATTTTTGAGTTACTAGAAAAATATAAATAAAATCAATGGAAAAAACACATGACAAAACGCTTAAAACTGTCATGCAAGGCATGGCTCGGACTCGCAAAAAGCGACTCATTATTTAATTCAGTGTTAGTTTCGTACGGAAACCATATAATCGTTAATATTATGGAATAATTTTCTGAATCTCGCGTCTATGTTAAGGGTATGCACACTTGTTTTATTAACTTTGAATTCAATATTGTGGAGAAAACTAATTATGCCCCTTAATCGCAGACAACTTCTCAAACTTATGGCTGGAGGTGCAGCTACAAGTTTATTCACTACTTCTATGCTAGCTCAGGCCGCAACCAAACCTAATATCAAGGCCATTGCTTTTGATGGTTTCCCTATATTTGACCCAAGACCAATTTTCGGATTGGCAAAAAAATTATTTCCGGAGCAGGGTAACTCGCTTGCCAAGCTCTGGTTTACAAAGGTATTCGGTTATACATGGTTGCGCACAGTCGGAGTTCATTACAAAAGTTTTTATGCGGTGATTGAAGATGCGCTAATATTTTCAGCGGAAAGTTTAAAGCTTGACCTGTCAGCAAAAAAACAAAAACAATTAATGGATATCTGGTTGAGTTTGAAAGTTTGGCCAGATGTTAAACCAGCTCTGGAGTTATTTAAGAAAAATAATATACGGCTTGGTTTTCTTTCCAACCTGACTGAAGAAATGTTGCGAGCTAATGCTAATAATTCAGGTATTGAAGATGCGTTTGAGTTTTATCTCAGTACCGACAGGGTTCAAGCGTACAAACCAAGTCCTTTGGCATATCAGATGGGGATTGATGCGTTTGCTCTTCCTAAAGAGAACATAGCCTTTGCGGCTTTTGCGGGATGGGATGCGACAGGTGCTAAATGGTTTGGCTACCCTACTGTTTGGGTTAACCGACTAGGGAACCCTATCGAGAAATTAGGCATCAAGCCTGACAGCATGGGAAAAAACATAAATCAATTAGTTAATTTTGTATTAACATAACGCTTACTTCACAACTTAGGGCTAACAAATAGCTCTAGGGACAAGTCAAAGCAGTAATTATTTTACATTGTAAAAATGCACCATTTTGAATTGCCGCCAAGCAAGGCGTTAGAGCTACAAGAAGGGATATTATGATTTCAGTAATTTATGCATCGCTCTTAGCTTTTCTTATAATATGGTTATCATTAAATACAATTAAGAAAAGACGTACCAATAAAGTTAGTGTTGGTGATGATGGTATTGAGGAATTAAAAATAGCAATTGCAGCACACTCAAATGCAATTGAATATATTCCAATTGCATTAATACTTTTATATGCTTTGGAATATAATCAAGCGAACTTATACTTAGTTCACTTTTTAGGTTTATCACTGACTTTTGGTCGAATTATACATGCCAAGGGTATATTATCTTCACAAATGGAACAGCGTGTATTAGGTATGAAAATAACAATTTATACAATTATAGGATTAGCAGTGGTTAATTTCGTGTATTTACCTTATGCGAAATTCATACTCTAACAAAAGGTTCAAGCTGACTCCGAGAACCCGAGCGTTTTTGCAAAGAAGGCAAAAAATACGCCGGTTCTCTCCGCAGCTTAACTAAGCTTTATGTGTTCATACAGGATTGAAGTATTGGAGGAGAAATGACTGAAGAAAAAGGGCAATGCCTTTGTGGTGCTGTAAAGTTTACTGCAAAGGACATAAATAATAATGTAGAAGCTTGCCATTGCGGCATGTGTAGGAGATGGGGTGGTGGGCCTCTGATGGCTATTAGTTGTGGGACTGACGTCGCATTTGAAGGAGAGGAGAATATTACTGTTTACAACTCTTCCGACTGGGCAGAGCGAGGATTTTGCAAGAAATGCGGTAGTCACTTATTTTACCGGCTCAAAAAAATCAATGAGCATCAAATACTCGCAGGTCTCTTTGATAATCAAGAAAGCTTCAATTTCAACTTACAAGTTTATATTGATAAAAAACCTTCTTTTTACAGCTTTGCCAATAAAACTAATGAAATGACCGAAGAAGAGATTATAGAAAAGTATGCACCCGAACAGAACACATAACAAGCCGCTGTAGTTGACAGGTATTACGCCGCTTCGCTCTGTATTACGGTCAACTGTTCTTAAACGTTATGTGTTTGTATCGCAAAATTAATAAAGGAATATAATGATTAAAATCTCAGTTAGCATTGATATCTCTAATTTGAAACAGGCAGAGACCTTCTATACAGAAGCTCTAGGTTGCAAAAAAATTAGAGCTCAAGGGGCTGATATGATTGTTCTTGCTACAGAGAACTGCGGTATATATTTACAGGAAAAAGAAGCTGGAATAAAGCCTCTCACAACAAGTGATGTAGTCCGTAATTATAAACGCCACTGGACACCCGTGCATTTTGACTTTCTTACGGAAAATATTGATGAGGTTGTTAAAAACATTCTTCAATTAGGTGGGTTACATGAAGGAGGCGAAAGTGGTGATTGGGGTTCTATTGCATATTGTGCAGACCCATTCGGTAACGGTTTTTGTGTAATCAATGAATAAAACGCATAACAAGTCGTCTATGGGGGCCTCCGTCAAGAGCGGCGCTCTCGTTTACTTTTTCGAGCCTGTAAAATCAATCGCTAGAAGGGAAATATAAAACACATGGAGCAAATTCTTGTTTACTCAGACTCACTTAGCTGGGGAATAATTCCAAATACAAGAGAGCGTTTATCATTTGAAAAACGGTGGCCAGGAATATTCGAAGAATCATTAAATTCAAAAAATAAAAAAGTTCGTGTTATTGAAAATTGCTTAAATGGTAGAAGAACAGTATGGAGCGATCCTTTTAAAAACGGACGTAAGGCTTCAAATGATTTGGCACAAGCTATTGAAATTAATTCACCTTTGAAATTGGTTCTATTAATGCTAGGTACAAATGATTTTCAGTGTACACATGATAATAATGCCTGGTTATCAGCTCAAGGAACAATAAAATTAATTAATATAATTAAAGGTGCTCCAATAGAGCCAAGTATGCCAGTTCCTGAAATTATGGTTATAGCGCCACCTAAAATAATGTTACCAAAAGGTTATATTGCTAATAAATTTAAAAATGCAGAAGCGAGGTGTATCAATTTAGCAAATGAACTTGAAATTGCGGCGAAAGAAAATTGCACATATTTCTTTGATGCAAATGAGGTTATTGAAGCAAGTTCTGTCGATGGTATACATTTAGATGAAGAAGAACACAAAGTTTTAGGAGACGCTATTGCTACAGCGGTGTTAAGTAGTGAAATATTCTAACAATTTTTTAAAAAGGAACAACCAACCGTACGTTTTACTCAAAGCTAGTCGCCCCTTAGCAAAACGTTAGGTTCTCAAGAAATTATGAGCAATATTCTAAATATCACAAACGGTGATTCAGCTGTTGAAATAATGAAACAGGAAAATATCCCTGGTGTATTTTTGCCTTGGCGGGATGTACTTCATGATGGCCCCGTTCCAGATAAGTTAGTATTGGATGAATTATCAGAAGTACGAGCACAGTTCATTATAGAGCGTGGTTGGGGTGTGCCTGAAAAGATCATTGAAGGTTTCATACAAAGAGATAATGCTCTTAAGTCGTTTAACAAATACAATAAAGTAATATTGTGGTTTGAGCATGATCTCTATGATCAGCTACAAATAATCCAAATACTGGATTGGTTTTATCAAAACTCTACCAGAGGGGTTGAGCTATCAATAATCTGTACAGATAGGTATTTAGGTATGCTTACTCCTAAAGAAATGAAAGGACTGATAAAGCATGAAGAGCCCATTACAGAATCTCATCTCAAACTATCTAATAAGGCTTGGACTGCACTTCGATCAAGCTCTCCCGAAAACTGGTATGAGCTTCTAAATATTGATACCACTGTTTTGCCGTTTCTTGAAGGAGCTGTGATCAGGTTATTAGAAGAATATCCTAGCTGTAAAAACGGTTTGTCCCGAACTGCCGAGCAAGCTTTGACCGTTATCTCTACTGGTGAAAAACGTCCAGGGAAAGTATTTGGTGGTAATCAAGAGTTGGAAGAGCGAGTATTCCTAGGTGATGCTAGTTTCTGGGTAATTCTCCATGAACTCTTAGAATCCAATCCTCCTTTGATAGCTCTTTCTAAAGGTAAAGAGTTAACCTTGCCAACCTCTAAAGATCAGGAGCTAACTATCACGCCCGCTGGAATAGATGTATTGGCGGGTAAACTGAATTGGACAGAAGTTTCAAATATTGATCGCTGGGTTGGGGGCGTTCATTTAAAATCAACTAATATTTGGTGCTGGAATTCAAATTCCAGATCAATATCAAAAATAACCTAATAAGAAAATTAAGTCTTCACTTCGCTCATTGGGGCGAACAAAAAACCGCACATCCCTTATTAAAAATGTTATGTTTTAAATATGAAAATATATACCATCATAATATTTATATTTCTTGCTCCTCTCACGTCATTAGCTGGTGCTGAAGATCAATTCGTATTTATCTTTGATAAACACAACGAGGCTTTAAAAAGAGGTGATGTGAAAGAATTAGAAAAATATTTAGTTGAAATACAAGCCTCTGTTTTTGAAGAGTGTTTAGCTGACAGAAGATGTGGAGAAGGCGCAATAAGGGGCATGAAGAATGGGGCCCTATCTCAATATTCTATAACGAATTTTGTTGAGTATGCTAAAGGTAGTCGCATTTTAAAATTACAGGACAAAAATGCTAAAATAGATAAAGTGAATGGTCCAGCTGTTCAATTGTATTATGAAGGAATTGAAGTGAGGGGTTTTGCCGGTAAAGGCCACACAACTTTTATTGTTGAGGATGGAGCCTGGAAAATAAGTACGACCACATGGGGAGCGCGCTAATGAAATATTACAAGGCACTCCAGTTAATTCGCAAAAGCGGCGTTCCTATCGTATATTTTCTTTTACGCTCAACTGAGCTTAAACGTTATGTTGAAGTAAATCTGTATTACGCAAAAATGTAATACCTTAATGTATTTTTATACCTAGGAGAGTAAGTAAGTATGAATGATGAATTAAAACCTGTAACAACTGAGCCTGTGATAGTAAGTGAAGAAGAAAGCTCGCCGGAAACTATGTATGGTTGGATTTATGATAGCAATGAAAAAATTATTAAATGTCCCGCAAAGAGTTCGGGGGAGCGTTGTCGAGCCTATGCGCATGGTGAGGGTGCTGCATATTACTCATATAAATGAAAAAGTTGTTGATTGGAATTCTTTAGCTAGAATTTCAACATAGCAAGACGTTAAAGAATATTCGTTTTGCTCATTGGGGCACCAAACCGCTAGCACATTTTGGCGACCCTTAACTCGGCGTTAGGCAATAATAGAAAATATGAATGCATACCTTATTCTAGATTTTACAATAAACGATTTTGAACCGTTTAAAGAGTATATCGAGAAAATTCCAATATTTATCGAAAAACATTTAGGAAGGTACATTGTTAGAGGTGAAGAGCCTACAGTTATGGAAGGTGATTGGCATCCCGAAAGAGTTGTTGTTATTGAGTTTCCGTCGAAGAAAAATGCTGAAGCATTCTTAACAGATCCGGATGCTCAATATTTGTTTGCTATAAGGCATCAAACAACAACAAGTAAATTAATAATGGTCGATGGTTGTTTATAGTTATGCGGTTAAACAAAATGCCTAACAAGAACATCAAGTCATTAGCTATCGCTCATTGGGGCAATTACCCGCTCGTTTCGCTCACGTATAATTACCATTTAACTCAGCGTTAGATTCCTGTAGGGACAAGAGATGCCATCCGAAGAAATCCTAAGATACTTTGAGACTACAGAGGATAGAGAAACACGTGACGATCTGAGGTTGGCTGTTAGTCTAGTTGAGGATAACAAAGTAGCTATAGATTGTGGGTGTGGCGCTGGAAGTGATATCGCGTTTTTAAGGACACATGGCTTTTTAGTGCATGCTTTCGATATAGAAGAAGAATCAATTGCTAGATGTAGAAGGAGGTTCAAAGATGATAGGGATGTTCTGTTATCACAGACGTCATTTAAAACCTATAGGTACCCTCGTGCATCGTTGGTAGTTGCCGACGCGAGTCTTTTCTTCTGCCCCAAAGAAGATTTTGGTGAGGTCTGGAGTAAAATCACGAATGCCATATTACCGAATGGTGTATTTTCTGGTTCATTTCTTGGGCCAGAGGATACAATGGCTGGGCCTCACTATAATAAAGTGTCTTATTGGCCTGAAGTTTCAGTATTAATCGAGGAACAAGTCAATGAATTATTTAGTAATTATAAAATCGAATCCTTTACTGAACATAGAACATCGGGTAGAAATCCTGATGGAGGGCCACATCAATGGCATATATTTTCAGTGGTTGCTAAAAAGGAATCTAACAAGGTGATTAAGCCGAAGCCAAAAAGCGGAGGGGCTGAGCTTTAACCTTAAAAGCCAAATGAATAGTATGGCGTTTAACAAATCACTCAACCGCTTGCTTTGCTCACAGTTGGCTACCTCTTGGCAAAGGGTTATGTGTAGAACTTATTCATAGAAGGAGTTATAAATTGCATTTGAAAGAGTGATGGGTATTTATGTTAGTGATAATGAGGAGTATCAGCGCTATCGTGAAGGCATGATACCTATTTTACATTCGTTTGGCGGTTCATTCGGTTTCGATTTTAAAGTTTCAGAAGTTCTTCTCTCTAAAACGGATGATGCTATAAATCGTGTTTTTACTATCGAGTTTCCAAGCAAAGAAATCATGGATGAGTTTTTCTCTAATCCAGAGTATTTAGCCGTTCAAAAAAGACACTTTGTTAACTCGGTAACAAGTAAAACTATTATTTCAATGCATGAAAAAAACGTATAACAAATCGTTATGAAATATAAGAATAAAATATGACTTATGAAGAATTTAATCAATTTTGTCGATCTCTTCCGGCAACGACATACATTGTTCAATGGGGTGGTTCTCATGTGTGGAAGGTGGGTGGAAAAGTATTCGCCATTGGTGGGTGGGAAAAGACAGACAAACCTGCATTCACCTTTAAAACCTCAGAACTTAATTTTCATTTTTTGAGTGAGCTTGCCGGTTATCGACCGGCACCTTACTTCGCTTCTCGTGGAATGAAGTGGATACAACAGTATGAAGTACCTAAAGCAGAAAATGATGAGCTAATTTACTACCTAAAAGAATCTTATCGTCTAGTATCTTTAGGCTTAACGAAAAAGAAACAAAAAGAACTTGGCCTTAATTAGTTTATCTTCTTAACTATTTTTAGCAGCACACATCACTACTTGCATATTATCTTTTTCAGTAGTAAGAGAGAAAGGTTTTGTTAATACGACTTGTGTGAAGCCAGCTTTATTAAGCGATTGTTCAATTGCGGTTTCACTTAGCCCAAAATCAGGATTGCTATCGGGTGACAACCAATCCCATTGAATTAACAACCCATCGGACACCAATAGTGATTTAAGTAACTTTAGTATTGAATCGTAATTAGGAATGAAGCTAAAAACAGAAGAGGCGACAACAACATCAAACTTATTGCTAAATATGGAGTTATTCATAATGAGTTCTGAAGTTAAGGGTTTAGATAGCGCGGAAACATTTGGTAATTTTTTAGATAGTAACGCCGAAATCATTTTGCTAGATGTGTCTATTGCTACAATATGATGAGCCAATGGCGAGAGTTTTTCGGTAAGTAACCCCGTACCACAGCCAAAGTCTAAAATTCTTTTACCTTTAATGTTTGTTTCTTTAATTAATGATTCATATGCTTTCTTTGAATAAGAAATTGCATCACTATTAGTGTCCCATTCTTTTGCATAATCATCCCAGTTATCACTCATATTTTATCCTTTAGATGCCGAAGGTTTAGCTAAGAAGGCGATCTGCTTTGGGTTGTTTTACTTGACACTTTGTTAGTGTTAAGTTTTTGGTGGTTTTTATATAATTCTGCTGCATTAACGAATGCTATCTGGCGTGAAATTTCTTTAGGTAGTTGTGCCAGCCAATTGCGTATATGTCCGACCGCAGAATTGAACCTATGCCAGCGTGCTGTACTGTATGTATCTACGCCAATCATAAATCGATTAGGGTAAGTAACAAAAAGTTCATACCAGATATCATTAATCATTCCACCTGGTGCAATACGTTCATCTCGCATTGAGACATCAATTAACAGGTTCGGGTAGCGCTGTAAATAATTCGAGACCAAATCAGGATAAGGGTAGGTACCGGCATGCGCCCATATAACCTGTAGCTTCGGAGCAATTTCATACAATGTATCAATAACGGCCGGATCGCAGTGCAGCAACAATGGTAATTGCCATTTAGATGCCAAAGCAATAACTTGGTGGAATACTTTACTATGCCGATCATGAGCAAAAATATGTAACTCTCCAATGCCTCGCCAGTATCCACGTTTAAGTTCTTTTTCTAAATAAGGGATTAAGGTTTTATCTTTCGTCCATGTGGATTTATCTGCATGATGGCGATAAGTACTAAGTAACGGCACAACTCGGTTAGGTGCCAAGTGATACAGTTTACTCACGTGCTCAGACGGTGTACCGGTAACGGCGGCATAAGGAATTGAGTTTTTATCTAACAGGTTGAGAATGGCCTGTGGAGTAAAATGCTGCGTATCTTCTGCAGAATAATGTAAGTGTGAATCAAACAATGGCTGCGCGGCAAGGTGTAACGAAAATAATGAAACCAACAGACCAAAGTAGAATCGAAGCAGCATATTAATTTTTATTCACTAATTTTGCTAAAGAGGCTGAATAAACAGATAACGACTTTTTAAAATAAATTATTTGCAATTCTAGCGCTCTCTTTTCTCTATATTTTTATTATGCCTCTATAATACTGATGTTATTTATTTTGGATAGCACTTTTATTAGTTATTAAGTGCAATGGATGCCATTTTCATCGTGCTTTCAAATGATTCTGCACCCGCAATAAATAAACCATTATGGCAAAACATGGCATCATCAATAGACGTCACGTCTTTAAGCGCTTGGTCGGATAAGCCAGCCCATTGTTTAGGCAATGATTTTCTGTCTTCGAATGAACCGAGTTCAACTGGTACGGTTTGAATTCTCCATTGGCCCGTTTGAGAAGGGTAAACCACATATAAAGCCTCTTCAGATAAAGTATGAACGGTTCTTTTCCATGGGGTATATTTTTCTAATACAATCACTCTTGGATCGTCTGCACACTCAATCGCTTTAGCCACAATTTCTTTTGCGCTAATACCACCGTTAGCCGATGCAATGAACCTTTCTAAAACGCGCGATGCAAAATCAACCGCGTCATCAAAACAGGCATCAAAGTGACTATCTTCTTGCCAGGTCGGGTTAAACATTCCAATAGTTTGGCTAAGGCTAATACCTTTGTATATACCGTCGACATGACCACAATCGATGGCATCAATCGTTGATACTAAACCAGAATCAACCGCATTTACGACGTCTTGGTTGCCTTGGCATATTTCTAAACCATATTTTTGCCAAATTAAACCAAATGAAGAATAAGGAATTCCATTTTCGCGCTCACCTGCACCACCACGTTGATGATGATCAAAACGGTCTGTAGTGGCGTCATATTCACCGCCTACATCAACCACAATATCTGCCTTGGCGATAAGCTCTAAATCACGTGTGCGAATGAGTTTAAAAGAAGGGAATATGCTTTTAAATGCAGCAATACTGAAAACATCATCTGCATGAAAATTACCGTTGTGCGTTACTATCGTTTTATCATTCATTTATTTTGTATCATCTCAGGAAAGGATATTTGGGCGTCGCTCGTTAAATATTATGCTTTGAAATATTTTTAATAAGCAAAAAGTTAATGGCGGATTCTATATGAAGAAAGTTAACAAAAGTAGCTAATTCGTAAGAACTAAAACAAAAAACCTATCTAAAAGATAGGTTTTTATTTTAGAATATAATTAACTTTATACCGTCTGGTAATAAATATTCGCGGGTGATTAGCTTGCGCAAAGAAGAACCAACGCTCGGGAATTAAGCCGATGCATGGTGATTAAAGTCACTTGTATTTACCTAACCACCCATCATGCCCATAGCAATTTGTTTTACTTTAGTCTTTATTTACCTAAAGTAGCCTTAACATATTGAAATGCATTTTTATGAACTTCCTTCCAGTTATCGCTTAGCGGGCTATTCAATGGTTGCCAGAAAAAGCTGAAAGTGTGGCCACCATCGTCCTTAGTTTCAAACTCCCATGTATCGGGTAAAATATCTTTGTAGTGCATCAGATAAAATCCCCAAATCTGATTTTTAAAATTAGAATCCCAGATCCCTGGTTGTCTCACAGTCTCTGCCTGAATTCCTGATTCTTCTTCTAGTTCTCGGATACAAGCATTATCAAGAGGCTCCCCCTTTTTTTATCCCACCCTTTACCAGTTGATTTCCGCTTTTGGGATGTTTGAATGCAAGTAGCTCAAAGTTACTGTTATTGTTTCTTAAAACGATAGGGCTGGCTTTGTTCATTGTTTTGTACCATTAAGTGACTGATGAGACTATTCTAATCATCTATGATTACACTAATATATTAGCCGGTAAAGCTGACATTTGTAGAGCGTTATAAATTACGCTTAATATTCGACTCGAAAAATAATTAACCTGTCTATTTCATTTTGTTTCTACATTTCGACAGTTAGGATACAAAAATTTGACTCAGTTCACATAATTCTTGGAACCATATGGCCTATCCACGTGTGTAGTTAAGTGAGGGTTTGCTGTACGAGTAATCCTGAATAAATTATAACGATGTGTGTGAATTGGAGACTAAAATGATTAAGAAACATTATTTATCCGTCAGCCTGGTATTGGGTGTTATCTCGGTATTATACGGTTGTGGCGGTGGTGGCAGCAGTACAGATGTTGGGAGTAATAACACATCAGAAAAGTCTTCTACAGGCCCAATTACTTCTTTTGGTAGCATTTATGTTAATGGTAAGCGATACGATACCAGTAACTCCGAGGTCTATGTTGAAGACGAGTCTTCTAACGAATCTGAATTACGTGTTGGAATGATGGTAGATGTTGTTGAAGATGATAACGGTAATGCCGTCAGAGTCTCTTATGATGATGACCTTGAAGGAATTGTTGCAGCGAATAATATTGCTGCTGGCTCATCTGCAGGCACATTGGAAGTTATGGGGCAGATAGTAACTGTTGAGAACAAAACTGTTTTTGAAACTGATATAGCGGCCATTAGCTCAGTAGATTTGATTGTCGCCGGTAATATTGTTGAAGTCAGTGGCTATACTACAAGTGATAGCACCATAACGGCAACCCGTATTGAAGTGAAAGCGGTCGATCTGGCTACCTATCTGAGCAACTATTCTAAAGGCATTGAAGTGAAAGGCATTGTTACTCAGCACAGTGCTTCTGCTAATACATTTAAGTTGGGTTTACTAGTTGTTAATTATGCTGGTGCAATTCTTGATGATCTGGCTAATGGTGTTCAGGATAACTTATATGTCGAAGTTAAAAGCGTACAGGGAATGAATGCTTCTGATCAGTTAGTCGCGTCAAAAGTTGAACTTGAAGACAATGGCCGTCGTGATTATTCAGGCGACGACGGTGATGAGTATGAGGTTAAAGGTTATGTCACTGCTTTGGCGGCTGATAGCATCACAGTAAATGAAGAAACATTTATTATTAGCAACGCTACTGAATTTGAAGACGGCTCTAAAGGCAAAATAAAAATTGGAGACATGGTTGAAGTTGAAGGTTCAGTTAATTCTGATGGCAAACTGGTTGCAAGTGAAATTGAACTGGAAGACAGTGATGATAGCAATGAAATAAAAGGTGCTGTAGCCAGCATTGTAATTAATATTGATAATAATGGCACCATCACACTATCAGACAATACTGTCATTAAAGTGACGAATAACACACTGATGCATGACGAGCGAGATGAAGGCATTACACCTGATAAAACCTTTAATCTTGCAGACATTGCCAGTGGTGATTATATCGAAGTATATGCCATTGATAATGGTGACGGTACCTTCACCGCTACCAAGATAGAAAGAGAAGATACCCCCAAACCATAATAATTATTTAAAAATTGTACAATATTAATGCCCGCGGACTTTCATGCGGGCATTTTTTTATGGAGAAATAGACTAGAAATAAAAGGTATTTTATACCGACATAACATAAACTAAATTTTAGAAGTAATATCCAAGAGCCAGCTCATAAACCTGACGATTGTATTTCTCATTGTCCACATTAGAATAATTATCGGTGTAGGTGAATTTGGCCTTTATACGAAATGTTTTTGAAAACTTGTACTCAGTGCCAAACCGAAGGCGCATGCGATTATCAATTCGCCTTACATTTTCTACAGAGGAGTATTCACTGCGTCGGTATCCTAGCTCAGCACTATATGACCAGTTATCAATAATTTTATTTTTAAGCCTGAATCGTAGCGTATGACGTGTAGGAGAATAACTTTTTGCAGTGGTATTCTGGCGGTCATTGATTTCAAACTGATAACGATAACGAAGTTTACCCGCCTGATGATTAGTTTTGTAATCAATTCGGAACTGGTGTCTGTCGCCGTTTAGATAATCAAAACGTGACAGTTTGGATTGGATATCACTGTAACGATACCGCAGCAACAATTTCGATGATTTTGTCCATCGAGTGCTTGCTGAAAACTTGAGTTCATTTAACGTTAGGTAATCAACACTATCGAGTTCTGTTTTTGTCGTACTTAATAATGGTGTAAAGCGCCAAGCTGATGTTTTGTATACCCGGGAAATAGATAAACCAATCTGTTCGTAATCTGCCGAGTTAATGGTTTGATAGTCTTGAACATTATAATTAACGGATAAAGTTATCTCAGCGGGTAGAGCTATGTCCGCATAGACTAAAAAATCGCTGTATTGATCACTGGTCTGACTTGGAGAATCGTCAGGTGTGAGTAAAACATTATTGTCATTACCAACAGCTAATTGAATAGCACCTTCGAAAGAAATAGTTCTTGGTGACTTGGTTTTTAACTTTTTCAATTGAACCTTGGCAAGGTTGATAAGTTTTTTATGGCGACCTTTAGTGGCTATTTTAAAATATTTTTTAGCCTGTTCTTTTTTACCTAACCGAATGGCTATTCTACCGAGATTGTAACTGGCAAGTTGTTTGTATTTGTTGTTATTTATAAGACGTAAAAAATAGTTTTCAGCTTGCCTGAATGAATTTAATTTATAGTAAGTAACAGCAATATTATAGAGCAGCGCGTTTCTCTCTGGCGTTTTTTTTTCGGCAGATAACAAATGCATTAACGCAGCAGGATATTGTTTTTGCTTAAAAGCTTGAGTGCCTTTTTTAAAAGCATTGTTATTTGATTCAGTGACTTCGGCGCCACAAACACTGCTGGCAAGTAATAAACCAGAAATCAGGGCGGGTTTAATTGTCTGGGCATTATATTTTCCCAGACCCAAGGATGATACCACTTTATATAGAGTGTACAGCATTAGTTATTTTACTATTAAGCTGACATGACTTTTATATTATTTTCGACCAGGCTCCCCAACCCATAACAAAACTAATTAATCGTCATTAAGCTCCTTGGCCTCATCTTCTTCTTTAATATCTTCCTTGTTATCCTCTTTGTCTTCTTCTTTATCATCTTCCCTATCTTCAGCACGATCGTCTTCTCTGTCTTCGCTACGGTCATCTTCCTTATCTTCAGAACGATCGTCTTCTTTGTCTTCGCCACGATCATCTTCTTTATCGTCTTCTTTATTTTCTTTCTTATCGCCTTCCTTGTCTTCTTTTTTATCGTCATCTTTATCTTTCGATTTTGACGTGTCGCGATCGTCTTTCTTGTCGTCTTCAGGTATCTTAATATCGTTAATTATCTCATAAGGATCATCTTTTTCAACAATTTCCATAGTAATATCGTCAAGAGGTGACGCAAAAACAGGATAAGATAGGCTTAACAATCCTATCATGATCAAAAATCTGAATTTAGATATCGTTTTCATACAACTAGTCCTTTTCCCTTTTTAACTAACATCAACAATCGGCATTATTTCCATTTGTATACCCGATTGTAGTGCTTTAGAAATAACTTTAATTTTAAAATCACGACTTTTACCTTCGTGACTGATTCTTGCTGTTATAAATTGGTCACTCTTTTCATTCACAAGCAACTTTGTAGCAACGAGTGGTAAGGCAAGGTGGTTAGTTCCCTGTTTTAGGCTCGATGCCCACTGTAATTCTCGTTTGCCTTTATGGCCGCTAATCTCGACGTTTGCGGGCAAAATGATTTTAAACGTCGCCTTATCAATCATACTAGGCGAATTGAATGCCAGGCTCACTTTTCGTATCTGGTTTGGAACTAATTCAACTGTCACCGCGTTTAATGTTGTTGGAACTGTTGTTGTTACGAGGTTACTAAAGGAAGTAAACCATGACAAAACAAAGACCATAAATGCACCGCCCATTGCTGCTGCAAACCAGGTTTGGCTCATAAAACCGCGTTGCTCAATTTGTTGTGCAGACTTTTGCGACGCCAGTTTGGCCATAACGCGCTGTTCGAACCCCATGCTGGGTCCGGCCACCGGAATACTTTTTAATTGATCTTTGAATCTACTTTCTTGCTCGACAAGTAATTTGCAATGGTCACAATCGGAAATATGCTGTTCAAGCACCTGTTCCTGAAGTGGCTCAAGGTTGCCATCAATGTAGTCGTATAAATGCTGTCTTGTTTGTGCGCAATTCATAATAGTCCTCATGATTTAACACACTGGTTTGGTGATATTGGTTCCATGACCAACTTATGTTTTAGGTTTGCACGAGCACGGTGCAGTCGTGATTTAAGAGTACCTATCGGCGTATCCATAATCTCGCCTATTTCTGCTAATGTGAAGCCCTCGATGTCATGCATGATAATGATGTGATGATGATTCTGACTGAGCTTATAGAGCGCGTCCTCAACTCTAGACAGTTCCATTTCCTGTTCAGTGAGTAATTCGGGGGAATATTCATGGTGAACATTCGACTCGAAATCATTATCTTCTGTGTCATCTCTATTATTCAGTGGGTTATGGGTATTATCCCGAATATAGTTTAAGAATTGTCGATATAAGCCTTTATATAGCCAACTGCGTAAATTTTCTATTTCATGAAGTTTTGCTTTGTTTTTGTAGAGTCGCAGTGTGAAATCCTGAACTAGATCTTCTGCATCAGACTGATTTTTGAGAAATCGATACGCCTGGTAATACATACCTTTAAGGTGGGGCCGAATTAAATCTTCAAATGAGGGACTTCGGAGTTTGAGGGCATTTAAGATACTCATACTTATTTATACACACGAATAAGACGCAGAAGGTTCCATTAATGAGTTAATTATACCCTTCTACGAGGCATATATGTAACCTATGTCACTGAGAACCTTTGTTATCCTTGAGCATGGGTATTTTCAAATAGTCGAAATAAGCGAAGATATTGAGTCTTAAAAAAAGCCTATCAGTTGATAGGCTTTTTTATTATTGATTGAGTTGTATTTAAACAGTTTGGTAATAAATATTCTGTGGGTGATTAGCTTGCGCAAAGAAGAACCAACGCTCGGCAAGTAAGCCAATGTATTGAATAATAAATGCACTGAATAAAATAGTTCGATTTGCTTCTTCAATGCCCATCCAAATTAAAATACTTGGAACAATAAAAACAAGGACCAAGAAAACCCATTTAATCGATTTGAAAAATAAGGCCGATGCATGGTGATTAAAGTCACGTGTATTGACCGAGCCACCCATCATACCCATAGCAATTTGTTTTACTTTTGTATGGCGTACACCAATAGCGGTTTGCGGTGATGATTTATATTTAATGTTTCGATTGCGAATTAACGATGCGGTTCTGGTAATTAAAGCCGTTAAGGTAATAATGATAGACCAGATACCAAAGAACTTTAATAAACCTGGCGCCGTGTACGTTGCAAAGGCTGTTGCTAAAACAAAACCGGATGCAGTGCCAAGTAAGGTGTAATTAATAACCGTTAGTGGGCTATGCCATTCTTGTAAAAATTTTAAACAAGCGTAAATCATACCTGTGCATAAAAATAATGCGAAGGTAGCAAGCATGCCGAGTATACCAACGATTAAAGATAACGATAATTCAGCACCGGCTTGGCTGGTAAATAAAACTACATCCCATCCAAAGTAATGCATAACGGAATAAATGAAGAGTAAACCCATTACCATTGGTAAGGCGATAACTTCACGTGACAACCATGACGTACGCCACATTGCCGCTGCGCGCCATGCACGTTCAGGGTGACCAAGATGAAAGAATGATGCAATGAGTCCACCGACTAAAAATATTAGCGCGATCAAACCACCGATACTGTAAAACTCAACACTGGTTGCAGCGGGTAGTAACTTCACCGCTGAATAGCTTTGGCCGGTAAATAAAGCTAAAAATAAACCTTGGCCAACGCCAATTAATGTTGTTAAAAATATTACGCTAAATGCCGGATGCATCGTTTGTTCCTCTGGTTCTTGAATTTGGTTCTTAAATTCAGTTCTTTAAATAGTTATTGTTACCAACTCGTAGAATCATCTAACGTAGGTGCATCAATCGGACCGTGCGGTTTACGTTGTTCTTTGTTCAATGGATTATCTGCACGTTCTAATTCATCATCGTGAATATGCATACGTGTTTTACGTCTTGGTAAATAATGGTTTGCTGGGTTAGTACCCCATTCAGGCATTAACTGATAACCACCTTCTTCACGAATGGTAACGGAAATCTCTGATTCAGAATCATGTACATCACCAAATAAACGTGCGCTAGTTGGGCAAGCCAAAACACAAGCGGGTTTACGTTCTTCTTCTGGAAGTTCTTCGTCGTAAATTCGATCGACACATAAAGTACATTTCTTCATGACTTTTTCTTTTTCATCTATTTCGCGCGCACCGTAAGGGCATGCCCATGAGCAATAACGACAACCAATACACTTATCGTAATCAACAAGTACAATACCGTCTTCTTCTCGTTTATAACTTGCGCCCGTTGGGCAAACCGGTACGCACGGTGGATCTTCGCAATGTAAACAACTTTTAGGAAAGTGAACGGTTTCGGTTAATGGAAATTCGCCAACTTCATAGGTTTGTACGCGGTTAAAGAAAGTACCGGTTGGATCTTTGTCATAAGGATTTTCATCAAGCATCGAACCGGCAGGGCCTGATGTGTTCCATTCTTTACAACTGGTTACACAGGCGTGGCAGCCTACGCAAACGTTTAGATCGATAACTAATGCTAACTGAGTCATTACATTGTCCTGTTTTGTCTTTCTTTACTGCTTCTAAATTAATTTAATGTTACTAATCTTTACGCTAAATTACTTTTTATTAAATTTACCTGCAAAGTAACTTAGCCATTTACGTTTCTTATCTTGCCCTGGGTAATTTGGCATCGTGTCAAACTGTGGGAAGGTTTCTGGCGCTTCGTTTTCATCTGCTTTGTAGACACGAACGCGAACATCATACCAACCGGCTTGGCCTGTAACCGGATCCGAGTTTGATAAATGGTCACCAGCTTCATTAGGCGGAAGTTCTTCGGAAATTAAATGGTTAAGTAAGAAACCTTTTTTAGATTCATTAGCATCTTTACCCAAGTTCCAGGCGCCAGAGGCTTTACCAATTGCATTCCATGTCCAGACTGTTCCCGGTTCAACGGCTTCACTAAAGCGACACATGCAACGAACTTTACCGTGCATTGATTCAGCCCAAATCCAGTCGCCATCTGCAAAGCCATGTTTTTCACCCAATGAAGGGTGAACATGTAAATAATTATGTGCATGAATTTGACGTAACCACGCGTTTTGCGAATCCCATGAATGGTACATCGCCATTGGCCGTTGCGTAATCGCATTTAATGGATATTTATGTTTATCCGTTAATTGAGACTCTAATGGCTCACTATAAAACGGTAGTGGATCAAAATGTTCTTCTACACGTTTACGTAAATGGTCAGGTGGCTGTTTACCTTCGCGTTTACCTTGTGCTGCTAAACGGAATTTTTGCAATACTTCTGAGTAAATATGAATGTTAATGGGTTCTGCATATTTCGTTAAGCGATGTTCTTGCGCCCACTGTAAGTAACCGGCATTCCAGTTACGCATGTATTGGAATGATTTTGGTAAATGGTATTGGTAAACGCAGTTATTCTTTTCGTACATTTCCCATTGGTTTGGATTAGGCTCGCCTTTCATAAACTTCTCGCCGCCTTTACCGCGCCAACCCGCTAAGAAACCAATACCGGATCCCGGTTCCGTTTCATAGTTAACAACAAAGTCAGGGTAGTCTCGAAATTTACGTTCGCCTTTATCATTTGTAAATGCAGGCAATTTTAAACGTGAACCAATTTCAATGATAACTTCCTGGAAAGGTTTGCAGTCGCCTTTAGGGGCAACAACTGGAATACGAACTGAATCAACTGGGCCTTCGAATTCAGAAATCGGTCGGTCTAACATACTCATTACATCATGACGTTCTAAGTAAGTTGTATCCGGTAAGATTAAATCGGCATAGGCTGTCATTTCAGATTGGAATGCATCGGCAACAATCAAGAATGGAATTTTATATTCGCCATCTTCTTTTTTGTCGTTTAACATTTTACGAACTTCAGAAGTATTCATACTGGAGTTCCATGCCATGTTAGCCATAAAGATCATCATCGTATCAATTTCGTATGGGTCAGCACGCCACGCATTTGTTATGGCGTTGTGCATCATGCCGTGTGCGGATAACGGGTATTCCCATGAGAAAGCTTTATCCAAACGAACGGGCTCGCCTTTGTCATTGACAAATAAATCATCGGGATCGGCTGGCCAACCCAGTGGCATACCGCCAAGTGGAGTATTAGGTTTAACGCCTTCAGGGCCTTTGGGTGTTTTTGCGCAAGGTGGTATCGGGCGAGGGAACGGTGCTTTATGTCGGAAACCACCTGGGCGATCGATGGTGCCAAGTAACGACATTAAAATGGACATTGCTCGAATCGTTTGGAAACCATTTGAATGTGCAGCCGTGCCTCGCATTGAATGGAATGCAACAGGGTTGCCCGTTACGGTATCGTGGTCGTTGCCCCAAACATCAGTCCAAGCGATCGGTAATTCAATTTTTTCATCACGGGCAGTAATACCCATTTCATAGGCTAAGCGTTGAATCGTTTCAGTGGGAATGCCAGTAATCTTACTTGCCCATTCAGGTGTGTATTGCTCCACTCGATCTTTTAATTTTTGGAAAGCCGGTTTGGCTTTGGTGCCATCCGGCATGGTGAACTCGCCCATTAAAAATGGGTCGGCTTCTTTAGTATGAGTACGTACGGGTTTGTCTGTTAGTCGATCCCACCAAACGGCATCTTGTGCATCAAAACACTCGGTATCTTGAGGAATGTCGGTACGAACGAACATGCCGTCATCATCATCGTTTTCGTCTTCAATAATGAGTTGAGCAGAGTTAGAGTACTGGGTTAAAAACTCACGGTCGTAAAGCCCTAGTTTTATAAGTTCGTGAATAAGCGCTAAGAATAATGCACCATCGGTGCCAGGTTTAATCGGCACCCATTCATCGGCAATCGCAGAATAACCACTACGTACTGGATTAATTGATATAAAACGGCCGCCATTACGTTTGAATTTAGATAAGGCCATTTTCATTGGGTTCGAATGATGATCCTCTGCAGTACCAATCATAACGAAGAGTTTTGCTCGATCTAAATCTGGGCCACCGAATTCCCAGAAGGAACCACCAATGGTGTATATCATGCCGGCAGCCATATTCACTGAACAGAAACCACCATGTGCCGCATAGTTTGGTGTACCAAACTGCTTAGCAAACATACCGGTTAATGCCTGCATTTGGTCTCGGCCAGTAAATAATGCGAATTTTTTAGGGTCAGTTTTACGAAGATGCTCTAAACGGTCGCTAATGGTTGAAAACGCTTCTTCCCAACTAATTTCTTCGAACTCCGCATCACCTCGATCTGCACCGGCCTTACGTTTTAGAGGTTTGGTTAAGCGAGCCGGTGAGTATTGCTTCATGATACCTGAAGCACCTTTTGCACAGATAACACCTTTATTTAAAGGGTGCTCTGGATTGCCTTGAATGTAGCGAACGTCGCCATCTCGTATCGTTACGCGAATACCACAGCGACAAGCGCACATGTAACAAGTGGTATTTTTAACTTCAATCCGTTCGTTCGTTGAAGTTTGTTCAGATGATGCAGTGTTTGAATAGGACATAAAAGGACTCAATGGCTTCGTTAATTGCAGTGTTACTTT